>ERZ773054.571-NODE-571-length-27342-cov-3.158280_pt1 | contig 27342 bp, 20 predicted proteins | sample MGYA00580630_ERZ773054 | MGnify/ENA primary metagenome ERZ773054 (study PRJEB29015, sample SAMEA2737994) | human oral metagenome | biome: human oral; feature: human-associated habitat; material: dental | place: China | collected 2115 ... | reverse complement strand
ATTTCTCAGCATACGACAAAGTTACCAATCAAGGTAGAAATCAATGGGGGAACTTTTGAAGGACATACACCATTTTATCAGGCAAATCCTCAGAATAATCCGCAGGATGCCTTGGATAAAATTGAATTGAGAATTAATGGTGGGACTTTTACCCCGATAAATGGAGGAACGAAAGCAGTGTATAGTCAGAATTTTAAAGGATTTATCGTAGGTGGAACTTTTAATGACGCTACTCAATCTGCTGAATATTGGGCTGTAGCAAAAGTTGGTGATAAGTTTTATGGAGATCTTCAAAAAGCTGTAGATGCTGCTAATGATGGAGATGAGATTAAACTTTTGAGAGATATTACTCCTGATAAAGTTATAGAAATCAAAAAGTCTATTACGATAGATGGTGATTGATACACATTAGATAGTAATGCTACAAGATGAATATGGATTGAAGCTCCTGACGTGAATGTGTTTATCAAGAATCTCACGGTTAAGTCGACTAATAAGAACATGGAAAGGGCAATTCAAGTTAATGATTATAAAAATATAACTTTGAATCTTGATAATTGTGATTTATCCGCGAGTGCTTATACTATCAATGTTATCAATGGAGCTTCAAATACGACTATGAATATCTCTAATTCGAAGGTGCTTGGTTGGGGTGCTGTTAATTTATGGGGTAGTTGAGGACAGGTAAAGGTTTCTGATTCTGTCTTAATAGGTGTAAATGATAAACAATATAATGCAAGTTGACGAAATAACTTTTGAACTTTGGTGATTGAATGAGATACAACTAATGTTACAGATATTCATGCAAAGGCATATGATGTTATTCTTATGAATACTAAGATAGAATCTCGTGTTGAGACACTGGGTAATAAACAATATGCAATTTTATTCAATGAGCCTTCTGTTGCTAATCAGGTTATTGTTGATGGAGATTCGTTTATTGAATATGTTTGAGGAGATTTAACGGTTCTTGATGGGGATAAAAATAAGCTGATTCTTCAATCTGGACTTTATTCAAGTGATCCTAAAGTAAAGTATTTAGCAGAAACGAAATGCTCTATCAAAAATGCAGATGGAAAATATGAAGTGAAAGACTGTCCTCAGGCTACAAACTTCTATACAAGTAATAATAATCCAATTCCAGTAGTATTGGATGGGACAGGGATTAAACTTAACGAAACTAAGGCAATTTTGAATAAATTAGTAGCGAAGAGTCCAGTATTGGCATCTAGTGTTGAGATTCAGATTTTATCTGGATTAAATTCTGTGAGTGGTGTTGTAGAAGTTAAGGAAGTAGCTGGAGAGAAGCTTTTGTTTCTAAATATGGCTACAACTTGAAAAAATCAGACAAAAGTATTTGGGGCAAAGAATGATGGATTGTTCCCAGCTGGAGCCTTTGAATCTGCAGGATCTAGCACAGCAACAGGTACTATTACTCCTGATCTTGATCATGCAGTAGTGCCATCTTGGGTAAATAAGAATAAACCAATTAACGCTTATCATGAGATTAAGAAAGATGGAAAAGTGATAGGATATGCCCTTCAGACCGTTAAGCCTGATTATGGACGATTCTATGCACCAAAGAAGTATAAAATTACTTTTAATAGTAATTGAGGAACTGCTGTAGCTCCAGTTGTACAAGGTTATGGAACTCCTGTTACAGCTCCTGCAAATCCTACAAGAAGTTGTCATAGATTTGCCGGATGGAGTCAAGCTCTTCCAGCGACTATGCCTGATGGAGACATTACTCTTACTGCTCAATGGGCCTATACTTGTTGAGGAGGAGGTTGAGGAGGATGAGGTGGTGGATCAAGTAGTTCATCATCTTCTTCAAGTAGCTCAAGTTCTTCATCTTCAAATACTGGAAATAGCATTGTTCCAGTGTCAAACTTTGTAGAAAGTGTGTACTCAGGAGAGGTTACTTCTCCGCTTTGCTCTGTTGAAGGATCTCAGTTTTCAAGTGAACAGAATCAAGCTTACCTTTGGGCATGTGGGAAAGATATTACGACTATTAGAGAGATTTCAGGTGCGAGACTTGATCAGCCACTTACCAGAGCAGAACTTGCAAAGATGATGTCAGTGTATGTGACTAAAGTGCTAGGAAAGCAGCCTGTTGTCACAGGAACTGTTCACTATGCAGATGTTGATGAGAAGTTATGAGATTTGGCTGGATATATTCAGCTTGCTTATCAGCTTCAGCTCATGGGAATTAAGTATGATGGAACAGCATTATCCAGCTTTGAACCAAATAAGCTTGTTACAAGGGCTGAGTTTGCTACCGTATTCTCTAGAGTTCTTTATGGAAGTAAATATAATCAGGATGGGGAAGATTGGGCAAAAGGACATCTTGAAGCTCTGAAAAATGCTTGAATCCTTAAGGATACTACTCCTATGATGCAAGAAATTAGAGGTCGAGTGCTTCTCATGCTTCATAGATCTACAGCTAAGAAATAGGAAGCTTGTCGATAGACTTTTTATTAGAAAAATGCTGACTCTTTGATGGAGATCAGCTTTTTCTTTTTAGTATTTTTGACTATCATTATGAGAGCGTTTTTTTGCAGAAGAAAAATCCTTTTTCTAAAAATAAAAAGATCTTGAAAAGTTGAAAGGAAATCCTATAGTCAGGATTGTTTTATTTTACTATATCGTAGCATATGTCAGAAACAAAAAAGTATGTCTACTCTTTTTCGGAAGGAAAGGGTGTTGGGAAAGAAATCCTCTGAGGAAAGGGAGCTAACCTCGCTGAAATGGTAAGTTTAGGTTTGCCAATCCCTTCGGGATTTACTATCACGACGGAAACGTGTGATATTTACTACAAAAACAATAAAAGCTACCCAGCAGAAGTGGATCAACAGGTAGAAGAACAGCTTCAAGCGCTTGAAGCGAAAATGGGAAAGAAGCTTGGTGATGCGAATGATCCTTTGCTTGTATCTGTAAGATCTGGAGCTGCAGCCTCACTTCCAGGGATGATGGATACGGTTTTGAATCTTGGACTTAACGATGAATCTGTAGTAGGGCTTGCTACCAAGACAGGAAATGAAAGGTTTGCTTGGGATTCGTATAGGAGATTTATTCAGATGTTTGGAGATGTGGTGATGGAAGTGCCTCATCATGACTTTGAAAAGGCCTTGCAATCTGTAAAAGATAAAAAAGGAGTAAAGCTGGATACAGAACTTGATACGGACGACCTCAAAGAAGTTGTAAGACTCTATAAAGAAGTCGTGCAGAGAGATACTGGAAAACTTTTCCCAAATGATGGAAGACAGCAGCTTAAAATGGCAATTGATGCGGTATTCAACTCATGGAATAATGAAAGAGCAATCATCTATAGAAGAATCAACGATATTAGAGGACTTCTTGGAACTGCGGTAAATGTGCAGTCTATGGTCTTTGGAAATATGGGAGAAACTTCTGGAACGGGAGTATGCTTTACGAGAAATCCTTCTACTGGGGAAAATAAATTTTATGGAGAATTTTTGATGAATGCTCAAGGAGAAGATGTGGTAGCCGGAATCAGGACTCCAGCACATATTGAGGAGCTTGATAAGGTAATGCCTGACTGCTACAAAGAGCTTTGTGATATTTATCACTTGCTGGAAAAGCATTATAAAGATATGCAAGATATGGAGTTTACGATCCAGGAAGGAAAACTTTATATTCTCCAGACCAGAAGCTGAAAAAGAACTGCTGCTGCGGCAGTGAAGATTGCTATGGATATGCTTTCAGAAGGACTTATTGATGAAAAGACAGCAGTACTTAGAGTGCAGCCAGAACAACTTGATAGTTTGCTTCATCCTCAGCTTGATCCTCAAGCTAAAAAGGAAGCTGAACTTCTTGTGAAAGCACTTCCTGCTTCGCCAGGTGCAGCTGTTGGACAGATCGTTTTCTCTGCTGATGTTGCTCATGATTGGAAAGAGGATGGAAAGAAAGTAGTGCTTGTGAGATTAGAAACTTCACCGGAAGATATTCAGGGAATGATTGCTTCTGAGGGAATCTTGACTGCGAGAGGAGGAATGACTTCTCATGCTGCGGTAGTTGCAAGAGGAATGGGAAAATGCTGTGTCTCTGGAGCTGGAGAGCTTGTTATTGATGAAGCTGCGAAGACGGTAACTGTTCATGGAAGGACTTTCAGAGAAGGGGATCAGATTTCTCTTGATGGAGGAACGGGAGAAGTGTTTGCTGGAGCATTAAAAGTAGTGGATCCAGAACTTAGTGGAGATTTTGAGAAATTAATGCAGTTGGCGGATAAATATAGAAAACTCTGAATTAGAACTAATGCTGATACGCCTCGCGATGCTATTACTGCTAAGAAGTTCGGTGCTGAAGGGATCGGACTTTGTAGGACTGAGCATATGTTCTTTGCTGAGGAAAGAATTAAGGCAGTAAGAGAGATGATCCTTGCGGAAGATGTTGAGGGAAGAAAGAAGGCACTTGCAAAAATCCTTCCTTATCAGAAATCAGACTTTTATGAACTGATGAAAACTCTAGAAGGAATGCCAGTAACGATCAGGTTTTTGGATCCTCCTTTGCATGAATTCCTTCCTCAAGAAGAAGCTCAGATTGCAGAACTTGCTACTGAACTTGGAGTGAGTGTAGAAAGACTTCACGAGAAGATAGCTTCTCTTCACGAATTTAATCCAATGCTCGGGCATAGAGGATGTAGATTGGCAATTACCTTCCCTGAAATTGCAGAAATGCAGACTGAAGCTGTGATCTCTGCCGCTTGTGAACTCAAAAAAGAAGGAGTTGATGTTCATCCAGAAATTATGATTCCACTTGTAGGATTTAAATCAGAACTAGATTTTAATGCTGACATCGTAAGAAAGGTAGCCAAAGCAACGATGGATAGATACGCTGTAGATGTGGAATACAAGCTCGGGACTATGATTGAAGTGCCAAGAGGAGCAGTAACTGCTGATAAAGTTGCAGAAACTGCGGAATTCTTCTCTTTTGGAACGAATGATCTTACTCAGATGGGACTTGGATTCTCTAGGGATGATGCAGGGAAATTCATCAAAGATTATGTAAATAAGAACATCTTTGAAAAAGACCCTTTCCAGACGCTTGATCAGGAAGGAGTAGGAGAACTTGTGAAGATTGCAGTAGAAAAAGGAAGAGCAACCAGATCAACTATCAAGCTCGGAATCTGTGGAGAACACGGAGGAGATCCAGCTTCTATTGATTTTTGTCATAGAGTAGGTTTGACCTACGTAAGCTGTAGTCCGTATAGAGTGCCTATCGCAAGACTTGCTGCGGCACATGCTGCTTTGAAAAATGGATAAATGATGAAAAAATACTAAAAGCCTGATCCTCTTTGTGAGGTTGGGCTTTTTTTTGTTGTGGAAGGGTTAGGCTCTTATTTAGTCGTTTCATTTTCACTTTTGTAAATTACTCAAATCGTCGTTTTGCTCCATTTTTACTTTTAAAATTTGGCTAAAATAAGCGATTTGGAGAAAAAATGAGTGTTTTTTTGTGGTGTGGCGGTTTGGAAAAAGTGGAGTTTGTCAATCCATCTCCTCCAGTATTTCTAATGTTATAGGCAAAAATAACCTCCCAGACAAGAGCTCGTTCCTCCGGGAAAAATCAGATTTTTTTCTTTTATTAAAGGTAAAATAAGGTTGAAGATATTTTCTTTTTTTGTGGTTTGAAATTTTGGGAGATATCACTATACTCGCTCACTGTATCTTTTATTTATCGTTGTATGATTATGCAAAAAAGGCAGCTTTGACAGACGAAAACTAAAAAATCGTCGGGTTCAGTTTTGGTAAAATGTGGAATTCTTGTTTTTGCACTGGTAGTGATCTTGGCTCTGATTCATTCTTTTGCACATACTATTAAGGGATTCTTTGTAGGAGTTGCGAAAGAAACGGTAAAAGTAGTAAGTCAGACTGTTGGGACGCCGATGAAGACAGATGCTTACTGAAATGTGAATGTGCTTTTGGTGGGATATGGAGGTGCTGCACATGGTGGAGGATATTTGGCGGATTCGATCATTGTTGCTTCACGAAATCCAGAATTGGGCGCAGTGAGTATGCTTTCTATTCCAAGAGATCTCTATGTGAAGAATCCACTTGGAGGTTATTCAAGAATTAATGCGGTATTTACTCAGCTTTATGGTCGCACCAAGAGTCTTCCTGAGGCTTGATCTGGCTTTGCTAGAGAATTAGAGAAGATTACAGGATTAGAGATTCCTTATTATGCGACGATTGACTTCTGAGGATTTAAGGGGGTTATTGATAGTTTAGGAGGTATTGATGTTAATGTTCCTTATGCCTTGCATGATTATGAGTTTCCAGACGCTAATCTCAAAGGATATGAACCTTTGCATGTAGAAGCTTGACTTCAGCATATGGATTGATCCTTAGCACTTAAGTATGCGAGGTCTAGGCATGCTGCTGGACATGCGTCAGATTTTGATCGTTCTTATAGGCAGCAGCTTATTGTTGAGGGAATTAAGGATAAAATGCTTTCAGGAGGAAATCTTAGCTTGGAAAAGGCAAAACAGCTCTATTCTGGTTATGTAGCAATGGTTAACACTAATGTTTCACTCAATGAGATGCTTTGGACAATTCAGTATTTAGATAGAGTAAAGCCGTTTTCTTTCTGACTTAATACTTCTTATGGATATGAGAACTTAACTACTCAGAAAGGAAGTTTTCTCTATGCGCCTCAGAGAGATTTGTTTGGTGGGGCTGCGGTCTTGCTTCCTCTTGGGGCTACAGTGAATAATGTTACCTATTATAAGGCCATTCATGAGTATGTGGATTTCATTTCCCATCTCCAGAGATTTCTCCTAGAGAATGCGAAAATTCAAGTCGATAATGGTATTGATAAAGAACTTCTTCGTTCAAATAAGATGCAAAATGTGAGGGTGGCCAGTAGAGTTGCTTCTAAGATGAAAAGGTATGGATTGGATGTGATTGCTACTGACAACACAGATTCTCTTCCACTTACGAGGTTGATTGTTAATACTGAAAATGCTGAGGCAAAAGGGTTTGAAGGAACTATTACAGCGATGAGGAACTTTGTGCCGATAGATGAGGTGGTGTATAATACAGGAGTGGTGAAAAAAATCATCGACGACTATGGGAATGAAGTAGAAGTATTTACTTGAGCGGATATTCAGCTGATTTTGGGGGCTTCTTATCTTAGTGGATTGCAAGAACAGCCTTTTAAGTATGATGAACTTGTGCTTACTCATCGTGAATAATTTAGCTATTCATTATTATTATGTATTCTCTTTCTTTGCCTGAGGAGGTGTATGAGGCACTTCCTCGTCTTAAACAATTCCTTTCCTCTCTGTGATTACCACTTGAAAAGATTCAGAATTCTGATCTTTTATGTTGCTGTTTTGTGCATAAGTCTTATGCGGCAGATTTTAAAGTGGCATATGATCATAATGAAAGATTGGAATTTGTGGGGGATGCTATGCTGGAATCAGTAATTGCGAAGAGGCTTTTCTTGGATTTTCCTGAGATGCAGGAATCTACGATGACACTTTATAAGATTGCTCTCGTAAGGGAAGAAACCCTCTGTAAAGTAGCGAAAAAAATCTGACTTCATCATCAGCTTTTTATTAGTAAAGGGGAAGAAAGGAACTGAGGCCGTGAAAAAGCTTCGATTACCTCTGATGCAATGGAAGCATTGATTGGATACTTGGCACTTGATATGGGCTATCCTATTATGGAGCAGTTTGTATTTGATAGTATCTACCCTGAGATTAACGAGGTTTCCAAAAGTCCTGTAAAATCTTATAAGACGATGGCACAGGAGCATATTCAAAAATTCTATAAACACTTGCCTGTTTATAATGATTATGATGAAGAGGTTGATGAAAAGTGAAATGTGCTTCTCTTTCGTTCTGAAATTATTGCTGAAAAGGAGGTTCTTGCGGTAGGTTTCTGAACAAACAAGAAGAAAGCCCAAGAAGATGCTGCAAAAAATTATTGTGAACAGCTGGAATAGCTTTTAAATTTTGTATATAATGACTGATCTTAAGGATCAGTTTTTTGATTTTGTCAATATTTTCTTTTTCTTTTGTGGTGTTTTCGGTGGACTTTGTCGCTTGTTTTTGTGTCGTAAAAAGTGGCTTTATGATTGGCTTTATTGTGTTTTTGTGAGAAAAAAATAAAAAAAAAGTCACAAATAAATATGAATTGCGTAATCATCTGTGTAAGGATGTAGGAGTGAGGTATCTCTACTCTAAAGTCAGGACAGGTGGAAGCTTTTCCTCTTTGAAGGTTGGCTTTTACTAAGCAGATGTGAGCTTTTGACAGTTTAATGTCGAAATCGTCTAACTTTGTCTTGATTTTAATCTCGGTATTGGTATTATCACTCGTAAGTTGTCTATGTGGAGACATAGAAACGGCTTACTCATACCTTGTTGATCATTAACATTCGTATTCTACTCTTGAAAAACTCAATAAGTCGGAATCTTAGCTTCTGATTAGAGGAAAGATTCAGATTTATGTCTTTTGATGGTCGTAGTATTCGTTGTTCTATGGACAACAGGTAGTACGTTCTTGATGAGGAATATTCCTCACCAAAAAAGCTTTTATATTTAATTTACACAAAGAATGAACGTTAAAAAAATGTTCGCAGGCTTGACTGGAGGGTTAATGCTTGCATCAGTTCTTCCTGTATCAGTACTTGGTGCTGCTTCATACAGTAGTGAACTGGAAGGAGCCTACAATTACGCTTATTCAAAGGGTATTACTACTATGAGCCCTATTGATAATGCTAATATGTATGGTGAACTTACTAGAGGTCAGTTGGCAAAAATGATCGCTAACTGGGCTGAAAAAGAAATGGGTACTAAAGTTGACACAACTGCTGTTTGCTCTTTCTCAGATGCACACACAGCTGAAGGAGACTTGGCTACTTATGTAAAGAAAGCTTGTCAGATGGGATTGATGGGTCAAGGAATTGACAAATTCAGACCAAATGATAAAGTAACAAGAGGTGAATTTGGAACAACTCTTTCTAGAGCTCTTTGGGGAGACAAGTACAATGGAGCTACTCCATTCTACAAGAATCATCTTGAGGCTTTGAGAGATGCTGGAATCATGAAAATGATTGATACTCCAAATCAAATGGAAATTAGAGGATATGTAATGCTTATGCTTATGAGATCAGTTAATGTAGTTACTCCTTCTGAATGTAAGGATCCTGCTGTGATCTTGGCTTGTGCATTAGGTGGTGATTCTTGTCCTGCTAGATGTAAGGGTAAGACACCAGATACTACTAATACAGGAACTAATAATACTGCTGGAGATTTGAATATCAACGTGGTTGATTACTCAAGCCAGATTAGATCTGTTCCTATGGTTGGTATTTCTATCTTCAACGCTATCAAATTTGATGCTACTAATGATGTAACTGTTAATTCAGTTACTTTGGAAAGAGTTGGTCTTTCTAGTAGATCAGACATCAAAGGTGTATGGTTCGAAAAGGATGGTATCGCTGTATCATCTAGAGGAACTGTAGCTACAGATGGAAAAGTTATGACTAACTTCAACAAAGGTTTCAAGGTTAAGTCATCAGAAACGCTTGATCTAGTTGTAGAACTTAGCGGAGCTAGCGCAGGTGCAGAAGTTGCATTCAAATTTATTGGTGTAGATTCTACTGCTAAAAATGCTGTTTACAACGCTGTAACTTCAACTTATAGAACTGCTAAATATGATGTAGCTGCTCTTGATTTCTCTAATGTTGGAGGAACTGGTGATGTTGTTTACAAGCTTGGAAATCAATCAGAATTGACTTTTGGACAATTCAAGGTTTCAAATCAAGCTAAGGGAGACGACAGAAATGTATTCTTGAAGTCTGTTACTTTCAGAAACAACGGAACAGCAGACCTTAACTCTCTTCTTAAGAATGTAAAGGTTATGAGAGATAATAAAGTAGTTTCTAAGTCTGTATCTATGGATGGAAGAAACATTACTATTACTCTTGAAGATACTATCAACGCAGGAAAAGCAGTTGTTTATACTGTAATGGGTGAAGTAGCTTCTCTAGAAAGAGTTGGTGATACTGTTCAACTTGAACTTAGAAAGGATAGAGACTTGGTAGCTTATGAAGCTTCAACTAAGTTTAGAACTACTATGAATAAGGCTATTCAGAATAATTCATGGATCATGAAGAATTACAGGATCGATGGTGGTAGAGTTACTCTTACAAACACTGCTGCATTCCCTAAAACAGTTGATGCAGGAAGTGGATCTTCAGATGTTGTAATCGCAGATGGTACTCTTACTGTTGCTGAACCAATCAAGCTTCCTAAGATGACTCTTGCTGTAAATAATACAGGTGTTGTTAGATCTCTTGTTCTTGAAATCGGAGGATCTAGATATGCATCTACTGTAAATGGAACAGCTTTCGTATTTGAAGATGTATATGTAAATAAGACAGCTTCTATTAAGCTTATCGCTTCATTAGAATCTTTGCCTGCACATAACTCAGTTCAGTTTGTTCCAACAACAATCGGATCATTGGCTTTCGGTTCTGCAAAGGGTGAATATACTAATAACTCAGAAGATTTGAAAGGAAATGATATCGCTGGTGCAGTACAAATTGCTAGGATTAATGTAAAAGAAGCTCAATTCACTCTTAAGAATAAAGCCTCTTCAACACAGAAAGTAACATTGACTGAATCTTCTATCAAGACAATCTTTGAAGGAGAAATGGTTGCTCCTAAGGGAGATATTAATGTAACTGAGGTAACTCTTTCTGGACTTAATGCTACTGGAATTACTGATAGTTCACAAATTGATCTTCAGCTCTATATCAATGATACTCCTGTATCTAATGCAACTTATAGAAGAGGAAACAATGTTGTAACATTCTACAATGTAGGAACTGCAACAAAGACTCCTTCTAAGTTTAGAATTGATGCTACTCCTACAATGACTCAGACTGGAGACTTCGTATTTGACGTAGTTGCTAAAGGAACTGATACTAACGGAAATACTGCAACAACTGCAGCTGTAAAGACTGTTAAATTGTCTGTAGTAGAATCTTCAAATGTATCTGTAGCTAATGCTAATGCTGTTAGCCAGGTAGTAACTGAAGGATCAAATGCTGAATTGACAAGATTCACATTGACTGCTAGAAATGGTTCTATTAACCTTTCTGGACTAAAGTTGACTTATAGTGGTGCTGTTCCAGCATTAGCTGGGCAGTCTGTGACTGTTGAGGTAAATGGAAATAGCTATACTGCTACTTCTACTAATAATGACGTGGACTTCTCAAATCTTAATGTTACTCTTCCTGAAGGAAATCATAATGTAGTATTCACAACGAATATTAATACTGATGGTCAAACTACTGGTGTTGCTGTTAATGTTTCATGAGTAGATGTAAGGGGAGACTTCCCAACGGTTACTAAGCCTATTAACTCTAAGTACTTGTTTGTGAAAGCATTCCCTAAATTGTCTGTAGTAAGTGCTAAGGATAATCAATTGGTTGTTAAGATTGAGAATGTATCTGATAACGATATTACTATTACTGATTACGCTGCTGTTAGTGCAGATCCTACATCAATAACTCTTAACGGTCAGTCTGTTTCTAGTCCAATTCCTGTAGGAAAGCAGGTTACTCTTGCTAAGGGACAGTCAACTGAACTCAAGATGAATATCATTACAGCCGGAACTCTTAAGTTGACAGGATTGAAGTATCAGGTTGTTGATGGTTCAACTACTTATAACTATACAGTAGATGATAACTATACAAATATCGCTACTTGGGGAACTCTTCAGGTTGTATATAGGTCATAGTATTATTACTACTTAAGATTAAACTCTTGGCTTCGGCTAAGAGTTTTTTCTTTTTTAGAATTTTTCTGAATGAGGTTATACTTTTCTCTTGAAAAGATGAATGATATTCACTAGAATCAGCTTAGATTTAGTTCTTGAAGTCTAAAAGAGGAGCTATATCTCATAAAATATCCATGTTGGATGAATTATCCATGAAAAAGGTTTAATAGTATTCAAGTCTTTGCTTTGATAATTGCGAATACTTATTGATAATCAGACAAATTATGCCTTTTTTGCTTTAATTCGGATGGTTTTGATTGATTTTGCATGTGGCTGTTCTCTTTTTTTACTTACTATATGATTCATTCTATGAAATTTCCCAATATAGCACGAGCAGGATGAGGAACTGGTGGTCATGTCTTCCCAATCAAAAGCCTCATCCAACATCTCCAAACTCATTCAGACCTCAAAGGAAAAATCGCTCAAATGTTCCGATTTGGAACTTCAAACAGCCTAGAGCAAGAAACCTGTTCTAAACTTCAAAAAAGCATCAAAAATCTGACCTTTCATTCCATTTATTCTTGAAAACGAAGGAGAGAAAAGGGAATTTGAGCTTTGATACAAAATGTCAGAGATCTCTTTTTCTTTACGATTGGACTTCTCCAGTCAGTTTTTTACCTTTTACACTTCAAGATTGATGTAGTCTTTTGTAAGGGAGGTTATGTCGCATTACCAGTCGTTTTTGCAGCGAAACTTCTCGGAAAGAAAATCATCGTCCACGAATCTGATGTCCATCCTTGATTAGTAAACCGTATTGCTGGAAAGTTTTCAGCCAAGAATTTTTCTGGTTTTCCGTGAGTGCTTCCCAAAGCTCAAGTCGTAGGGCAAATTCTCTCTGAAGACTTATTACCAGCAGAGGACTCCCCTCTTTCTTGAGATAAAAAGCAGACACAAGTCCTCGTAATGTGAGGCTCTCAAGGCTCAAAAAACCTCTATGAAGCTCTTGCAAAAGTATTGAAAGCAAGTCCAGAGCTTGCAGAAATGCACTTCACGATCATTCTTGGAAAACTGAACCAAGACCTCGCTCAGCTTTTTTCTGATTTTCCGAATGTGGAGACTTTAGCTTTTGTGAGTCAAAAGGAGATTGGTCGCCTCTATCTTCAGTCTGATATTGCGATCACGAGAGCTGGGACGACCTCGCTTGCGGAGCAGGAGCTTTTTGATATGAAATTGCTGATGATTCCGATTCCCCGAACCCACGACCAGTTAGACAATGCAAAGCGATATGTTGAGCATAAAAACTGAATTCTGATTCAGCAGGACGATCCTGATTTCCTTCAGCAGCTCAAAAATCATCTGCTTGCTTTGCAATCCTTCAAAAAAACCTTATCTTCTAGGGACAGAAAAGCTGAAATTTGCAAGGCAAAGGATCAGATTTTAGAACAGATGCTTGACTAATCTCAAGCTAACGCTCTCCTTCTGAGGTAAAGCTGAAGAATAGAAAAGATAGGATACATCTTTCAGATCATAATGTCTCATTGTCGCAAAGCAAATCCTTACCACGAGTAAACTCGTCATCGCGAGGCGAAGCTGTGGCGATTTAGAAGAGTATAATAACTGGATTGCTTCACTTCGTTCGCAATGACCGCTATCGGGAGGGAGCAAGGCGACCGTGGCGATCCAGAAGACTATAATAACTGGATTGCTTCACTATCTTCGCAATGACTGTCATCGGGAGGCGAAGCTGTGACGATCTAGAAGACTATAATAACTGGATTGCTTCACTTTGTTCGCAATGACAAGCTACATTAGATTGCTTTACGATCACTCGTAGCCACTTAAATCCTTTTACTTCCTCATTTCCTAAATCCTATGCATATTGTTATCCTTTGAGCAGGTGGAAGCTGAATTTCCAATATCGCTCATCTTCTCCGAGATCTTGGCTATACTAATCTCATCGCCATTGATGCTCAAGAATCGCAAATTACTCAAGCCCTTCGTGAAAGAGAAATCCCCGTTATTATTGGGCACGGAAAATACCAGCCGAAAGTTGATGACATTCTCATCTATTCTGAAGCAACGAAAGAAAGCCCAGAAGTCCAATCTGCTTTTCAGCTCAAAAGGGAACAGCATTTTCCGATGAAAATTTGGAATTATTTTGAATTCCTTGGAGAGATCACGAAATACTTTCGCACCGTTGGTTTTGCCGGGACGAATGGGAAATCAAGCTCTACCTCTTTAGCGATTGTTACAGGAAAGAAGCTGATTCCTGGGCTGGGACTAGGTATCGTGGGAGCGCTAGTTCCTGATCTGAATAACAAGAGTTACTATCTAAAAGAAGAAAAACAATCTGAATTTCGTCAGCTTTTTGACTTTATTTTCACAGGAAAAAAACTCCCGTATGAACTGATCAAAAAATACTATTTCTTCTTGGAAGCTTGCGAGTACAAGAGGCATTTTCTCAATCTTGACCTAGAATACCTGTTGATTACCAATATTGAACTGGATCATACCGATTACTATCGTGATTTGGTTGATTATCAGTCTGCTTTCGTCCAGATGAATCAAAAAACCAAAAATCTGACTTTCGTTTTGGATTCCTTTGAGTCTCCAAAAATTTTTTCTAAAATGAAGCAAATTCCTCTCAGACATTGGGAATTAGACCATATCCGAGGGAAACCGACCGATTGCAATGCTTCACTTGTCGCAGGACTTTTCCAGGAACTTAATCCTGAACTTTCTTTGGAGCAGATTGAAAAGGAAATGAAGCCATTCAAAGGAATTTGGAGGAGAATGGAGTTTCTAACGACGCTTCCAAGCTGAGCAAAACTCTTTTCTGATTATGGACATATCGCTTCATCCATCCAGCTTGCTTATGAGACTTTAAGAAATCGCTTTCCAGACCACAACCTTCTCGCCATTTTTCAGCCGCACCAAACTCATAGGGTGCTCAAAGGACGAGCAGAGTTTCAAAAAGCACTTGCTCCCTTTGATCAGCGTGCGATTTTTTCTATCTATACCGCAAGGGAAAAGCTTTCTGATTTTACTGATGAACCGCTTTTTCAGGAGCAACATTTTCAGTCTTTTTCTGAATTTTGAGCCTATTTTGCCAAAGCAATGAAAGCTCACTACTTAGACACTTTTCAGGCAGTACAAGAGCTTTTATCGACTACAGATGAAAGGACGGTAGTTATTGTCTTTACGGCCGGAGATTTGGATTATCAGCTGAGGAAGACTTTTTTGATGGGGTATTAAGAGATGTTGGGCTAATTTTTCGTGAGGTGCTGGAATTTTCTTTGTTTGGTTTATGGTTTTTCGGAGAAATTATGACTTTTTGATAGCAGAGATCGTGCTTGAGAGGAAGGTTAACGTGTTTAATTAAAAAACTGACCATCGAAAAGGTCAGCTTTTTTTTATGACAATTTATGAATAACGAGTCCACTTCTCAGTTTTGGCTCAAACCAAGTTGTCTTTGGTGGCATGATATTTCCAGTGTCGGCAATATCGATGAGCTGCTGCATACTTACTGGATAGAGCGCAAAAGCAACTTTCATCTCTCCGTTATCTACTCTTCTTTTGAGCTCTCCAAGTCCTCTAAGTCCTCCTACAAAGTCAATTCTCTTGTCGGTTCTGAGGTCTTTGATTCCGAAAAGCTGATCCAAAACGAGATTGGAAAGGATCGTCACATCAAGCACTCCGATAGGATCTTTATCATCATAAGTTCCTTCTTTTGCAGTGAGGGAGTATCGTTTGTTTCCTAGATACATACTGAAATTGTGGAGTGCTGTTGGTCTATATTCAGCTTCCCCTTTTTCTTCTACCGTGAAATGAGTCTGAAGTTTCTCAAGAAGTTCTGCTTCGCTCATTCCGTTGAGGTCTTTCAACACTCTATTGTAATCCATAATTTTAAGCTGATTATCTGGGAAAATTACTGCCATAAAGTAGTTAAATTCTTCTTCTCCAGTATAGTCAGGTTTCTTAGCTCTTCTCTCAAGTCCAACCCTTGCAGCAGCAGCGGTTCTGTGGTGTCCATCAGCGACATAGAGTGCAGGAACTTTCGCAAAGAGCTCGGTAATCTTAGCAATCAAAGCCTGATCGTTGATCACTCGGAAATGATGTCCAAATCCATCATCTGCTACGAAATCGTATTCAGGTTTCTGATTTTTTACAACCTCCTCAATGATTCCATCCAGTTCTGCCTGTGCTGGATAGGCAAAGAACACCGGTTCTACATTCGCATCACTAATGTTCACATGGATCATTCTATCGTCCTCCTTGTCTCTACGGGTGAGTTCGTGCTTTTTAATGCTCTCATTGAAATAATCATCAATGCTCGTGCAGGCTACGAATCCATATTGGGTTCTTTCACCCATCGTCTGCCCGTAGATATAGATTTTTGGTTCAGCATCTTGAACGAGCCACCCTTTATCTTGGAATGCTTTGAAATTCTCTACGACCTTGTCATATACGGCTTGAGAATGCTCATCCGTCCCTTCTGGAAGGTCAATTTCTGCCTTGGTAACATGAAGGAGAGAATACTGATTGCCTGCAGCTTCTTGTCTCGCTTCAGCTGAATTCATCACATCATAAGGGCGAGATGCAAGCTGTGCTACAATCTCTTGCGGAGGACGGAGTCCTTTGAACGGTCTTACTACTACCATGATTTATTTGATAAGAAAATAAAAAAGAAATTCTGCCTTAACCTTAGTATTTCTAATGGGAAAGTCAAGGACAATCGGATTTTTCTGTTTTTTATTTCCTTGCTCTGATATTTTCTCTCAGGTTAGGCAGATTTTCTTTTGTGCTGGTGTATTTTAGTTAGAAGTTTATGCGTTTGCATCTTCATTATTGATTTTTTTGGCAACAACCATGATCCTCTGGGCATTGCTTCCGATAGGATAACATCCCATTAATGTGATGAAACTTCCTTTTTGGTCTTGAAATTCATGGTAATATTCAGCGACATCTTTTGGATAAATGATTTTTCTTTCGAGCATTTCATAGGTTGAAAGCTGCCCATTCCATACGATTTGGATTTTTTGTCCTGCTTGGAGTTTAGGGAGATTCCTAAAGATAAATCCGTATTCATTGTGCTTCCACCACTCTGTTGAGCTATGTCCAAAGATAAGGGCATTCCCTTCTGTTCATGGAGCCGGTGTAGTCGGGTATTTTACAGCACCTTGCATCAATTCCTCATCAAATTGTCCCTCTGAAAAGTCCTCTTCTCCTTTGATTGGGACATCAATAAGTGGTGTATTGACGTTGAGGTCGGGAATGATGAGTCTATTGGTCGGAGGGAGGGTATTAAATTCAATACTGTGGGTTTCTTGCTTTTTTGCAAGGAACTCTTTCATCGTAGGAGCAAGTTCTTTCTCTGTTCTAAAGCTTGCCTGGAGGCTCGTAAACTGATCTTCGAGTTCATTCAGTTTTTGTGCTTTTTGCTTAATGTGATCTTGAGATGTTGGGACTGAGGTTATTTTTAAATCCTCGGGAGCTACTTTTGGTTCGGTCGCAAAGGTATCGTTGATTGTTAAGAGGACGAGTCTTGCGTTGGTGAAAAAGAAAAATCCTGAGAAAACAATGATGAAAAGGATAATCAGTATTTTTAACTCTGATAGGAGTTTCATTTTTGGGAGCTTGAGACTCGAGAAAGAGAATGATTTCTTGGCTGATCTCTTAACTTCTAAGTCAGACTCAGCTATGCTGAGCTCTCCGCTGGTATTTGCGTAAAGGTTTTCTAATTCATCAAGATGGACATACATTTTTAAGTCTTACAGGAGTTAAAGTTTTCCTCTTCTATTATAGCTATTTTTTGAAATAAGAAAAAAAATCTGACTTTTTGTCTTGGGTCTAGATTGACAAAATCAGATTTTGAGATGTTTCTTTTTGGTGAACGGTTATTCCTTTTTGCTCAGCTGGTATATCACAGCACCAATGCTTATTATAAGCAGCAAGAACGCTCGTTTTGCCCGGGTCGCAGAAATGCTGATTGATAAACTTCGGCTATTCGCAAGATCGGCCGCTCGGAAGATAAAAGTTAAGAGCCACTGTAGAGGGAGGGCAAGCCGTAGCCAATGCGTCCAAATGACTATTATTACTGTGATAAAACCACCGATCGTGATAATTGGCACTAAGGGAACGATCAAAAGGTTGATGAGCACGCCGGTGAGGTTTGTTTCTCCAATGAAGAAAAGCAGAATGGGGAGGGTTCCGAGTGTTGCTCCGAGGGTTGGGAGTCCGTAGTTCTTGAGGAAACCCGTTAAAAATGGGAGTCAGATTTTTTTCTCTTTTACCTTTGGTTTGGAAGGGGGGATTTTTTGGAATTTTGTCCGCCATTCGTTGATGAGGACGATCCCGATCACCGCTCCGAAACTCAGGAGGAATCCTAGATCGTAAATCAGAAAGAAGGGATTATAGCAGAGCATGAGGACGAAGGCATATTTCAAAAGCCTCCAAATCTTGATTTCTCTCCCTCGGAATAATGCAAAGAGTGAAAGTACGGCCATAATTAAGGCTCTTAGCACACTGGAATCCCCGCCACAGAGCAGTGCGAAGGCAATCACTCCGAGAATAATCAATCCATTTCTGATATAAAAAGGAATCCGAAAAAGCACGGCACTGAGAAATACGACAATCATCACGAGATTCCCTCCGCTGACGGCAATGATATGCACGATCCCACTGTTTACAAAGTTTTGATAGGCGTCCGTTTCTAGCTGGGACTTGTCTCCGATGAGCATCCCTAAAAGTAATGCTGCTTCTTTGTCGGGAAACACTTTTTGGATGCGTTCTTTGAGTCGGGTTCTGGTGCTGCTTAGCTGGTGATGGAGCCAAGATGTTTGGATTTTATTTTGTTGAGCTGGAAGGGAGAATTTTTCATACAGGGTTCCTGAGATGCCTTTCATTAGCAGCCGCTTATCATAGTTGAATTGGTAGTCTCGGAAGTTTTCTAAGTCTCAGCTGAAGCTTAATTCTGTATAAAGTTTTGATGAATCGATTGCCTTTAGTGAGGCACCTAAGCCTAAGTTACTTCCAATATGGTGAGTTTTCTTAGTTTTGAGGAAATATTCTTTTCCATTCTGAGTTTGGACGATATAGGTATTTGGTTTGGTTTGTTCAAGGACGAGGACTTCTTCCATAAAAGGAGTGAAAGCTGATTGAGGTGTTTCGATCCTTAGCGGAGCAAAGGAAAAGAAGTTTGAAATCAGATTTTGATCTTTTTTTCGTAAAGTGAGGCTTATTACTAAACTAGTGATAAGAAAAGCTGATGTTTGTGTCAAGATGATTCGTTTGAGTTTCGCAAAGAAAAAAGATTTCTCTTTCTTTTGGGTTTTTGTGATAAGTAAAAGGATGAGTAGACTTAGGAAGAAAATTCCAATAAAAAATAATATTCCTCGTTTGAAGCGGAGGAAGCTCGTAAAAGCTCGAGTAAACAATGCAAAGCTTGCAAGGAACATCGGCTTTAGGTTTAGAAAGGTAAAGTACTTGTATGTAGTGTAGGAATCGTTTTGAGCTTGTCAAGTCAAATTTTTCGAGAGATAAGAATGATATGTTTTATCTCTTTTTTGTTTTGATAGAAAAAAAACAGATTTTTATGTCTGTTTTTTCTCGTAATTTTTTGGTCGCTTTGGAAGAGGAGAGATTTTTAGTTTTGAGTGGCTGGGTTTGCTACTGGAGTAGGAGCAGGAAGGAGTTTCTGTCCCTCTGGAGTAGAGAAAATCGTTTGCAACTCCTGCACGAGTGCCCAGTGATTCTTTTCAAGCTCTGCGATTCTCTTTTCGAGTGAGCTTAGCCCTTCAGTTGTCGTTGGTTGAGAGGCTGTAGGGAGGAGGGAAGTCGTTGTCCCTGTCGTAGTTTCTTCGTCTAAGCATTTAGGCTCTCCATAACTTTCACATGCCATTCTGGTGCAAGCCGTTCCCCCATCTGCTAGCCTATTGCAAGTATTGCATCCATCGTAGAAGCTTTTGCAGGTTGCTGGGATACTGGCTGCTAGGTCTGTAGTAGGAGTTTCATCTGTAGTAGCGGTTTCGTTGTTGCCTGTAGCGGTATCGCAATTCGGACAACTACAATTATATTGATTGTGGAGGTGCTGTATTACGGATTCTGGTAAAGCACTTGCTCGGTAGTGAACGAGATTGCTATTTTCGCTCTCGTAGCTTGTGTAGATTCGGAGTCCCACGAGTGCCAAAAGCCAAAAAAGGGTTGTTCGTAAAATAGTTTTGAATACTTTCATGATTTTGTATAAATAAACTAAAAGTTAAGTAAACAGTTTGAACTCCTGAGGAAGTGGAGCCTCGAAGGCAATCAGCTTTCCATTAAGGTTTTTGAACTGATACTTCCAACAGTGTAATAATTGTCTCTGAATATGCAAGCTTTTGTATACAATTCTATTGATTGCGGGTTTCCCATAGATGAGATCCCCCAAAACAGGGAAGTTTTCGCTTGCAAGGTGGATTCTGATTTGGTGCATTCTGCCGCTATAGAGCTTTACCCTAACGAGGGAAATCTGACCGAGCTCGTTATGCTGGAGCGTCTTTTCACATCGGCATTCAGTTTTTGAATCTAGCCCATCACTTTCGTTGAGCTGCATCTGAGCTCTGGCGAATTTGGCGTTGTAGGTTTTTTCTATTGCTTTATCAATGATGAGGTGCTTGGGAAATTTTCCTGCGACTCGGGTCAGGTATTCTTTGCTGATTGCCCTTTCTCTGATGATTTGGTTGATGTATTGGAGGGACTCGTAGGTTTTTGCGGCGATGAGCACTCCAGAGGTATCTTTATCTAGTCTGTATCAAAAAGAAGGTTTAAAAGTCTGATTTTTTTCTTCTTTTTGTCCCTCGCTTCTCGAGCAGTATCGTTCTAAGTAATCGTTCATACAGAGATCGTTTCGGTGTTTATTACTCGGGTGGAGGACGATCCCAGCCGGTTTATTAAATGCGAGTCGCTGCTGGTCTTCGTAGAGAATCCATGATTTTACGAGTTTAGGATCCAGCTTTTGGAATTTTTTTTCTTTTTGTGTGAGCATAAGCTGTTTGTCTTTGGTGCCGAGGAGCGATTCTGGGAGCTCAAGCAGGTCGCCTTCAGTGAGTCTGGTTTCTTCTTTTGTTTTTTTGCCGTTTACTTTGATTTCTCCTTTACGAATCCAAGAATAGATGTCAGAAAGTCTGACCTGCGGATAGGGTTTACAAAATTTTCTCAGGAAGCGATCGCATCTCTGGTTGGCTTGGTCGGGAGTAATTGTTAGTTCCATTGGAGCGGCGAGGATAAAGCGTTTCCTGAGTATAGAAAAAACGCAAAAAACTTCAAGTTTAAAAAAACTGATCCTAGGATCAGTTCTTGAGTGGAATTATTTCTTGGTTTTGTGGGGTGGATTCTCTCTATAAGCATAGAGTCCTTTTTCGATTTTCTCAAAGGTAGTATTGTATTTTTGGAGATTGAGGAGGATGGTGTTCTGACTCACCATTTTTTCCCTTAGCACTTCTCTCGCTAACTCCTTTACGGTCATCGGCTTTTGAAATCTTTTGAAAACTCTTATGAGAATATCTTTTACATTCCCTCCTTCATATCCTCGCTCTTTGAGTCCGTAGAGTCCCAGTCCTAAGTTTACAAAGATATCGTTATGTTTGACGAGGTCGTTGTGTACGGAATTTGCTTTGATAGAGCATTCTGGGAATCGCTCCATAATTTTTGCTGGGAGCTCTTGGTAATGGATTGGTTTATTGAGCCTTCTCATCGTATAAAGGATCTTGAGCTTCAGAGTTTTTGGATAGATGTCAGGGAATTCTACTAGTCCAATCTTTCCATCCAAAATTGCCATACCTTTTACAATGCGGAAAAAGTTGATATAGAAGAGATCGTTTTTTAGGAAGCTGATGTCTCTGAATTCCTCTAGAAACTCCTCCTTTAGCGTCCCGATAAATTCGTAGAGGTCTTGGCTTTCCTTTCTCTTTGTAAAGTAATTTTGGCTGAAAATTACCATTTTTGTGAGAAGGTCCTCGTAAAGAGGCTCGATATAGAATGCTTTAGAGAGATATTTATTTCTTTTGAGATAGGTGATATCAAAGTCGGAAATCAGAATTAATTTTAATTCTGGCTTTGAAAACTTTTGAACATTTTTGTTCATTATCTTTGCAAGGAGGGTGTCCTCGTCAAGAAGTCCTCCATGGATCTCAAGGATTTTTTTTGTTTCCTCTAGGACGTTGATGTATGCTTCATTTCCTACAATGAGTCTTCTGAATCTCATTAATGCTTGAGTTTCGATTTGTCTTACTCTTTCTCTGGTGAGAGAGTATTCTCTACCGATTTTCTGAAGAGGAACCTCTTTTTCTCCATCAAGTCAAAACTTTCTCATTAAAACCAGTCTTTCCTTTGGTTTGCAGTAAATGAGAACATCTTTTAATTGAGTAGTTTCTATATCTACTTTAATTTTTTTATCATCCATTTTTGCAATAAATCCCATGGAGTATGTAGTAATAATAAATTAATTTATGTATTTTCTTACCTGTTGGAGTATAAGAAATGGAAAGAGAATGTCAAGTATTTTATTCTGCTTTAGAAATACTTGGTTGGAAAGGAAGAACGTTTCCCTTTTTTCAGGTTTTTTCTATTTGATGGAAATGCTATAAGTTAGCTACGGTTAATTTTGCTCCTTTTGTGCAACCATTGAGGGCGTTTTTAGACTCTGCCATATTTCGATAGTCACCTTTTACATCGGCGGTTTTTACGGTAATTCGTTCTTCTGCCAAGCCTTTCATTACCATATAAATATCACAGCTTACGGTCATATTAGGATTGGTATTAGAGCCGATCATTCTTTTTTCAAGAGCTGTTTTCATATAAGGATAATTACTGTCGGAAGTTGCTATGTGAGTGAATTTTGTATTTTTCTTGGTAGAAAGAGGAATATTATTTGTTTTGATAAGATGTTTAATGGCATCAATCATCGTCACTTCTTGGTTTGGGCTGCTTGTCTTGTTTGAAGTCTGGGTTTGTGTGCTGGCGGGAGTTTGCGTATTTGTAGGTTCTTCAATTCTTTCGACGCTGAGTCCTGTAGAGGGACCTGTTCCGCTAGGTAAAGAAGATGATTCTCCTGAAGTGAGGCCATTGGCTTTTGCATCTGTTTCGTTGATGATTAGGTTGATATTGTCTCCAGATAAATTTTGCTCTCCAGAGAGAGAAGACGCATCTCCGCTAAGATTCATCTCAATAACACTTCCAGTTCCTTCAAAGAGGTAGTCTGAATCGATTTCTCATTTGTTACTTCCTGTTTCGGTATTGGTAATTTCTTTTCCCTTGACTCCTTCAATGAAGGTAGATATTCAGTTTTTTATGTCTTCTATTTTTTCATATTTACCTCAGAAAAGAGATGCTGCGAGCCCTCCACATCCAAGAACAAAAAAAATGAGGAAATATAATGAAGAAAAAATTGGTCTCTCTCGCAGTTGAGTAGCTCTGAAAATGACCATGATTGCGATCATCATTCCGATAGCTCAGATGAATATTGCAATAAAGTCGAAGATTTCTCGAAACATATAGAGAATCCCTCAAAATCCTATAAGTGCAAGAAGAAAGATTAAAAGACGATAAAGTCCTCCTCCGTTTGTCGTCTGATTTTTTCTGTTACGGTTTATTCTGGTTTTGATATACTCAATATTGGATTCAGATAGTGTAGGAGCGGATTCTTCCTTTTTTTCTTTTGTAAAAAAATCTTTTTCTGCTGTTTCCTTAGGAGTTGGATGTTTTTCTCTTATAAGAGGAGCTTCTCATTTTTGTTCCGATCTTTGTTTAGATTGTTTTCGTAAAAGGGCAAGGAGAATCGTTGCTATAAAGTTGATACCTCCTAAAATATGTCGCCTTGGTTCGTTTCGCAGAAGCCCTATGATAATCGCTTGGATTACAAAGATATAGATGATGCTTATTATGATTGGTCATTTTTTCGTCATGTTTGTCATGAATTGTCTCAGTAAATAAAATTCTGCTTCTTTGATAGCAATTTCTTTTCTTTTTTCAAGTGGAGATGTGATAAAAACGAGGGAACTTGTAGAAAAATTTTTAGCGAGTGTTTTTGTTATTTACTAGAATGTTTGATGATTTTCCCTTGAAATTCCCCTTTTTATTGATAGGAATGGAATGTTTTCTGTGAGTTAGAAGATGTTTGGTCTTTGGATTCTGTTGTGAACGATGCGATTTCGCCTTTCTCTTGAGGCACGTTAAATATTATATTGCTAACAATAATGCTTATGTCTACTAGGAAAAAAATCTGATTTTGGTGTCTTGGGGTTTTGCTCGTTTCAGCAGTTTCTATTTTCTTTATGCTCTCTCGTATCTCTCGTCAGCGTCAGTATTTTCTGGCTGTTATTCCTCATTTTATGATTGACCCGGTAAAAGTTCAGGATTTTTATTCTTTTTTGAAGAGGCGTTTTTTTTCTTCTCATGAAATGCCAGATCAAATTGTTCTTCTCTCTCCTAATCATTTTTTTCTGAAACAAAAACGTGTAGAAGGACTTTGTACTTCGGGGAGAATTAGGTTTAAAGATCAGACTATCGTTGCTACTCCTTTTGTAGATGATCGTATTGCTTGTAATGGAGGGGTTTTTTATGAGAAAGGAGGGCAAATCTATACGAAAGATCATGGTTTGGGAGAGCATTTTCGCTGGATTAATCAGTTTTTCCCCACTGTTAAAACTGTTTATCTTTTGGCTCTTCCTACACATCATATGGAGCACGCTTCTTGGTTGGCTGAAAACATCCAAAAACTGCCCTGAAAAACTTTGGTTATTGCTTCTGTGGATTTTTCCCACTATTTGTCAGAGATTATCGCCGAGCAACATGATCAGGTTTCTTTTTCTGTTTTGCAGCAAAGTGGGGCTTTTGATCAACTAAGGAGATTGGATGTTGATTGCCCTGCCTGTTTGGGGGTCGTTTATCGTCTTGCTTCAAGGGAGAAAATCAGGGTCCATCAGCGATGGAGGGATTCCTCAAGCACTATCGTTGGAAAGGATCTGATGGATCAAAACACTTCTAGGCAATTCCTTTGGCGGGAGTAGTGTTTCTGCATCTTTTTCGCGTGCCTTTAGTGTCGGTTTGTATAATCCTTCTAGGATGATTGTTGCTTTCCCTTTGGGTAGATTTTCATAGATTCGTTTTTGGTATAGTCATGGAACTCTAATGCATCCATGCGATCTTGGCAGACCATCGCTTCGTCCTTGGTGAAGAAAGATGCCTTTGAAAACTTTTAGAGAATAGGGCATTGGTGCATTTTGATAGGTTTTTGATCTGCGGAAAATCTCATCGTGGCTCAGTGGATATCTTCATTTTGGTGTCTGGTTTCCTCTTGTGCCTATCGAAACGTGAGTTGCTAATTTTAGTGTTCAGTTTTCGTAATAGGCGAGGGCGTTTCTTCCGTTTTCGCACTGGCTGACTATGAGTATATGATCAGATTTATTTTGTTTGTATTTAGAAAAAGGAGCTTTTTCAAGTAATGTATCAAGTTGTTCGGGAAAATACTTTTTTAATTCTGGATAGATCAATGGTATGCTGATGCTGTCACTACTTTTGACTATGGTGTTTTTTGTGATCTGAATAGAATCTGTGGAGGAACTTTCTTTTAAGATATTAGAAAATTGTGATACTCCGATTAAGTTCCCATAAGTAGGATCTATTATTTTTTTGCTTCATCGCAGCGGTCCTCCTTCTAATTCAGAGATTTTTACTTTGTAAGTTTGTGAGGAATCTTCTTTTTCTGAAAGATGTTCTACTTGATTTAATTCGAGAGGATTTTTGGTGGATAAGGTGTTTAGAATTTCCTTTTTTGTATTTTCTGGATATATTGTTTCCAGTGCTAGTGTGCTTATTCATAGCATCAGTGTGTTTTTCCATCTCATCAAGATAACTCTTGAAAAATAAAAAAAGATTTGGAATTATAATTTTCTACAATAAAAAAGCAATCTCTACTTTTCTTTTTTTGTTTTCTTTGCTTTTTGTGTTGACAATTTTTTGTATAGCAGAATGTGTTTATAATCCCTTGATTTTTTACCTCCGAACTTTATACTTTCTGGGTTAATAAAAAAAATAAGGAAATGAAAAGAAAATACTCAGATTTTTTCAGTACTATCCTCTTGTTGACTGTGATGATACTCTTGTTTGTGTTCGTCTTGTCGCTTCTTTCTGGAGTTTGGTATTGTATCGGGATTAGTTTTGCTGCTTATGTCCTTGCACTTGGGGGATCTCATTATTATGAGTTCTCCTATGATGAACAACTTCCCCCTGAATAGGGGGATTTTTTTGTGTTGCAAAGTTGAGTATTTTTTTGAGATTGGGTTGTTTTTTTGAGGAATCTTATTATATTGGAGGTCTTTTATCCTTGTACGAAATATGGTAAGGAAGCAAGTATTGGTTATTTTGATGGTGGTTTTCTTTTTGTGATGAGCGGGGCTACTTTTTGCCAGTTCGTTTGGTGGCTTAAATGTTGAATCATTTATGGGTTCCTGAACGGTTGTCCCTGCTCAAAAAGAAGAGGTGCAACTTGTGGTTGGTGGAGATATTATGCTTTCCAGGAATATTGGATGGCTCGCTAAACAAGAGGGGTATGATCGTACCTTTTCTGGTCAGAATTTTAATCCTCTTTCTCAATTTTCGTGCTATGCATCAGGAGACTGTCTGCTCTACTTTAATCTTGAAAGTATGTTTTCTGCTAAGGATAATGATCAGCCAAAGTGAGGCTTTACCTTTCGTGCTAATACAGGGAATATTCAGACCTTGCTTGATTTGCAGGGGAATAATGAATTAGTGCTTTCACTCGCGAACAACCACACTAATAATGCCTGAGGAGATGGGGTAGAGTTGACTCGTCATCGACTTTCTGCTCATGAAATTGGACATTTTGGAGCGGGGAATACTACCTGAGAAGCAGAGACTTTTTATTCTACCCGTAAAGGATGAATAAAATTTTGTTTTCAGGCTTTTTCTTATGATTGAACTCATTGAATTTACGGAAAGAAAAGTCTTGCCTGGAATCCGCTTAGTTTGCCTTTGATGACCGGGACTCTTCATGTGATGGAGCAAGATCTTTGTGATGTGAAGGTATTAGGGCTTCATTGGTGAGCAGAATATCGCTTTCAACCAGTGAAATGGCAGGTTCTCTTGGCACATCAGCTTGTCGATGCTGGAGCTGATATTCTTCTTGGAGGGCATTCACATGTTCCTTGACCTTATGAAATTTATAATGGGAAGCCGATTTTTTATTCTTTTGGAAATTTTCTTTTTGATCAAGATTGGGGTATGAAGACCTCTGTTGGAGAATTTGATTTTAACTATGATCATGAACTGAAGAAAAATAGAGTGCCTACCTATATTCCCCTATTGGCTTCATTACAAATTGAAAAAAATAGCACAGGTATTCAGATTTCTTCTCCTCTATTTAAAATGGCTCGTTTACATAAAGGGATTTTCTCTCCTCTTGATGATGAAACCTTTTCTGGTATGATGGAGCATTTAGTGTTAAAATAGTCGGTGAAGTCTGTCTTTTGATTTTGTTTGAGTTTTAGGTGCCTTGCTTCTTGATTGACTTTTATTTTGTGACTTTTAGACTTATGTG
>ERZ773054.570-NODE-570-length-27401-cov-3.952132_pt1 | contig 27401 bp, 24 predicted proteins | sample MGYA00580630_ERZ773054 | MGnify/ENA primary metagenome ERZ773054 (study PRJEB29015, sample SAMEA2737994) | human oral metagenome | biome: human oral; feature: human-associated habitat; material: dental | place: China | collected 2115 ... | reverse complement strand
CATATACACCGCCCTTTTAATCGTGCAACGTTGCGCTTCTGTGCCGGTTTCATGGAGATAAACCGCTTCCGGGCGAACGCCTGCCAAACAATCCCCATCCGGTAAATTAAATTGCTCCGCATTATTTAGGGAAAGTTCATAGCCATGAATGTTAACGCTATCCCCTTGCAATTTCGCCGGGAAAATACTGGATTCGCCCATGAAGTTCGCTAGGAATAACGAGTTCGGGCGTTGATACAGATCTTTTGCCGGCGCCTTTTGCATGATTTTCCCTTTATTCATCACGATAACCTCATCGGACACCGCAAAGGCTTCCGTTTGGTCGTGGGTCACGTATAAAGACGTGATGCCAAGGCTTTGTTGTAATTCACGGATTTTTTCCCGCATTGCGCGACGTAAGTTCGCATCGAGGTTACTTAATGGTTCATCGAACAGTAACACTTTCGGTTTGAGAACAAGCGCACGAGCAAGCGCCACACGTTGTTGTTGACCACCGGAGATTTGGTCCACATAACGATCTTCAAACCCGGCCAAATCTACCAATTCCAAGGCTTCTTTAACGCGCTGTTTACGCTCTTCCTTGCTGACGTTTTGCATGCGTAAGCCGTAACCGACGTTGTCACCGATACTCATGTGCGGGAATAATGCATAAGATTGGAACACGATACAAATATCACGGTTTTGAATGGACGATTTGGTTACGTCTTCACCGTCAATGAAAATTTGTCCGGAGGTTGGGTTTTCAAGACCGGCAACTAAACGCAAGATGGTCGTTTTACCGCAACCGGATGGCCCAAGCAACGTCACCATGGTGCCGCGTTTAATGGTTAAATCCAAATCATCAATTACCACAGATTTGCCAAAGGCTTTCGTGACATTTTTTAATACTAAGAAATCATTACTCATATTTTTTACCTACAACTTAATTCATTTTTTTCGCTTTGGAACGGGAAATGCGGGTGTCACCGACAATCCAGTCGAAGAATAAAATAATCGCCATCATTACCACGATTAAGATAGAACCGTATGCAATGGCAATCCCATACTCACCGTCTTCGACACGATTTAGGATGTATGCGGTTGCCACGCGGGTATCCGCAGTCACCAAGAAGATGATTGCACTCACTGTCGTCATGGCACGCACGAAACTGGTGACAAGCGCAGAGAGCAAGGCCGGTTTTAATAATGGCAACACGATATACCACAGGGTTTTCCACGAGCTCCCTTTCAGAGAAAGAGAGGCTTCGTCTAGGGATTTATCAAGTTGTCCCAAGCCCGCAATCGCCGCACGCATACCAATTGGCAAGTCACGCATCACCATGGAGATCACTACGATAATGCTGGTGCCGGTGATGTACATTGGCGCATTGTTAAAGGCAAGAATGTAAGAGACCCCCGCCACCGTGCCCGGTACGGCAAAACAAAGCATGGTTAAGAATTCGAGGGATTTTTTCCCTTGGAAGTCTTTACGCACCACGATATAGGCAATTAATAAACCAAAAATGGCGGTAAGTGGGGCCGCGATACCAGCGTAAATTAAGGTATTAATTAAGGAAGGCCATGCACCATCACTCAATCCTTGTCCGAACAACATGGCATAGTTCTTCAAGGTTAAGGTATAGTCCACCCCCCAGTTGACGGTGAAGCTTCCGTAGAAAATACTGCCGTATAAAGCAAGGTTGAAGATAACCCAAGAGCCGAGCATGAAAATAATCGTGTATTTCAAGCCGGCAGGGAGTTCTTGTACATCGCCGCGATAAGATTTACCGGAAACGGTCACATAAGAGCGGTTACCAATCCATAAATATTGAATGATAAAAATCGCTAAGGAGAAGATTAACAACATGGAGCCAAGGGTACTGGCGGAGGCGTAATCTAATTGTGAACCGGCAATGTAGAAGTAAATTTGCGTTGCAATAACGTCGAAGCTACCACCCAACACCAACGGGTTACTAAAGTCGGCGAGGGACTGGATGAACACGATGAGGAACGAGTTCGCCAAGGCCGGGCGCAGTAACGGGAAAATGATGTTATAGAAGGTTTGATAACGGTTAGCACGCAACGTATAAGATGCTTCTTCAATGGACGGGTGCACGGATTTTAATGCGCCGTCTAAAATCATGAAGGAAATTGGCGCGAATGCCAAAATCTGCGCAATGGCGATACCGTTAAAACCGTATAACCAGTTGTGATTGGTGAAGCCGAAATTGGTGGATAAAAACTCGGTCACATAACCGGAACGCCCCAGCATTAAAGTTACCCCTAAACCGACAACGAAAGGCGGCGTGACAATCGGCAAAATAGAGAAGATTTTACCGATAAATGCGGTACGGCGTGCGATACGGGTTGTGTAAAGAGCAAATGCTAAACCGAACATCGTAGAAACGATACCCACAAAACCGGATAGGAATAAGGAGTTACTGATGACGCGCACAATGTAGCTTTGCGTCAAAATACGCATCACTTGTTGTGGTGCAAAGGTGTCCCCGTCGTAGAACATGGAGACAAAAATCGCCAAGGTTGGGTAAACGATGAAGAAGAAAATCAGCAAAATAATGCAAAGCAAGGAGGCAATAATAAATTTGTCGCCTTGCATGACCTTTAACTTAGCAAAAGAGAGCGTAGCAAGTGCGGTGAAACCGATGAGTAAAACGATCACCGAATAGCCCATGCTGATTTTCAGCACGCTGGCGCTGATAAAGGTAAACAGCGTAGCAAGAGCTAATAAGTAAAGTTCCGCTTTAGCTTGTGTATTGGTTGGTAATTTTAGCCACGGCAATAAACCGTATAAAATCACCGGCAAGAACCAAAAGGCAGTAATGTTAAAAGACGACCACCCCATGGCATCGTAGAATTCATCGGCAGTGCTATCGAACAAACCGTAATCTAGGGCGTGGGAAGGTAAAACCAAGTATGCAATTAAGGATAAAATGATCCAAAAATGAGCAGAATGTGTTATTGGAAGTTTGTTTGCGTTCATACAACCTCGCATTAGTAGAAAAGTGAAGCAATGCAACAGTGCATTGCTTCTTTTTTAATTTTACTACAATTATTTGGCTAATTTGACATCATCGACCCATTTAGTAATGAGGCGTTTACGTAAATCGGTGGCGCCGTATTTGTCAAAATCATAGTTAATCAGGTTAACGGATTTAAAATCTAACGCATAAGGCGATTGTTGCGCCGTGGTATTGGTTAAAATGGAATAGGCTTCGCCTTTTTGCCATGTTAATTCTTGCGCTTCTTTCGATAGTGCCCAATCCACGAAAAGTTTGGCATTTTCAAGATTGCGTGCGCCTTTGATCACGCTGACACCGCCAATTTCATAGCCTGTACCTTCGCAAGGTACCACTAATTCAACCGGTGCACCTTTGGCTTTTTCTAACGAATATTCGTGTAAAAAGCCGATGCCGATCGCCGTTTCGCCCCGCGCGGTATTACGGGTTGCGGTGTTACCGGATTTGGTATATTGCGAGACGTTTTTGTTTAATGCTTTCAAGTATTTGAAGGCTTCTTCTTCGCCCCAAAGCTGAATATAGGTTGCTAATTGTGTATAGCCGGTGCCTGAGCTTTGCGGATCCGCCGCTTGAATTTCATTGCGATACATAGGATCAGCTAAATCTTTCCAACATTTTGGTATTGGCAAATTGAGTTTTTGTAAACGTTCAGGGTTCACACCAAAACCTAACACACCAAGATAGATAGCAGAGGAATAGTTACCTTTCGTTTTGGCCGGATCACGGAATTGTTCAACAATTTGTGGCAGGTTTGGTGATTTATACGGTTCTAACAAGCCCATTTCACCCGCTTGGGAATGCGGATCCATTGTACCGCCATACCAAACGTCACCTTGAGGGTTATCTTTTTCCGCATCGATTTTGGCTAAGATAGTGCCCGTGCCGCCACGAATAAAACTGGTTTTTACATCATATTTTTTCTCGAATGCCATGGCTTCTTGCTCGCACATGGTGTTTTGCGCACTGCAATAAATAACCAAGCGACCTTTTGCCGCAGCATTGCTACTTAATAACATCCCACTGAGTACAACGCCTGAAAGCGCTAACGCAATTTTTGAGAGTTTCATTTCAACACTCCTGTGTTTTTGATGTCGAGGTAACGCACTTTTGTTGATGTGCGTCCTAATGATGGCGATAGGCTCACGCCGTGAGGACACGAGCCATCAATATAAGAAAAGTGCGGTGAGAAAAATACAAGAATTTTCGACCGCACTTTAGCGTGTTATTTCGCTAATTTAACGTCTTGAACCCATTTTTCAATTAAGGCTTTGCGTTGTTCGGCAGCGCCGTATTTTTCAAAGTCATAATTGATAAGGTTCAATTTGTTTGGATCAAACGCCGTTGGCGATTGTTCTGCCGTTGTGTTGGTTAAGATTTGTAAGGATTCGCCTTGTTTCCATGCCAATTCTTGACCTTCTTTAGACAACGCCCAATCCACGAATAATTTTGCATTGTCGATATTACGTGCACCTTTTAAGATGCTCACGCCACCTAATTCATAGCCGGTGCCTTCGCATGGAACCACGAGTTCCAATGGTGCGCCATTGCGTTTTTCAAGGGCGTAATCGTGTAAGAAACCGATACCCACGACAGCTTCACCGCGAGCCGCGTTACGGGATGGGGTGACACCGGATTTGGTGTATTGGGAAACGTTTGGATGTAAAGCTTTTAAGAAATCAAAGGCTTTGTCTTCGCCCCAAAGTTGTACGAACGTGGCAAGCGCAGTATAGGCCGTACCGGCACTTTGTGGGTCAGCAATTTGTACTTCGCCTTTCAAACGTGGATCCGTTAAGTCTTTCCAGCATTTTGGTACTTCTTTGATGCCTAATTTTTCAAGACGTTCTGTGTTCACGCCGAAACCTAAAATCCCCATGTAAATGGCGGATACGTAGTTACCTTTGGTTTTTGCCGGATCACGGAAACGTTCTACGATTTCATCAATGTGTTTAGATTTGTAAGGTTCGATTAAACCTAATTCAGCCGCTTGCGCTTGTGGGTCGAATGTACCGCCGAACCACACGTCTGCTTGCGGGTTATTTTTTTCCGCTTCTACTTTGGCAAAGGTACTGCCTGAGCCGTTACGAATAAAGGAGGTTTTGACATCATATTTTTCACCGAAGGCTTTGGTGGTGGTTTCACATAAAATGTTCGTCGCACTACAATACACGACTAAACGTCCTTTTGCCGTTGCAGCTTGTGATGCGAGTAATCCACCGGCTAAAAGTGCGGTTGAAATTGCAAGAGAAAGTGATTTTAATTTCATGTTGTACCTCTTTATTGTTCATAAAATGAAAATGTAATATGAAATGCGCTCAAGCAAGTGCTTTCGAGGTTTGCATATTACATAAAATACCCCTCAATTAATGTGAGAAGACTCACAAAACGAAGAATTTTATGAGCGAATATGTTGCGTAAAAAATTAATTGTAGAAAAATTGTTTGTAAATGGATCTATTTATGTCAAAAAAACGCTTTTTTCTTTATAATTTCGCCAATTTATTTACTCAATGAGAGAAAGGGAAACGGTATGTCAGAGCATCAAGTATCATCTTGTATTATTATCGCCATTGCAGGCGCTTCGGCTTCAGGAAAAAGTTCTATCGCCTCTACGGTACACAAAGAGCTTTGTCATGAATTAGGCTGTGAAGAAATCGGTATTATTGCAGAAGATAGTTATTACAAAGATCAAAGCCACTTAGAGATGTCTGAACGGGTCAAAACCAATTATGACCACCCCAATTCTATGGACCGTGATTTGCTCATTGCCCATTTGAAAGCCTTAAAAGCCGGCAACGCCGTTGATATTCCCGTGTATAGTTATGTGGAACATACCCGAACCGATGAAGTAACCCATTTCACGCCAAAACGTATTGTGATTTTAGAGGGGATTTTATTACTTACAGACGAGCGTGTACGCCAGTTGGCAGATATTTCCGTATTTATAGATACGCCGTTAGATATTTGCTTTATTCGTCGTTTACAGCGTGATATGGAAGAACGTGGTCGTACCCTTCAATCCGTCATTGAACAATATCGTGCTACTGTGCGTCCGATGTTCCTGCAATTTATCGAACCCTCTAAACAACACGCTGACATTGTGATCCCACGCGGAGGGAAAAACCGCATTGCGATCAATATGTTAAAGGCGCAAATCATGCAATTATTAAGCCAAAAATAGGAGCCTGGCATGAGATTATGTGATACCGACATTGAACGTTATCTGGATGAAGGCTTAATTTCACTGAATCCACGACCGTCTAACGATAAAATTAACGGGGCGACCATTGATGTTCGTTTGGGGAATTCTTTTCGCGTGTTTCGTGAACATTCCGCGCCTTATATTGATTTAAGTGGGCCGAAAGAAGAAGTCTCCGCGCAGTTAGAGTCGGTTATGAGCGATGAAATTATTATTGCTGATGATGAAGCGTTCTTTTTACACCCCGGTGTACTTGCCCTTGCTACCACCTTGGAGTCGGTGAAACTGCCTGCCAATATTATCGGTTGGTTGGACGGTCGTTCTTCTTTAGCGCGTTTGGGTTTAATGGTGCATGTGACGGCACATCGTATCGATCCGGGTTGGGAAGGCAAAATTGTGTTGGAGTTTTATAATTCCGGTAAATTGCCGTTGGCGTTGCGTCCGAATATGGTGATTGGCGCCTTGAGTTTTGAAGTGTTAAGTGGCACGGCGGCACGTCCATATAACAGCCGTAAAGACGCTAAATACAAAAATCAACAAAACGCGGTTGCCAGTCGCATTGACGAGGATAAATAAATGAAAAAGATCGCCCTGATGACATTGGTCGTGATGTTGGCGATCTCAGCACTTTTTTACGTTCAACTGAATAAGCTGGAAAGTGCGGTCAGTACCAAATTAGCGCAATATAAAACAGTTGTTCAAGATCTTCATATTGGCTTTTTCCCGCAGCCCTATGTGGCTTTTGAAGGGGTTAAACATAACCAAGTGACTATTGGGAAGTTAACCGGGAAATTGAATTTTTCCACGTTAATTTCCGGCAATGTGCAACTTGCGCAGTTAGATATTCAAAAGATTCGTTTTTCCGATAAGGCACATAATGCAGCGAATATACAAATACATTTCTCCGATTTCAGTCTGGATAATGTTCGCCAAGATCGCGTGCAATTCAATGGGCCTCAGTCCTTAACGCTTGAATGGGACAAACCATTATATGGTGATCTACAGCGTTTTCATTTTCGTTTCAATAAAGGGGAAATTTCCCGATTCGCCGAAAAAGACTTTGCGGTGGTGTTTGAAGACGCTGAGCTAAACCAACAACCGCTAGGCACTCTCCGTGCGGAAGTCGATTTATCCAAAGACACTAAATATGTTACCGCTGATATTATCTCGGATTGCGATTTCGTTTGCCTCGCACACCTAGATTATGCGAGCGATCCCGATCAAAGTGCGGTCAGTTTTCGAGGCAAAAATTACCCTATCGAACGTTTATTGGCGTTATTTAACTTTCCGAATACGCTCACCGGCAACACGGATTTTGACATTACCGCCGAGTTCGTTCAGTCGCGAATAAAAGCCGGTAAATTCTACTTTAGTGCGCATGATGGCGAGTTATCCGGTGTAAATTTACTGGAACTTGCCGGGCAATATTTACCGATCAATTGGCAAAATGCCGAAGTTAAACAAAAAGACGCGTTCAAAACGCCGTATAAAAAATTTGTCATGAATTCTATGCTTCAAGAGAATCAATTGAAGATTGACAAAATCCTGTTAAAAACCACCGCACTTTCAGGGGAAGGAAGCGGTCAGGTAAACTTAAAATCCATGCAATGTGATGTGAATTTAACGCTTCGAGCAAATAATGAAAAATATTCGGAATTTGTTCTGCCCCTGCGTTTCTTTAATAATTGCTACTCACCACAATATGAAGTGCTATTTGACAAAAACTTGCGCAATCAACTTAAAGATCTTCTTAAACGTAAATTAGGGCGGGAATAATGGCCACTTTAAAAATCGTACGACGCTTAAAATTTTTTCGCATCATTTTGTTGTCATTTGCCGCCTTTGTTTTTAACACAACAGAATTCTTACCGGTTGCCTTGCTTTCAGACATAGCCCAAAGTTTTCAGATTCCGGTAGAACACGCCGGGCTGATGATTACCATTTATGCGTGGATTGTGTCGCTGATGTCCTTGCCTTTTATGCTCATGACGGCAAAACTGGAGCGACGTAGTTTGCTCATTAAATTATTGATTATTTTTGTGGCAAGCCATGTGCTTTCCGTGTTGGCATGGGACTTTGGGGTGCTATTGCTTTCTCGTATCGGTATTGCCTTTACCCATGCGATCTTTTGGTCCATTACCACCTCACTTGCCGTTCGCGTTGCACCGAAAGATAAAAAAGCACAAGCAATCGGTTTGTTAGCAATGGGAAGCTCATTGGCAATGGTGCTTGGCTTGCCGCTTGGGCGAGTAATTGGGCAATATTTCGGTTGGCGCGAAGCCTTTGGTATCATTGCCTTGCTTGCCTTTTGCATCCTCTTATTACTTTACCGATTCCTACCGCACTTAGTCAGTCGCAATGCAGGCTCGCTCAGTAGCCTTCCCTCTTTATTTAAACGTCCATTATTGGTGGGACTTTATACATTAACGGTATTTATCATTTCGGCGCATTTTACCGCCTATAGTTACATCGAACCGTTCATCATTCGTATTGGTGAAATGAGTAATGATGTCGCTACCGTCATTTTGTTGATTTTTGGTTTCTCCGGGGTCACCGGAAGTCTGATCTTCAGTCGCTTCTATCCCCTCTCACCGGCTAAATTTTTATTGACATCCATGGCGATATTGATGGTTTCTCTGATCTTGCTATTGCCATTCAGTCACAATATATTTTTCATGTACTTACTGGCATTTGTGTGGGGAATCGGCATTTCGGGCATTGGGCTTGGTTTGCAAGCGAGAGTACTACAACTGGCACCGGATGCAACGGATGTGGCAATGGCGATTTACTCAGGGTTATATAATGTTGGTATCGGGGGTGGTGCGCTATTAGGCAATCAAGTCATGCAACACCTTGGACTGGCGAACATCGGTTTTTCCGGTGCCGTATTTGCAACAGCGGGGATCATGCTATTTCTGTCCGTCCATATACGCTACGGAAAAGCCCCCCGCTGATATTAAGATCCGTATTTAAACGGTCCCAAAACACTAATTTTCGCTATCAAACCAACCACGGATAAATTGAATGGCGAAAAAGAGCGTAAAGAGTAAAACAACATAAAGAATATAAGAAACAACTGGATGGCTGGGCGAATCTGTCTCAGCCATTGCTTTTATGGATAACGCATTTGGAAACTCATCAAACATCGTTAAACGCCAGCCGTAATATTTGATTTCCACGGTTTTTTCTTCATTGCCCAAGGCTTGCGCCAATGCCTGTAAATTGGCTGAGCCGAATTTGAAATAGAACGGAAAACCCCAACGGGTATCTTCGTTGCGATATACCATCACTTTGCCGTTTTCATGTTGCGTATTGATAAAATACACATCGCGGGTCGGGCCGTCTGCCGGATTGGCTTTTGTAATCGGGCCGTCTTTATCCACCCGTTTCACCTCAACGCCGGTCACTTTGGTGACATCATAGCTAGGCATCGCATAATTTATCGCTGCTGCAACGCATAAATGAAAAATAAAAATGACGGAAATAAAAAAATATTTTAAAAATTTTCTCATCTTTTTGTCCTATTGAAATAAGATTGGTTAATTATTGTACCTGAATTTTAAATAAACGCTCGAAGTTTTGTGTGGTGATTTGCGCCATTTCCTCGGCTGAAACGCCTTTCAATGTTGCAACATATTCACAGACTTCGCGGGTATATGCCGGTTGATTTTGTTTACCGCGATAAGGCACCGGTGCCAAGTAAGGCGAATCGGTTTCCACCAACAGACGATCCAGCGGCAGTTTGCGCACCACATCCCGAAGTTCTTCCGCATTTTTAAAGGTGATAATCCCTGAAATAGAAATGTAAAAACCCAAGTCTAACGCTTGTTTTGCCATGTCATAGTTTTCGGTAAAACAATGCAAAACGCCACCGCACTTTTCTGCCTGATTATCGCGTAATAGGCGAATCGTGTCTTCGCGCGCCTGGCGTGTGTGAATAATGACCGGTTTATTGAGCTGGTTGGCCACTGCAATTTGGCTGGCAAACACGGCTTGTTGGGCGGCTTTGTTTTCTGCACTGTAATAATAATCTAAGCCGATTTCGCCGATGGCGATGACTTTCGGATCTTGCGCCAAGCGTAACAAACGCGCGGCATCATAAGGTTCTTCTTCAAAATCCAGCGGGTGTACACCGCAGGCTAAAGAGACGTTATCGAATTTGGCTAATTCCGGATACACTTTTTCAAAACGGCTCAAGGTCACGCCAATCGCTAATAAATGTTTCACCTCGCGTGCTTTTGCTTTTGCCACGACATCGGCAATATTTTGATGTAATGTTTCGTAATCTAAGGCATCCAAATGGCAATGGGAATCCACAATAAACATATTTTATCCTTCAAACACTTCAGTAATTAAACGGGTCAGCCCGTCGAGTAAAATCAATTCTAAATTCAACGCCGAATTTGCCGATAAATCCGACCGCACTTTGCCAACAATTTGTGTCGCTTTTAATAATGCCGGTGTAGACAGTCCTTGGCTAAATTGAATGACGCCTTGTTCAATATCCTGACAAATCCAGTCTTCGTGAATATGCAGTTTATTTTTTAAACTATCACTCAAAAAGGCTGACAACCAATCCAGCTGCTGCAAGACAAGTTCTTTAGTAAAAAACGGCAGTAATTCCAAAGGCGAACAACGGCGATAAAACAACCAAAATTGACGTAAAAATTCCCGTCGTTGCGCCAGTAAATTTTGCTCTAACATGGCAAGTGCGAGCAGTGGTCGGCCATAATTCACCCGAAGTGCGGTCAATATATCTTGCGTTTCGGCGGATGTTTGTGATTGTAACCATGGTAATGCCGTGTCTGTGTCCGGTGGTAAGAGGTTCCACACTTGGCAGCGACTGTAAATGGTTGGCAGCAACGCCTTTTGCATATCGCACTGCAAAATGAAATAGGTATTTGGACGCGGCTCTTCCAGTGTTTTTAAAATGCCGTTGGCAGCGGCTTCTGTCAAACGATGTGCCTGTTCGATATAAATGACTTTATTGCCGTTTTGCTGCGCATGCTGCGTCGCTTGTTCGTTCATGGCACGAATTTGATCCACGCCGATGTCCTTGTTATCAATGGGCGCGATAGGCTGGAAATCGGGGTGGCTGTTGGCTTGCATTAAATGGCAGGCATGGCATTCGCCACAAGCCTCCGCCCCGTTGGGCGTTAAGCACATCAGACGTTTTGCCAACGCGGAGCAAAGTTGCTCTACACCAAGGCCGTCATCGGCGCGAATCAGCAGGGCGTGGTGCCCTAAAGCCTCATCAAAAGCCTGTGTGATTTTGTGATAAGTTGGCGTCAGCCAAGGGAGTAAAAGGCTCATTTTGATAGCGAAATCCACCAATTTTTGACCGCACTTTTAATGTCTGCCTGCACTTGCTCAATGGATTGTTCCGCATTGATCATCACGGCTTTCGGATTGTCTTTTACCAGTTCTAAATAACGGGCACGGGTACGGTGGAAAAAATCCAGGTGTTGTTGTTCGATACGATCCAGCTCACCACGTCCACGGGCGCGGGCTAAACCGATGGCAGGATCAATGTCCAAATACAATGTCAGATCCGGCTCAAAATCGCCCAAAACGGTTTGTTTTAAGTTGGTTAACAAAGCCTCTCCCAACTGGCGGCCACCGCCTTGGTACGCTTGTGACGACATATCATGGCGATCACCCACCACCCATTTGCCTTGGGCGAGGGCGGGCTTAATGACATTGTCCACTAATTGAATCCGGGCGGCATATAACATCAACAATTCGGCTTTGTCTGTGACCGGCTCTTCTGTTTCATGTTTAATGAGGTGGCGTAATTTTTCAGCTAACGGTGTGCCACCGGGTTCACGGGTGAAGACGACATCGTTAATGCCTAATTCCTTTAAGGTATCCACGACACATTGATGGGCGGTGCTTTTGCCCGCGCCTTCCAAGCCTTCAATCACGATAAATTTGCCTGCCATATTATTTTCCGTTTTGTTGGCGGTACCAGCGTAAATATTCCTGCACCGCTTTATTGTGTTCATTCAAGTTCCGACTGAATTTGTGACCGCCCTTGCCGTCAGCAACGAAATAATAAAATTCTGTTTGCGCAGGATGCGCCACGGCTTGTAATGCATCTTCGCTTGGCATGGCAATCGGCGTTGGCGGTAAACCGTCAATCACATAGGTGTTATAAGGGGTCGGCGTGTCTAAATCTTTTTTACGAATATTGCCGTTGTAATCCTCACCCATGCCGTAAATCACTGTCGGATCGGTTTGGAGCTTCATTTTGGCTTTCAAACGATTGATAAACACCGAAGCTACTTGAGGGCGTTCTGCGGCGATGCCGGTTTCTTTTTCTACAATAGACGCGAGAATCAACATCTCGTAAGGATTTTCTAAGGGTAAATCCTTATCGCGCTCATTCCAGGCTTTGTCCAAGGCTTTTTTCATGCGTTCTGCAGCACGCTGCAACAGTTCTAAGTCGGTAGAATTCGGCGTGTAATTATAAGTGTCCGGATACAACCAACCGTCGATTTTCATCCATTCATCAATGGCTTTTGAGACTTTTGGCAGTGCCAATAACTGGAAAATCTCTTGTTCGGATTTCTCTTTTAAGGTCTGTTTTAAGTGCGGTGCGTTTTCGAGGTGTTTTCGCCAATTTTTAAAGGTGTTGCCTTCAATAAATTGCACGTTAAATTGCGCTTCTTTGCCTGAGTTGAGTAATCTCAGCAAATCTTCTACGGTTTTCACATCATCCAACAAATAAGTGCCCGCTTTCACTTTGCTCAATTCCGGGTGCAATTTTAAGACCCAAGGCAATAATGCGGCACTGTCCAAAATACCTTCTTGCTCTAACAACGTAACTAATTTATTACCGGTTGTGCCACGTTCTACGGTAAGGAGTTGATCCTTTTGTACATTGACAGGCTGCTGTACAAACTGTTGTAGTTGTTGATATCCCCAAAAGCCGGCGCCGGCAAGTAGAATGAAGCATAAAAAGAGAAATAAAACGATTTTTTTCATAAATTAAGAAAATGAGAAATTTTGCGGATTATACCACAAGCTTTCCTTTTTCAGCCCTGTTGTTTTACCGTTTTTAGCGCAAGAAAGTGCGGTGGTTTTTCACGATGTTTTTCGCCGTGTTTTTTTAAGACTGTCGCTCAATCACCACTTTAATATCTTCCGGCGGGGCGTAATAAGTTTATCTGAAAAATAAATCATGTGTTCTCCTTAAATAAATTATCCTAAATGCAATAGCCCCCAATAACAGGGTTTAGAATATTGTCTATATAAATCAAAATATAGCAACGATTAAAAACCGACCTTTTTACGGGAAAACGCCGGCTTTACACGACATTCACCACACAAGGCTTCTAACCACTCTTCTAGATTATCAAAAGGTGAAAATTTGTGCCGTCTGGCAACGGCGGCAAAATCGCCCGGCGTGAGTAAGTCCAGCTCAAGGAGACGTTTTGAATGGGTTTCATTCCACTCCCCTAAATTCAATTTTTCTGCTTGTTGTTTAGCAAAATCCAAACGCTGTTGCGGCGTCAAATAATCAAATTTTAGCTTTAAATCAAAACGCCGTAATGCGGCCGGATCCAGCACATTCATCAAATTCGTTGAAACGACCATTAAACCGTCAAAACGCTCAATTTGTGTCAACATCTCATTGACTTGAGAACGTTCCCAACTACGTTCTGCACCATCACGTGAAAATAAGAACGAATCCACTTCGTCGAGCACCAATAGACAATTATCACGCTTCGCCGATTCAAATGCCTCCGCAATTTTTTGTTCTGTTCCGCCGATATAAGGATCGAGTAAATCAGACCCTTTGCAAAGCAACAACGGCATATCTAACTGCTCAGCAAGCCAACCTGCCCAAGCGGTTTTCCCCGTGCCTGGAGGGCCATAACAGCAGATTCTGCCTTTCTTAGTTCGCATTAATCCTTCGCTGATTTTGTGAATATTCTCATCGCAAGAAACCCAATCAAGCTGATAACTCAGTTTATTTTCTACCAACGGCTCAATTTTCTTTTTACCTTGTGCCTGTAAGGCTTCATTAAATAGCGTAAGCAAAACCTCAGAAAAGGCTTTTTGGCCGTTATCAACCGCATTTGCTACATTGAATACACGCGTTAAAATCGCCGGCGAAAGTGACCGCACTTTGGCAAAATGCTGCACGTATTCCGCCGTTAATTTACCCTCTGCCAGCTGCGAAATTAACGCCGATTTATTTTTTAACGGTAAATCCGGCATTTCAAACACAAAATCAAAGCGACGTAAAAAAGCCGCATCTATGCTGTGTACCGAATTGGATAACCAAATCATCGGCACGTTATTGTTTTCCAACAACTGATTTGTCCACGCTTTATTTTTTTGCGCAACAGAACGCTCCATAAACGAGCCGTTAAACACATCTTCAATTTCATCAAAAATTAAAAGCGCCTGCTTGCCGTTCAATAGCGTTTGAGCAAGGCGACTGTAGTTCAGGCGTTGCTCTGCCTTCACAACATCACCGTCAGAATCCATATAAGTAATGTTATACGCCGAAATCCCTAATGCTTGTGCAAGCAATCCGGCAAATTCGGTTTTACCGGTGCCGGGCACGCCATAAATTAAAAGATTCACGCCTTTCCGATGATGTTTTAGTGCCTGTTGTAAATAGGTCAACATCATCTCTTTCATGCCGGCAATATGGGCAAAATCGTCCAGTTGCAAACTTGGCACTTGAGCGACTTCCGTACAAGATTTTAATAGGACGTTTTCGTTTAGTGGTTGTGTCACAAATTCATCAAAATCTAAGGTTTCGCCCCAATCTAAATAATCATGCACACTATCGGGGCGATAATCGCGATCAATCAGACCATAAGCATCGAGTTTACTGCCTTTCTTTAAGGCAGATAGAATCTGATTTTTCGGCTGTTTAAGTAAATCCGCCATGATCGCAGCCGTTCTTTGTAAATCCGATTTCGGCAAGTACTCAAACAAATCTCGCATAGGCCCTTCACTGCGTAAATGCATGGCAAAGCGAAGAAGTTCCTGTTCAACGGGATTCAGTTGCAAAAATTCTGCCAACGTTGCCAAATTTTCATACGCCTGTTTCCATAACTCCGGTAAAAGTGCGGTGGATTTTTGAAGTGTTTTATACCGCTCTTTTAAAAGCCGACGAGCAACCGTGCGTAGATTTTTATCATTCTCTAATTCTTCAGGCAGCCCAAACGCACTGGCGATTTCATCACTTCGCCAACTACTCTCCCGAAACACTTCGGAAAAACCTTTATGCTCAAATAAAACTTTAAGCATCATATTTTCAGTATAAGAAGACACTGTCGGTGGGTTTAATTTATATTCGGACATAAAAAATACTCCTTACTAACCTAGTAAGGAGTATTTTAGTGAGTAGTGCGACAAAAGATGTCGTTAGGAATTTTCCATTTTTAGCTCTTTTATTTTATCTAAGTTATCTGAGATTATATCCAGTAATGGTTTCCATAACTCGAAAATATAGTTCGCTAGCTCGCCACTAGGAATCTTACTAAGAACTGTCGCATCCCATACTTCATATTCATCTTCTAGCCATTTCGATAGAGGATAGCATCCATCTGGTTCATCAAAATTATGCTCAATAATAAAATCATGAAAGATTTTAATCATATTATTAAATAAATTTTCATTATTAGCATAAACACCATAGTAAGCATCACTAAGCCCTTTTTTATTAAAGTAAATACAAACCCCAAAATCATTATTGCCTATATATAATCCATATCCTTTTTTATTAAAACTCGCATCCTCTCCACATTCAATTATAAATATAAAATTAATATTTATTAATTTTGCATACCGATTAAACCTAATTTTCAACTGTTCAACTAACATAGCCATAAGTTTTTCATATAGTGCTTCCTTTGTCTCAAGCACAGTTAATGCTGAAAACAATGCCTTATCATTATTAATTAAACATTCAATCAATTCATTTGAATTCTGGGTATTTCCCATAATATCCTCACTTAAAAATTTCTTAAAATTATTACAAAATTGTTTTACGGCTGGTGCGATAATTACAGTATTATCAAGCCACTTTATGAGCATACTTGCTGATAACACCATTGCTTTCTTATCACTTATTAATTTAGCCCAGTCCTTTTCAGAAATAGATTTTTCTGGTGGATTGTCACTAAATATAGGCAGATAAATAAGAAAATAAGACTCTGAAACATAACTTTTGAGATCTATAGCATAATCATGCATCTGATCTGGCTGATCAACCGCACCTTGTAATTTGTTTTCAATAGAAATCACCCAGGCTATTTTATTGTCTAATAAACCTTCAATAAAAATATCATGACGGCGATTTTCTTTAGTTGTTTCTTTAGTGATTTTTTCGCGATAAATATTGATTTTTTGGTAAGCTAGAAATTGGTGCTTACCAATAAATTTTAAAAAACTATTTAGAAATAAATCACCTTGCCCATGTGTTTCCATTGGATCTAATAAAAATGCAAGAATCTTAGACAATCCCATCTCATCCGTTTGTAAAAATTGAAACGGGTTAAAACGATTAGAATCGTACAATTCATTTTTTTCTCGTTGTAATCTAAAATTTTCTATCACTTGATTGATAGAAATTAAAGAATCAACAATTTGATTGATATTATTTGCCATATAGGCTCCTTCATTTAAGTTAAAACGCGCAGATTATAACAGACAAATCATCCGAAAACGATTGCTTCTCAAGCATCTTGCGGCAAACCGTGAGGCGTGTTTTATCATCGGCATATTTCTGCCAAATTTTTGCTCTCATCTCTTCTGAAAGCCCGTCGGTCAAGCCATCAGAACAGAGTAATAGACTTTCACCCTGTTTAATTTCAATTTCCTGATAAAAGATTTTATCTTGAAATTCGGAATAATCCGCGACTAAACAAGAAGAAACGCCGCCATAAATTGTGGCGAAATCTTCTTCTTTTTGATGAGGAGACAGTTCTAATAATTCGGACAAAATAGAATGATCTTTTGTAATTTGTCGCCATTTTCCTGCTTCATCGATAATGTAGGCTCTGCTGTCGCCCACACTGAGAATTTTGGCTGTTTGATTGACTTGATCAATTTCCGCGGCGACGAATGTGGTTGCCGAACCAAAATAGGTGTCTGCCAACTGTTCCGATAATTTATCTTGCAAATAGGGAATGGTGTTTCGACTTAATGTCTGAATCTTTTGCAACGCCGACATGACACACTTACTGGCTTTTTCCGCGTGATTGCTATTGGAAATACCATCGGCAATGCCAATGATAAAGTGCGGTCGATTTTCAACGCGTTTTTCTGCTGTTTTTAATTTAAACTGAAAAACCGCTTCACCATTAAATAACGCATCTTGATTATGCTTTTTATTTTTTCCAATTTGCTGACAAAAGGTGATTTGGCAGACATTTTGCATATTGGTTTCCTTATGTTGATTGATTCAATAAAACATCGATTGCTTTTAAGGCCTCAAGTGCGGTCATATCCAGCCCTAAAAAATGATACGGAAATAAGCGACAATTTGTGTCGCTAGGAAGTTTAACGAGCAATTCTTTTGCGAAAATTTTTCGAAAATTAAGGTTATACAGTATTGCAATACATTTCTTTACCTGTTTATATATACATATATTTTATTATTTAAAGGAAGAATATGAATAACCAAAACCCGATTGAAATTTACCAAGCGCAAGATGGCACGACACAAGTGGAAGTCAGATTTGAAAAGGATACGGTTTGGCTTTCTCAGGCGCAGATGGCAAATGTTTTCGATACTAGCTCAGATAATATTAGCCTACATTTAAGAAATATTTTTAATGAGTCTGAACTTGATGAAAATTTAACCTCCGAGGATTTCTCGGTAGTTCGCCAAGAAGGAAAAAGACAGGTTACTCGTAAAGTTAAACATTATAATTTGGATGCAATTATTTCTGTTGGCTACCGAGTGAAATCTAAATCAGCAACAAATTTTAGAATTTGGGCAACCGCTCGTTTAAAAGAGTATCTTACTCAAGGCTATACCATTAACCAACAGCGTTTAAAGCAAAACGCACATGAACTGGAACAAGCGCTTGCACTTATTCAAAAAACGGCAAATTCCTCAGAATTAACGCTAGAAAGCGGTCGTGGATTAGTGGATATTGTCAGCCGTTATACGCATACATTTTTATGGCTACAACAATATGATGAAGGTTTACTTGCCGAACCGAAAACCCAGCGAGGCGGTATGTTGCCCACCTATTCCGAAGCCTGTTCTGCACTGGCCGAGTTAAAAGCACAGCTTATGGCAAAAGGTGAAGCAAGTGATCTGTTTGGACGTGAACGAGATGATGGCTTATCTGCCATTTTAGGCAATTTAGATCAAAGTGTGTTTGGAGAACCTGCCTATCCAAGCATTGAAGCAAAAGCCGCACATTTACTGTATTTTGTCGTCAAAAACCATCCTTTTTCAGACGGTAATAAACGTAGCGGAGCGTTTTTATTTGTGGATTTCTTACATCGAAATGGGCGTTTGTTTGATCATAATGGTCATCCGGTTATCAATGATACCGGGCTTGCTGCACTCACATTATTAGTTGCCGAATCTGATCCGAAACAAAAAGAAACGCTCATTAGGCTTATTATGCATATGCTTAAGCAAGGGGAATAACAACAAATAGCGACCAAAGTCGCTATTTGCGTGAAAAGTGCGGTCGTTTTTCTATAAGTTTTTAACCTTCTCCAATAACTCTGCCACTACCTTCGGCACACCTGTCCCCGCTTTTTCTTTTATTGTAATGACTTGCTTGCGTACAAAGCCTGTATTGGGATTCGGATCGATTAAGTAAATCGGCGTATTGCGTGGAGCTTCATTGACCAAGCCATTCGCCGGATACACTTGCAAAGAGGTGCCAATCACTAATACCACATCCGCTTGTTCAACAATCTCAATGGCTCGTTCTAACATGGGTACCATTTCGCCGAAAAAGACGATATAAGGACGCATCGGATGTCCGTTTGGATCTTTATCGTCTAATTTCTGATCACCAAAACAATCCACAACATAGCTTTCATCAAAACTACTACGCACTTTGTTTAATTCGCCGTGTAAATGCAACACATTTGAGCTTCCTGCTCGCTCATGTAAATCATCCACATTTTGCGTGATGATTCTCACATCATAGACTTTTTCCAATTCAACTAAGGCAAGATGCGCAGCGTTTGGCTTAGCTGCGGCGGCATTCTTGCGGCGTTGATTATAGAAATCGAGCACTTTCGCACGGTTCTTTTGTAAGGCATCCGGCGTACAAACTTCTTCGACTTTATGCCCTGCCCACAAACCATCTTCCGCTCTGAAGGTAGGAATGCCACTTTCAGCACTAATCCCCGCACCGGTTAATACGACGCAAATTAGTTTATTTTTCGCAGTCATGTTTTTTCTCTCCTCTTATTTTCAGAATCTCATAAATCTGTCTATCTCTTCCCATCATGCCCGAAAATATTTCCGCTTGATCAGGTGATTGATAAGGATTCATCTTAATGTCCTCTCTGTTGATGGCTTCATCATAAAACATAAAGCGACAATGTGTGTCGTTAGGAAATTTCCTCGAGATATACACGATCAATTTCTTGATAATTTTCGCCAAAATGCGCAATCCACCAGTTCAACATTTCACTCTCAATGACCGTAGCTGAAATTTCATATTCACTGCCACAATCTTTCACTGCTTGATCGACTGATAACGGCGTTTCTGTCAAAAATCCCCCAATCGCTTTATCCACTCTGAACGTTAAGCGAATTTTTCTGCCATAACTAAAGCCGAATTTTTGGCTTTCAACATACGCTTTCAAATTAAAATCCGAGCGTTCAAATTGCATGGTACTCACAGTAACCTCAAGCAAACGATGCAAAGCAAGATGCAAAATATCGCCATGTTCATATTGCGCCACTAGATAACTACTCGGGCCTTGTTGCACCAAAGCAAGTGGCTTAACTTGTGCTTTGTGCTCTTTGCCGTGAATACTTCGGTAATGCACCTGTAAAAATCGATTTTGATAAAGTGCGGTACTGATTTGTGCAAAAATGTTATCGTCAATGATTGCCGGCAGCAAAGGCTGACTGGTCGGCGCAATAGCGACTTTATTCAACCATTCGGAACCGGATTTTTTATTGGAATCATAGACTAAGTTATATTCGGCTTGCTTAAAAAAGGATTCCATGGAATTGAGAATATTCGCAGGCAAAATGCCTTTCAAATATTGCTTCGCCAACATCAGCACCAAGGATTGTTGCTCATTTAAAATCGGCAAATCCAGCCCTTTAGCATTTTCTTTCCAGCGATAACTGTAAGGCTTGCTGAGGGTATTACATTCAATATCAAACTGTTCTGACAGGCTTTTTAACTGGCGTTGAATACTACGAATATCTCGAAAAAAACCAATGTCCTCTAACTTCTGTTGGATTTCATGCGTGCTGATGTAACTACGTTTTGGAATTAAACGTAAAATTTCTAATTGTAAATATAGGGAATTGGATTCTTTTGCCATATTGTTTCTCAGCGTTGTTATGTAAAAATCCCCAACATATTGTCGGGGATAAGAATTAAATTGCGTTATCCCAATACAACGATACGTTGCTCAGGACGGTTATTGTAGTGAGGGAGAAAACAACATTCGATGACATAAAAACGAAAACGTTCGAAAAATAGATTGTTTTCCCACCGCACTTTTTACATCACCACCACATCAAACTGTTCCTGTGTGTAAAACGGTTCGGTTTTTACTTGGATTTGTTTGCCAATAAAGACTTCCAACTCGGCTAACAAACCGTGGGATTCTTCGTTGATTAAATAGTCGGCAACCGCGTGGGAGGCATAAACCACAAATTGTTCGCTGGCGAATAAATGGTGCACACGGATAATTTCGCGCATGATTTCGTAGCACACGGTTTCCACAGTTTTTACCCGTCCGCGGCCTTGGCAGGTTGGGCATTCGCAACACAATACATGTTCCAAACTTTCCCGCGTACGTTTACGAGTCATTTCCACCAAACCTAATTGCGTGAAGCCATTTACATTTGTTTTCACCGGATCTCGCGATAAGGCATCTTGCAAGGATTCCAACACACGATTACGGTGTTCTTCACTTTGCATATCGATAAAATCAATGATAATCATGCCGCCGAGATTGCGCAGTTGAAGTTGTTGCGCGATGGTTTTAGTGGCTTCGATATTGGTGTTGAAAATGGTTTCTTCTAAATTACGATGCCCTACGAATGCACCGGTATTGATGTCGATCGTGGTCATGGCTTCTGTTTGCTCAATGATCAAATAGCCACCGGATTTGAGATTTACCCGTCTATCTAAAGCATGATGAATGCCTTTTTCCACACTGTACACATCAAAGAGCGGTTGATTTCCCGTGTATAAAATCAGTTTGTCGGTGAGGTTGGGGATGAATTCTTCGGTGAATTGTTTCACTTCATTGAAACAAAGTCGGGAGTCAATGTGAATTCGATCCAATTTTTCGCCGATAAAATCGCGCAGAATGCGCTGTGTCAGCGCCAATTCGCCGTAAAGCATAGAACGAGTTGGGTATTTCGCACGGCGTTCTAGCACTTTTCGCCACAAGCGTTTTAAGAAATCGGCATCTTGTTGTAAATCCAGTTCAGTCGCCCCTTCAGCCGCAGTACGAATAATGAAACCGCCCAATTCATCACATAAAGGCAAGGTGAGTTCTTTCAAGCGATTACGTTCTTCCTCGCTTTCAATGCGTTGTGACACGCCCACATGGCTGTTTTCCGGCATGAATACTAAATAACGGGAAGGCAAGGTAATATCCGTGGTGAGTCGCGCACCTTTCGTGCCAAGCGGATCTTTTACCACTTGCACCACAATATCCTGCCCTTCATGTACCAGTTGGGAAATGTCTTTCACCACAAATTGCTTTTGTTCACTTTCTTCCACACATTCGGTGTGCGACACAATGTCTGACGCGTGTAAAAAGGCGGCTTTTTCCAGCCCGATGTCCACAAATGCCGATTGCATTCCCGGTAATACACGGGTGACGCGGCCTTTATAAATATTTCCGACAATACCACGTTTGCCTTGGCGTTCAATATGCACTTCTTTGAGCAAACCGGTTTCCACTAAGGCAATGCGCGTTTCGCTTGGTGTCACATTGACCAATAATTCAACAGAATCCATAAAATATCTTATCCAAAATGTCGTTGTTATTGATTTTGCCGATTAGTCTAACGAAAAGGAAAATAGAATAACAGGGGCAAATAAGGTAAAATGCTCCCCTTTTTTTTTGAATATAAGAACTATTTTTAGGATTGATAGGATGTTTGGTTTAGATCCGACAATTGTTACATTTACTATTTATATTTTCGGCATGATTGGCATTGGGGTTGCCGCCTATTATTACACCAAAGATTTATCCGATTACATTTTGGGTGGGCGTCGCTTAGGCAGTTTCGTCACAGCGATGTCTGCCGGTGCTTCGGATATGTCCGGTTGGTTATTGATGGGGTTGCCGGGCGCCGTGTATTTATCCGGTTTGGTCGAGGGCTGGATTGCCATTGGTTTAACCTTGGGAGCCTATTTAAACTGGCTCTTCGTTGCCGGTCGTTTACGGGTTTACACCGAATTCAATCAGAACGCATTAACCCTGCCCGAATATTTTCATCATCGCTTTGGCACGCGCCACAATGCGTTAAAAATCGTTTCCGCCTCCATTATTTTGGTGTTTTTCACCATTTATTGCGCCTCAGGTGTGGTAGCCGGTGCAAAATTATTCCAAAACCTCTTTTCAATTGATTATTCCACCGCACTTTGGTACGGCGCACTTGCCACCATCGCCTACACCTTTATCGGTGGCTTTCTTGCCGTGAGCTGGACAGACACCATTCAAGCCACGCTAATGATTTTCGCCTTATTGCTTACCCCTGTTTTTGTGGTGATTTCTATCGGCGGCGTTGACGACTTACAAAGCGTCGTGCAACAAGCGGAAATGAGCGCACAAAAAGAATTCACCGACTTATTCCGTGGCACCACCATTATGGGCTTATTAAGCCTTGCGGCCTGGGGCTTAGGTTATTTCGGACAACCGCATATTCTCGCTCGTTTCATGGCGGCAGACTCTGTGCGCTCCCTCAATAAAGCCCGTAAAATCAGCATGACATGGATGGTGCTTTGCTTAGTAGGTGCCGTTGCCATCGGTTTCTTTGGTATGGCCTATTTCTATGCTAATACGAACACGACCTCCGCTGCGTTGGTAAACCATGAACCCGAACAAGTTTTTATTGAATTATCCCGACTATTATTTAATCCTTGGATTGCCGGTATTTTGCTTTCCGCTATTCTTGCCGCAGTAATGAGTACCTTAAGTTGCCAACTATTAATTTCTTCCAGTGCAATTACCGAAGACTTTTACAAAGGCTTTATTCGCCCGAAGGCGTCTGAAAAAGAATTAGTTTGGTTAGGTCGCATCATGGTGTTGGTGATTGCCGCTGTTGCCATTTGGATTGCGCAAGACCAAAACAGTAAGGTGTTGAAACTCGTGGAATTTGCCTGGGCGGGCTTTGGCAGCGCCTTTGGTCCGGTAGTTTTACTTTCACTCTTTTGGAAACGCATGACCTCTTCCGGTGCCATGGCGGGCATGCTCATCGGTGCAATAACCGTGTTTGCTTGGAAAGAATGTTTACCGCAAGAAAGCGAATGGGCGCAAGTGTATGAAATGATTCCCGGCTTTATGTTCGCTGCCATCGCCATTATTATTGTCTCTCTCTTGTCCGCGAAACCTGACGAGGCCATTACTGACACCTTTGAGAAAGCCCAAAAAGCGTATCATGATGCGCTGTAACTCTGATTAACCGAGATAACGATATGATCGATTTTCGCCCTTTTTATCAACAAATTGCAACGACCCATCTTTCCCCTTGGTTAGAAACCTTGCCATTACAAATGAAACAATGGCAACAGCAAACCCACGGGGAATATGCCAAATGGGCAAAAGTCGTGGAATTTCTACCGCACTTGCCGGCTTCCCGTATTGATCTAAAAAGTGCGGTCAAATCTGAGTGCGATTCTGCGCTTTCCGATGGTGAACGCCAGCGCATTATTCACCATTTAAAACAACTCATGCCATGGCGCAAAGGGCCTTATCATTTACTCGGCATTCATGTGGATTGCGAATGGCGCTCCGATTTCAAATGGGATCGCGTGCTACCACATTTAGCGCCGTTGCAAGATCGCACGATTTTAGACGTAGGTTGCGGCAGTGGGTATCATATGTGGCGCATGGTGGGCGAAGGCGCAAAAATGGTGGTGGGCATCGACCCAACGGAATTGTTCTTATGCCAATTTGAAGCGGTTCGCAAACTCTTAAATGACGATCGTCGCGCCAACTTGATTCCGCTCGGCATTGAGCAAATGCAGCCGCTTGCGGCGTTTGATACGGTGTTTTCTATGGGGGTGCTATATCACCGCAAATCGCCGCTGGATCATCTTTCCCAACTGCGCGCGCAACTAGTTAATGGCGGTGAATTGGTGCTCGAAACCTTAGTGGTGGACGGTGATGAAAACACGGTGTTGGTGCCGATGGATCGCTACGCAAAAATGAAAAATGTGTATTTTATTCCGTCTGTTGCCGCACTGATTCATTGGCTGCAAAAAACCGGCTTTAAAAATGTGCGTTGCGTGGATGTCGCCGTCACCTCATTAGAGGAACAGCGCAAAACCGATTGGTTAGAAAATGAATCCTTAATTGATTTTCTCGATCCCAATGATCATAGCAAGACGATTGAAGGCTATCCTGCACCGAAAAGAGCGGTCATTTTAGCCAACAAATAGTCATAAATCTCATTGAGATCAAAGGTTAAAAAGAGTAAAGTAAGCAACCGTTGATTTTTATAAACAAGCTTAAAAAAGGCGGAAAATTATGGGTAAAAGTGTTGTTGTTCTCGGCGCGCAATGGGGCGATGAAGGAAAAGGAAAAATCGTTGATTTGCTCACCGACCGCGCCAAATATGTGGTTCGTTATCAGGGCGGTCATAATGCCGGTCACACCTTAATCATCAACGGTGAAAAAACCGTTCTACGTTTAATTCCATCAGGTATTTTACGCGATAACGTCACCTGTTTAATCGGTAATGGCGTTGTACTTTCCCCAGCTGCCCTCATGCAAGAAATGGGCGAATTAGAAAGCCGTGGCGTGAACGTGCGTGACCGTTTATTGATCTCCGAAGCCTGCCCATTAATTCTGCCTTACCACGTTGCAATGGACCACGCCCGTGAAGCGGCACTTGGCAAAAAAGCCATCGGTACCACCGGTCGAGGTATCGGCCCGGCTTATGAAGACAAAGTGGCTCGCCGCGGTTTGCGCGTAGGTGATTTATTTAATCGCGAAGCCTTTGCCGAAAAACTCAAAAACATCCTTGATTACTACAACTTCCAATTGGTAAACTACTACAAAGTCGAACCGGTTGATTATCAAAAAACCTTAGATGATGTGTTCGCCGTTGCTGATATTATCATCGGCATGGTTGCCGACATCACCACCATTTTAGATACCGCGCGCAAAAACGGCGACAACATTTTATTCGAAGGCGCACAAGGCACCATGTTGGATATCGACCACGGTACCTATCCGTATGTAACCAGCTCCAACACCACAGCCGGTGGCGTTGCTACCGGTTCCGGTTTCGGCCCGCGCAATTTAGATTATGTGTTGGGTATCATCAAAGCCTATTGTACCCGCGTGGGTGGCGGCCCGTTCACCACGGAATTATTCGATGATGTCGGTGCAGAAATTGCACGCAAAGGGAACGAATTCGGTGCGGTCACCGGACGTCCACGTCGTTGCGGTTGGTTTGATGCCGTAGCCATTCGTCGCGCAATTCAATTAAACTCCATTTCCGGTTTCTGCATGACGAAATTAGACGTGTTAGACGGTTTCGATGAAGTGAAAATCTGCGTGGGCTACAAAATGCCAAACGGCGACATCGTAGAATACGCACCACTTGCCGCAAAAGACTGGGAAGGTGTTGAGCCGATTTATGAAACTATGTCGGGTTGGAAAGAAAACACTTTCGGCATCACCGATGTGAATCAATTACCGCAAACTTGCCGTAATTACATCAAACGTATCGAAGAAGTCACTGGCGTACCAATTGCCATTCTTTCCACCGGACCAGATCGCGTACAAACGATGATTTTACAAGATCCGTTTGCCGCGTAAAAACGCATAAAAAAACGACCGCACTTTTGAAGTATCAAAGTGCGGTTCTTTTTTGGAGAGTTTTTTTTATGAATGAACAGGAAAAAAACGTCGTCGAATACCTAACCGAACACCCTGATTTTTTCACCACTCATCCAGATTTGCTTGCCAAACTGTCCGTGGTTCATCCGCAAAAAGGCACGCTATCTTTGGTTGAAGCACAGTTGGAACAGCAACGCCAACACATCAAAACCCTGACGGCATTCTTAGAAAAATTTCATCAGCTTGCTTATCAAGAAGCTGACATTTTCTACGCGCTTATGCCCTTACAAAAGAAATTGTTTCAAGCGGAAGATTTCCAACGGGGCGAAGAAAAATTGAAACAGTGGGCGCAATCCTATGAACTGGACGGTGCAAAAATATTGCTGTTTCGAGATGCGTGGCAAAAAAATGAATCTATTCCCGAACAATATTGGATTGATCGCAAGGCGTTTGAACTGATTCGATTGGAACGTCTCGGCTTGCGCCAATTTTACTTGGGCGATTTAAGCAACAAAGAAAAACACCTGATGTTTCTGTCGGAGGAATTTCCCATTGGCTCCGTGACAATTTGTCTTCTTGGCGCAAAAACAAGCCACAAACCGACCGCACTTTTATTATTTACCTCTAGAGATACCGCCCGCTTTCATAATGGGCAAGACACTACATTCTTAAAACACATCGTGGATATTGTGGAATTGCATTTAACCCGTTGGCTGTGAATCCATTTAGACGAGAAAGTGCGGTGCTTTTTGAGGGCATTTTTCGTTGCGAAAAAGAATCAGACCGCCTTTTCATCTTTCCCACTAGCACCAATAACAATCCGCACATAAAACGTGCGGTTTTTTTGGCTCCCCTATAAGGATCTATACTTCACAAGCCTCTCAAGGGGCTTGTGAAAACCGGTCACCGTGTTTATTTTCATATCACTATTTTAGTGAATCGTAGCGTGCAACTTGTTGC
>ERZ773054.569-NODE-569-length-27408-cov-9.303221_pt1 | contig 27408 bp, 20 predicted proteins | sample MGYA00580630_ERZ773054 | MGnify/ENA primary metagenome ERZ773054 (study PRJEB29015, sample SAMEA2737994) | human oral metagenome | biome: human oral; feature: human-associated habitat; material: dental | place: China | collected 2115 ... | reverse complement strand
GAAGCTTATACGAATCTTGGACGATTGGTATAGAAAGGGTATATAAGTAGTTGATAAATAATATAATACAACAAGACTAAAAATGTTAAAAACGGGGTTTCGAGGCAAAAGAAAGAGAAAGGGTGCGGGTGGCACAGATAGGTGTAAATCATAGGGTAGGGAGGATTAGCAGATTTTTTAGTTCTTAGAAGGTTAAGGATGACATATTAGACTTAAAAAAGTAAATGTTTTTTAGGTTTATTCTGTAAAAAGTATTACTTTTGTAGCCGTTTTAGAATATGATACAATGCGTTTAGTTTTAAAGATAGTAATTTGTTTAGCACTATGGTTTTGCTTTGCTTGTGAGCAAGAGCAAAATATGCCTATTGAGGGTGATTTTAGCATTGCAATGGTAGATGATAATTACAATGTTCCAGCACAAGTGCGCATCATAAACAAAATCACAGGAGCTGATGCCTTTCAGTGGGAATTTCCTAACGGTAGTTATACTTCTTCTAATGCCTTTTATCCTGAGGATATTCGTTATACGGAGCCTGGTACTTATACTATTACAGCGCATACTACCAATTTAGACGGTGAGGCGCGCACTTTCCAAAAATCGTTTACAGTTTACCCTGAGCTATCGGCTTTGTTTAATTTTACTCGACAAGGGAGTGATATAGCACCTCTTACGCTTACTCTTAGCAACCAAAGTGAGGGAGCGACTACTTATCAATGGTCGTTTGAAGGAGGAACACCTGCTTATAGTTCGGAGAAAAATCCTACGGTAACCTTTGAAAAAGGGGGGATATTTACATTGCGATTGGAGGCGAGCAACCACTCTCAGCGTCGGGTAATGGAGAAAACAGTAGTAGTACGTGCGCCTTTAGTTGTTGCTTTTGAAATGACCAATGAATACCCTCATAATACACAAGCCCCTGTACGCTTGTTCTTGAAAAACCAATCGGTAAATGCCACTGCTTATCGTTGGAGAGTGAGTAGCGGAGCTTTTCAGCAAGAGAGCACTGATGAAAATCCATCGTTTATACTTCCTACCGCAGGAACGTATCAGATAGAGCTTACAGCTAATAACGATAAGCAAACCTTATCAGAGAAAAAGAACTTTACGGTAACAGCGGGTGATAATCTTATTACCTTTACAGATATAAAATTAGGTATCAATACTAATAAAACAGTAGGTTGCTATTTTTCTTCTTTTTTAGGGGAAGTACTAAAGCCTAATGAAGTAACAGCGGAGAACGGCAGACTTATTGATTTTGTGTATTTCGGGCAGAGCACTTCTTTTGCTTATAATGTATTCTTATCACCAGATGAAGCACAAACGGCTGTTTTTGACCCTATTCCCAATGCTACAAAAAGTTACTTTATCAACAAACAAGAGAATAAGGGGCAGGTGTTTTTCTCAGTAGCTGATTTCGATGCGCTTTCTTCGGGAACTACTCTATCTTCATTGTCTATAAAACCTAATAGTAACAAAGCACCCTTCAATAAGGAAATGGCAAACAGAATTGTACTTTTTGAGACAGCTAACGGGCGAAAAGGAGCTATTAAGATTAAGGAATACGTAGCCAAAGGTGCGGAATCTTATATAGTTGTTGATATTAAAATGCAAAAAAATCATTAATCAATGGCGCGAACTTACCTACTTGTATTCTTTGTATTACTTTCTCTACCTCTTTTAGCTCAGCAGGTAGATTTAGAGAATATAGATACTCAGCTGAAAGAAAAACTCAAGAAGAAACCTTTTTCTATCTCGGGGAGTGCTTCGGTAAGTGGTGTGTATAACCAGGCCTCTGATAGTCCCACTAATGAACCTTTCTTGTATTTCTTCAATGGTAATATCACTTTGGGCTTTTACGATTGGACGATGCCGATCAATTATCGATACACCAATCAAGGAGATGCTTTAGACTACCAAATTCCCTTTAAGTTTAATCGCCTAAGTCTACACCCTAAATATAAATGGATTTTAGCGCATATAGGCGATGTGAGTATGAGCTTTTCTCCTTATACATTCAATGGTCTACAATTCACAGGAGGTGGCTTAGAGCTTACTCCTGAAAAATATCCTTTAAGAGCTTCGTTTATGGGAGGTCGACTTGCCAAAGCAACTGAATACGACGGTCGCCCTCAAACCATACCTACCTATGAGCGTTGGGGTTATGGCGCGAAGTTCTCCTATAAAAAAGAAGATTTAGAAATAGGCGGAATTCTCTTCTTTGCTAACGATAAAGCTAATTCTCTATCGGTACCTATTCCCGATGAGAAGAAAATATATCCACTATCCAACCAAGTATATTCAGGATTTGCTAAATATAAACCTCTACATTTTGTAGAAGTGTTTGGTGAATATGCGCTAAGCCTTTTGGGCAATACTCAAAGCCAAAAGCAGGATTTTACAGCTTACAATGCAGGTATTAACTTTATTTTCACGAAGGCGAGTGTAGGGATGCGTTACGAGAAAGTAGACCCCGATTACAAGACCTTAGGGGCTTACTATTTTGTAAACGATATGGAGAATATCACCCTAAACAGTTCGTTGAATTTATTTAATGGCAATGTGTCAATAGCTACTAGCATAGGACGACAACACGACAATTTAAACCAACAAAAGCCTAAACAGTCCAACCAGTGGGTAGGCTCAGCCAATGTAAATGCCAAGGTTACGTCTAAACTCTCTCTTTCAGGAAGTTATAGCAACTTTACGATGTTTACTAATAAACTTATCAATCCTTTTGATAGAATCAACAATCCGCAACTCTATGAACACCCTCAAGATTCTATCAACTACCGACAAGTATCACAAAACACGAATGCCAACATAGCTTATGCCATAAATGAAAAACAGAATATAACTCTTTCATATTCTTTCAATGATGTGGTGAACAAACAAAATGACATAGTACGCAGGGGAGGTATTTCGCGTTTTCACAACGCGGGTGCGACTTATATACTACAATTCCCTGAAAGCAAACTCAGTTTGTCTCCTTCGTTCAACTACTCGTACAGTATTGTATCAAGAGAAAAAACAGAAGTGATGGGACCTTCGCTTACAGTAGGTAAAGGGTTTTTTGAAGACAAACTCAACACGACACTGTTAGGAAACTATAGTATTTCACAATCGGATACCTCCAAAGGTAATACAGCTAATGTGCAACTAAATGTAAACTTCCTCCCTTGGAAAAACCACCAGTTTACCTTGAGTGCCTTACAGTCATTTCGCAATGCTGAAAGTGATACTCAAAACACTTCGGCACAAAGTACTAATGTGAGTGTAGGTTATACCTACCATTTTGAAAAGGTAGAATTGCCTTTCCCATCGTTTAAGTTTAAGAAAAAGGAGAAAACTCCTAAAGAGAAAAAGCCTCGTAAGGAGAAAAAGCAAAAAGTTGAAAAAGCAGAAGACCTTGAGAAAGCTAAGGATACCATTCCTTTACAAGAGGAAAAAGTAATGCCAGAAGTTCCTGCAACTACCGAAGAACCTATTGAACAAGCAACTAAAACTACTGAAGAAGTGGTAGTTATAAAAGATATACCTGAGCTTTCAAACATCACTGATTTGAGTTTTATGGGAGAACTGAATACTCAAATTGCAGAGGTACACCGTCAGTTGCAAGTAAGTACTAAAAAGGAAAAGAAACGCTTACAACAAGAACAAAAGCTACTTGTAGAAAAAGCTAAGAAGCAACAAGCTGACTATCGTTATTTTGTATTCCGTTGTTTGAAGAATTTGTATAAACAGGCATTGGAGAGTGATGACAAGTTTAAAGCAGACCTCTTTGCTAAGAAACAAGCCTATGACTTGAATAATACTGCTGAAAATCAAGAATTGCTATACAAAGCAGAGGAAGGCTATCAGGCACATCTTTGGATGCTTAATGAGCTGAAAGATATTACTATGGAACATTTGATTCAAGAAAAAGGACTGCTGAGCAACTTTGCTGAACAACATAAAGAAGAGATTTATCAAACCATTGCTCAAAAGCTATCCCCTCAGCAAAAAATGGATGCTATCTCAGTGTTATTAGCTGATTTTTACCACAAAGCTTTTTTCAATAGCAGTAGTAATTAGTTCAGAGATATAAAAAAAGCGCCCTAAGGCGCTTTTTTTATTATATCACTTTTTACAGTTTCTTCTTTACTGCTACTTCTTGGAAGGCTTCTATCACATCACCTTCGTGAATATCGTTATAGTTTTTGATTTGCAAACCGCAATCATAACCTTTGCTTACCTCTTTTACATCGTCTTTAAAACGCTTGAGTGAAGAAAGTTCACCTGTATAAATCACCACATTGTCACGCAATAGACGTATCTTAGAGTTGCGGTAGATTTTACCATCGGTTACCATACAGCCCGCAATGGTTCCTATTTTAGAAATCTTGAAGAGTTCGCGTATTTCTACAGTGCCGGTAACCTCTTCTTTGAACACAGGAGAAAGCATCCCTTCCATTGCGTCTTTGAGGTCGTTGATAGCATCGTAGATGATAGAGTAGGTACGGATATCGATAGATTCTTTTTCTGCCAAAGCACGAGCGTTGGTCATCGGACGAACGTTGAAACCAATGATAATAGCATCGGAGGCAGAAGCCAATAATACATCAGACTCGGTAATCGCTCCCACACCTTTATGGATGATAGACACTTGAATCTCTTCGGTAGAGAGTTTTTGGAAAGAGTCGGTAAGAGCTTCTACCGAGCCATCCACGTCCCCTTTGAGGATGATGTTCAACTGTTTGAAATCGCCGAGAGCAATGCGTCGTCCTATCTCGTCGAGGGTGATGTGGCGTTGTGTACGTACTGATTGTTCGCGTTGTAACTGAGCGCGTTTAGCTACTATCTGTTTGGCTTCTTTTTCATCTTCAAAAACATAGAACTTATCACCAGCTTGAGGAGCTCCGTCCAATCCCAAGATAGAAATAGGAGTAGAAGGGCCTGCTTCTTTTACCTTCTTACCTCGTTCGTCGTGCATAGCACGTATTTTACCAGAGTTCGTACCCGCTAATACATAGTCGCCTACGTGTAACGTACCCGATTCTACCAATATAGTAGATACATATCCGCGACCTTTGTCAAGAGCTGCTTCCACTACAGTACCTACCGCTGGTTTGTTAGGATTTGCTTTCAGTTCGAGGATTTCGGCTTCTAAGAGTACTTTTTCCAATAGTTCAGATACACCGATACCTTGCTTTGCCGAAATATCCTGTGACTGTATTTTACCGCCCCATTCTTCTACGAGGAGGTTCATAGTCGCCAAGTGTTCTTTAATTTTATCGGGGTTCGCATTCGGTTTATCAATCTTGTTAATAGCAAAGATAATAGGTACTCCTGCGGCTTGTGCGTGACTAATAGCCTCTTTGGTTTGAGGCATCACATCGTCGTCGGCAGCTACCACAATAATAGCAATATCGGTTACTTTGGTACCACGAGCACGCATAGCGGTAAAGGCTTCGTGACCAGGAGTATCGAGGAAAGTAATGCGCTCACCACTTTCTAATTTCACGCTATAAGCCCCAATGTGCTGAGTAATTCCCCCGCTTTCGCCTGCGATTACATTTTCTTTACGAATGTAGTCTAAGAGCGATGTTTTACCGTGGTCTACGTGCCCCATTACGGTAACGATAGGTGCACGGGGTACTAAATCTTCAGGTTGATCCTCTTCGGTATGGATAGCTTCTTCGATGTTAGCTGTTGCAAATTCCACTTCATAGCCAAACTCATCAGCTACTATTGAGAGGGTTTCGGCATCGAGACGCTGGTTCATCGTTACCATAATACCGAGAGACATACACGCACCAATCACCTTATTGATAGGCACGTCCATCATAGTAGCCAGTTCGTTTACTGTCACGAACTCGGTTACTTTTAGTATTTTCTCCTGTTGTTCTTGTTCAGCGAGCTCTTGTTCTACCTTTTGTCGGTGTGTTTCTCGTTTTTCTTTGCGGTATTTAGCCCCCTTAGATTTTGTACCTTTACCTTGCAAGCGTTCTAGGGTCTCGCGTACTTGTTTTTGTACCTCTTCTTCGGAAGGTTCTATTTTGGCAATAATCTTGTTTTTCTTTTCTTTCTTCGTGTTGTCACCACCTTTAGCCACATTCACTTCATCTTTGCGAATGCGTTTGCGTTTGCGTTTTTCGCTGTCGCCGGTAGCATCAGTAGTGCTATTAACAGTAGTTTGAGTCTCTTTATCCTTGTCTTTGTGACGAGTGCGTTTGCGTTTTTTCTTCTTTTTCTCAAACTGACTAAGGTCTATTTTCTCACCCACTACTTTAGGACCTGTGAGCTTTTGGTATTGGGTTTCAATCACACCTGCAGGGATTTCAGTGGTGAGTTCTTCCTTAGGGTTATGGTTCTGTTGTTCCTTCTTCTTTTGCGTAGCAACGGTTTGTGCCAATGGATTTTGATAAGCAGATTTATTCTTTTGAGCGTCGGGTTTGTTGTTGTTGTCTTTTTTCTTGTCCTTGGCAGGCGACTGAGATTGCACTGTCCCAGGAGTTGCTTCTTGCTTCGGGGTTGTTGTCTCTGTTTTAGGAGTAGTTACTTCCTGTTTTGGAGCAGTAACTTCTGTTTTAGGCGTTTCTTGAACAGGAGCTATCCCATCTTTTCTATTACTTCCTTCGAGGTCTATTTTACCCACGGGTTTGAGTCCAGCCAGTTGAGCTTTAGCTTTTATTACTTCTTGCTCCTGCTGTTTGCGCTTCTCTTGGTTTTCTTTCTCTTGCTCTATGCGGATAGCCTCGCGCTCTTTGCGTTTGTCTTCCACTATCTCTTTTGAAACCTCACGCTTACTCTTGTCAGCGTTAAATTTGTTCGAAAGGAACTTCACTATATCTTCTGTAATAGAAGTATTAGGGTTAGCTTCTATCTCTATCCCTTTCTCCTTCTTCAGATATTCTACGGCTGTTACCATAGAGATATTGAACTCCTTTAAAACTTTGCTTAATCTTATTTTTTTTCCCTCGCTCATATATGTTTATTAAAATCCATTCCCCTTTTAAGAAGAAAGGATACATTATTCTTTGTTTAAGTTGTAAGGAATCTACCTCCCTCATATACTCTGCTCTCGCAGATTTTTCCTTTTACCCTATTCAAACTCTTCCGCCAAAATGCGTAGCACTTCGTTTACAGTCTCTTCTTCGAGGTCAGTGCGTTGCATTAGCTCTTCGGCAGAAAGTTCCAATACACTCTTAGCTGTATCAAGTCCTGCTTTTTGCAGTTCTTCAATCACCCATTCTTCAATTTCGTCGTTAAACTCGCTAAGCTCGATATCTTCTTCGGTTGCCCCTTCGCGATATACGTCGATTTCATAGCCTGAAAGCTGACTCGCCAAGCGAATGTTATAACCCGATTTACCAATGGCTTTCGAAACTTCTTCATTTGCTAAATACACATCAGCACGTTTTTCTTCTTCGTTGATAACCACTGAAGATACACGCGCAGGAGCCAAAGCACGGGTGATGAGCAGTTGTGGGTTATTGGTGAATGGTAATACATCGATATTCTCATTGCCTAACTCGCGCACGATACCGTGAATACGAGACCCACGCACACCTACACACGCACCTACCGCATCAATACGATCGTCGAATGAATCTACAGCCACTTTTGCCTTTTCTCCTGGGATACGTACCACCTTGTTAATAGTGATAAGCCCATCGGCAATCTCGGGGATTTCTTGTTCGAACAAACGCTCTAAAAATAGAGGAGAGGTACGCGACATAATAATGGTAGGTTTGGTACTTTTTAGCTCTACTGATTCGATAATTCCGCGCACGTGCTCGCCTTTCTTAAAGAAGTCTGACGGGATTTGTTTTTCCTTAGGAAGGATAATCTCATTGCCTTCATCGTCTAACAAGATGATAGCTTTGTGACGGATATGGTGTATTTCGGCTACGTATAGCTGACCTATCAAGTCTTTGAAACGCTGATAAATAGTCATACTATCGTATTCGTGAATTTTAGAAATCAAGTTTTGGCGCAATGCCAAGATAGCACGGCGACCCAAGTCATTAATTTTAATTTCCTCTGAAACGTCTTCTCCTACCTCAAAATCGGGTTCAATTTTGCGAGCTACCGAAAGTTCAATTTGCTGATTGTCATTCGTTACTGCACCGTCTTCCACTACCACACGGTTACGGAAGATTTGTAGGTCGCCTTTATCGGGGTTGATAATAATATCGAAATTATCGTCAGAGCCATATTTCTTTTTTAGGGTATTGCGGAAAACCTCTTCCAAAATAGCCATCAAGGTTTCGCGGTTGATGAGTTTATCATCTTTAAACTCCGAGAATGATTCGATTAATTCAAGACTATTCATATACGTTTAATTAAAATTTAATGATTACTTTAGTTTCTTTTATATCGGTGAGCGCAAACAAGTGCTCTTTTTTTACAGTGATTTTACCTTTGCCTACGGGCTTCGGTTCGCGAGTTTCAGTTTCTATAATCACATTGTCCTCAGCAATGCCTTTTAGTAAGCCCTCGTGTGTTTTGCCATCGAGTGTCGTGATTTGCACGGTTCTACCCACATTTTTAGTGTATTGGCGTTCCATTACAAAAGGCTCAGTAGCACCAAACGAAGTAACCTCCAGGGCGAAATCCACCGTCTCGCGGTCTAAAGAGTTTTCAATAGCACGGCTAAGCTCTATACAATCGTCAATACCCACGCCCTTATCCCCGTCGATAGTCACGCGAATGGTATTGTCAGTTCCTACGCTTAAATCGGTTAGAAACAGTTCAGGGTAGTCGCTTAAAGCCTTATTAACTAACTCTTTAACTTGGTCTTTGAAATCCATTTGCTATAAAAAGAGGGGACTTAAATGTCCCCTCAAGTATTACTTTTCGGTGCAAAGATACGACGAATTTTCTAAATAACAAGAAAAAAAGTAAAAAAAGTTTGGAAAATTAGGAAAATAAGTGGTAGTTTTTGGGCTGTTATTTTAATCTCTCGATCTGTTCTAATTTAAGTTTTTTAAGGAGAAATCATTACTTTTAGCTAAAAGTAGAATAATCAAAAAAATAAAGAGTATGAAAGTATATTTTTTTGTATTATCATTATTCATTAGTACTTTTGCTTTGGCGCAAGAAGATAGTTTTTATGTACAAGATTCTATTATGTTACTCAGTCAGCTTAAAAGATAAAAGTTTTAAGATAAACAAAAGAGTAACAATAGGTTGGGTTTCTCCTATAGAAGGTTCTTAATCAGTTACCTAATAGTAAGTTGCAAGTTGAGAAGGATTTTTGATGCTATTTTTGACGATGTTTTTTTATCAAAAGCTAACTCAAGAAGCTTTTTCGCTTTCTATTCAAAGGAAGATTTTTGTAGATCTTGATTCTACACAAAGAGTAGAACTTGTCTATTTTCATTTATTTTTAGGGATTATTGGTTTGAAAAAAGAGGGAGAAAGTTTTGTTTTATAAAGATTGAATATCACTAGAGGGTTGTATGCGCAATAAGTGTTTAGAATTGTAAAGATTACCTATTTCTTTTTACTGTTGAATGTAGTGTTTTATAGCTTTATATATTATATTTTGAGTAACATAACAAAATAAAGTTTAGAAATTTACATAATAAAAGGCCGATTTTACAAAGGAATGAAAAGTAAAATAAAAAAAAGGAAAGATTTTTCTTGCAAATAAAAAATAAAAGTTATATATTTGCCTCATCAAATGAATAAAACACATAAAATGAAATATATACTTAACATTGTGATAGGAGTCTTTATGTTAGTTCTTTTGGGATGCAATGTTAAAGAAGAATCTGATAATCCTCACAAAGACCTTGAAAAAGAAAAACCGTGGAAAGAGTTTATAAAAGAGAAACTCGGTATTCCTGCTGAAGCTCAAATAACATATGAAGCATTTGGTGTAGTGGGATATCCATCTTATCTACTTGCTAAAAATAAAAAAACTTTTTACTTCTATAAATATGACGATGACTATAAAGTTCTTGCTAAACATATTGAAACACTTCCTGAAGATATAGAATTTAGAGGTGAAAAAGTAGGTCAGATAGATGCACAGCGTATAGAACCTATTCTGTATCAAAAAAATAACATTGCAATGGGAGGTATTAGAATATCATTTGCTATTGTAGAAAGTCCTTCTTATACCAGCTTTCAGTATGAATATTATTCAAAAAAGTTTGTTTTAAGTGATGAAGCCGTAAAAGTAGTAGATATTCCTTATGAAATACAAGAAATAGAATATATGGAAGGAATAGGTTGTTTTATTGCTATAGCAGATAATTATCAATGGCGACTATTATACGATACCAATTGGAATTTGTGGGGAAAAGTGCCCTTGTATTTTCATAAACTTCCCTATTCTGGTAAAAAATCATTTGCTGTATTGAATAATGATAAGGAAGTAATCTTTTTTGAATTTAAAAATAATAAATTAGTAAAAAAATACATTGCAGCACTTCCTGAGAAAACTGATTGTATTGCTGAAATAAATTTTGAAAAGAACGAAATTCTAATCTATCTTTATAAAAATGGTAATAAAAAGAATTACTATTTCAAATTTACTGGAGAGGAACTAATGTTAGTCAATACATAATGCTATGAAAAAAATATATATACTTATTGTAGGATTTTCTATATTGGCACTTTCGGGGTGTAACACCAAAGACAATAATGATATTATTGGAGAAAAAGAAGAACCCAAAAAAGAAAAGACAAAAGATGAATTGTTAAAGGAAAGACTTAATATTCCTATAGAAGTTGAAATAATAGAGCAAACAATTCCTCGAATAGGCTTTCCTTCCGATGTACTTGCGAAACACAACAATATGTTTTATTTTTATAAATATGATTCTCAAACCTATCAAGTGCTTTCTAAACACATAGAAACTCTTCCCGATAGTTTAATGTTTAGAGGTGAAAAAGTAGCCCAAATGGATACAAAACGCTTACAACCCACTTTTGTGTATGTCAATGGATATGTGAGCGTAACAACTATAAAAGTACAGTTCGAAGATGATGGCGATTTTGAATATGAACTATACAACAAAAAATTTATCTTAAACGACGAAAATGTAAAAGTAGTAGATATACCTTATAAAGTAGCCTCCATAAAATACCAAGAAGGCTTAGGGTATTTTGTAACTATAGAAGGAAATAGAGATAAACAATTGTTGTATGATGCTAATTGGGATTTCTGGGGTGAAATACCTATGCAAATCTATACCTATGATTGTTATCATATTAATAAAAAATATGCTGTCCTAAAAAATGAACACGAGATACTTTTCTTGGAATATCAAGGTAATGCTTTTGTAAAGAAATACGTAGGAGTTCTCCCCGAACTAATAACAGGTTATTATCCTAGTTTAAAAGTAGAAAAAGATATTGTCCAAATATATTTCTATAAAGAAGACAATATTAGTCATCGAAAGAATTACTATTTCAAATTCACAGGGAAAGAATTAATTTTGGTTAATATATAATACTATGAGAATACTTGTAACCTATTTGGTTTTAATAGTAATGATAGCTTGTGCAAAAGAAGAGGCTACTTCTAAGATAGAGGAAAATAACTCCAAGCGACAAAATATGGTGATAAAAGCTAAATATACTGATTATTACCACCCTTATATGACGTATATTGCTGGAGTAAAAGGAAAAACTACTCTCTGTTGTTATACTATTAAAAAAGGAAAAATCATCGCACAAGGAGAAAAAACAATGCCCCAGAAACTGAAAATACGAGAAAAATGGTTTGATTTCAATGAAGCAAAAATAGCAGTAAGACATTGTGGTAGTGTAGTGCTAGCATCTTTAGAAGTAGACTATCCTACAGTGGAGTCACCTGGATTTAGAATTTCTGAAACAGCTTATTACAAAGAGCATCTTGTAATGGGAAGTGATAAGATATCAGCCATAGAAGTGGATAGTATCAATACTATTAAGGCTTATGAAGGAATGGGATACCTTGTAAGTTCACCTGGGCTTACTAGTGATCCATATCGTTACTACGATCCTCAATGGTCGTATGTAGGTCTCTTCTATCCATATACACAAATTGAAAATGATAGTAGAAACGGTTGGGATTACTTTGTAGTTGATATACAGAATGAAGTAGTGCTTTTTAGAGTTGAAGGACAACGTGTGATAGCTAAATATACTAAAAAATTACCTTTTTCTCCTAAAGAAGAAATTATACCCGAGTTTTCTAACACTAATAAAACAATCATTTTTAGAGATAAGGATGGACATCTAAAAAATTATATATTAGTACTAAAAAATGAACAACTTGTAGAAAAAAATAATTGAAACGATGAGAAAAATACTAATATACACTATATTTCTATTCCCTTTTATAGCTTGTCATTTAAAAGAGGAAGAACCCTCCAAACCTAAGGAAGAAATAACTGATATAAATGACCCCTTTCAAGAATTTAAAAAAGAATTAGGTATTCCTCAAGAGGTAGAAATACAAGGTCGAGAATCAGGTTATCCCGATCCTGAAAATACTTATACTATAGGTAAATATAAAAATACTTTCTATTTTTATTTGATTAGAAACAAGAAGATTATAGCTCAACATCAAGAAACACTTCCTGAAAAAGTGATTATAGATGGACGTAACTTCAATACCGAGGAACTAAAAGTAAATTTCTATAGAGATAATGAGGTGCAAGTAGGTCGTATAGTTGCACAACAACCTTTGGTAGAACCACAAGGATTTAGAGAAGATAAAGATAGATATTATCACAAAAAGTTTGTCTTTTCCAATGATAAAATCTATGAAGTATCTCTTGAAAAACTATATGGTATTAGTAAAGAAGGAGACTTAGGTTTCTTTGTTCAAATTTATTCTAGAACCGATAGACCGCGATTGGCTTACAATAAAGAGTGGCAGCTATTAGGTAAAGTAGCAGGGTGGGGGCAAAGTAATTATTGGAAAAATGATACGTTCTATGCTATAAAAAACAAGCACACTCTTACCCTTTTTAGAATGAATAACAAGCAAGTTACAGCTAAATATACCTATATACTTCCTTTCAGCGATGAAGATGTAGTGCCTATAATAGAAGCTCGCGAAAAATTCGAGATTTTCTTTGAAGATAATGAAGGTAATAAAAAAACATATAGTCTGAAATTCGAGAATGATAAAATTATTCCTAACACATAAAATTTAATTAATAACTAAAAAAATAGATTCTTATGAAAAACATTTTAGTAACCACCGATTTTTCAGAAAAGTCAATCGCTTCACTACACGTTGCGATGAGCTTAGCCAAACAACACAATGCCAAAGTATATGTGTTGCACGCCATTGAACTTCCTATCCGCTTAATGACCGAAAGTCAAGTATCGGTACCCGAAGCAATGTATTTTCTCAACCTTACTAAACAGCGTTTCAACGACCTTAAAAAGGAAATTGATACCACTGTCGAAGTGATTGACCTTGTTGAAACTGCTCCGCTACCCGAAGCTGTGGAAGAAGTTGTAAAGAAATACCATATCGACCTCGTGTTTATGGGCTCTAATGGGGCTTCAGGCGCCAAAGAACTCTTTATAGGCTCTAATGCTGAAAAAGTAGTTCGCTCTGCCTCTGTGCCTGTATTGGTAATTAAAAATCCACACGAAAAGCTCAAAATTAAACATATGATGTTTGGTTGCGATTTCTCTAAACGATTTTTAAAACCTTTTGAAAAGGCATTGAAACTTGCTAAAGTATTTGGTGCTAAGGTTGATTTGGTGTATGTTAATACTCCTTACCAGTTCCTCACTACTTCCGAAATAAACAAACGTATGGAAGAGTTCCTTAAAGAAGCTGAACACTCTCATCAGCATTTTGAAACACACGTTTATAACGATATTCGTGTAGAAACAGGAATCTTAAACTATGTGAAGGAAAACAATATAGACCTTATCTGTATGTTCCCTAACGGACGTAAGGGTATTGCTCATTTCTTCAATGGAAGTATCAGTAGCGACCTTGTAAATCACTCCAGCACACCAGTGCTCACTATTAAAGTGGAAAAGTAGGAGAATGTTAATGTAAAAAGGCTGTAAGAGTTTCCTTACAGCCTTTTTATTAATCATTAGCCATTAATCATTATTTCACTAATCTTGCTATTTCCTTAAATCGCGGGTGCTCGGCAGTGCGCAAAAGAGCAAAGAGTGCAGCTTCGGTGCTTAATAGAGTAGCTCCTGCATCACGTAGCATTGTGAGCCCGATGTGCTTATTGCTTTCGGTACGCGAAGATACCGAATCGGCAATTACGGATACTTCATAACCTTCAGCGAGTAAATCGAGCGCAGTTTGGTAAATACAGATATGAGTTTCAATACCTATGAGCAATACGTGCTTGCGGTTGTTAGCCCCAAGCTCCTTGCGGAACTCAGCATTGCCCCAAGCTGAAAAGCTACTTTTCTTCACGGAGGTTTTGCCTTCTAATATCTCAGCAATCGCAGGGTGAGTAGCACCTAATTTATCAGGCATTTGCTCCACCCAAATGATAGGAAGCTCTAAGAGCTTGCTTCCCTCAATAAGAATCCTGCTGTTGTGTAACACCTCTTCCGATTTATAAACGATTTGCGATAACTTCCCTTGAATGTCAAGGATTACCAATTGTGTATTTTCTGTTGTCATACTATTGATTATTATTAATTGATACTCATCTTCTATCTTATTTTATCTCTTATCTAAGTCGAATCCTGCTCTTCTTATTAAAGCATTTATAGAGGGCTCTTTTCCACGAAAACGTTTGTAAAGGGTCATTTCCTTCTCACTACTACCTTTGCTGAGCACTTCTCTGCGGAAACGAGTAGCTACCTCAGTATTAAAAATACCTGCTTCCTTAAAAACTTCAAAAGCATCAGCATCTAACACTTCCGACCATTTGTAACTATAATACCCTGCGGCATAACCTCCACTAAAAATATGTGAAAAGGCAGGCGAAATACACATTGCTTCCACAGTTGGATAGAGTTGAGTTTCTTTGGTAACTGTTTGTTCGAAAGTGCAAACATCTTCAAGGCGTTCCAAATGAGGGTAGGTATGCCACGCCATATCTAGGAACCCGAAGTTTAACTGACGCACACTTAAAAGTCCTTCCATAAAAACACCAGCTTCTTTTATTTTTTGCACCCATTCTATGGGCAAAGGCTCACCTGTTTGGTAATGTGTTGCAAAAAGGCGCAAGGTTTCTTCTTCGTAACACCAGTTCTCCATCAGTTGGCTGGGGAGCTCTACAAAGTCGCGGGCTACATTAGTACCGCTTAGAGAAGGATACGTAACCTTAGAAAGCATACCGTGAAGAGCGTGCCCAAACTCGTGGAAGAGAGTTGTCAGTTCGTTGAAGGTGAGCAAGGAAGGAGCCGAAGCAGTAGGGCGCGTGAAGTTACACACTATGGAAATGTGTGGACGCGAATCCTTCCCCTTATTATCAGTATATTGCTCTTTGTAAGAGGTCATCCACGCACCATTGCGTTTGCCTGTACGTGGAAAGAAATCGGTGTAGAAAAGGGCGAGATATTCTCCTTTATCATCTGTTACTTTGTAGGTTTGTACTTCGGGGTGATACTTTTCTACCTCATCGGTAAGGGTGAAGTGCAAACCGTAGAGCTTATGTGCTACTGCAAACATTCCTTCCACTGCTTTATCCAAAGATAAGTAAGGTTTTAATAGAGAATCATCTATTTGATAGCGCTGTTGTTTCAGTTTTTCGGCATAATAAGCAAAATCCCATTGCTGAAAGTCATCAAGTCCTGAAAAGGCTTTTAGCTCTTCCAATTCTTTGATTGCTTGCGGTTTGGCTTTAGCTAAAAGTTCATTCAAGAAATCCATTACCTTTTCTGATGTTTCTGCCATACGCTCTTCTAATACCAAAGAGGCATAATCGGGATAGCCCAACAGTGAGGCACGTTGTGCACGTAACTCAGCGATACGCAACACATTGGCTTCGTTATTATAAGCACTATTACCTGCACAACGGCTGTGATAGTCAATAAAAAGTTTACGACGCAACTCACGGTTATTAGCATATTTCATCACGGCGGTATAGACAGGCAGGTCGAGGGTAATCACCCAGCCTTCTTTATGATGCTTTTTGGCTTCGGTAGCGAGCATCTCTAATACAAAGTCGGGCAGACCGCTGAGCTCTTCTTTATGGGTAATCACCCATTGGTAATGCTGTGTTTCAGCCAATACATTTTCTGAAAACTTCAGTTTGAGGCGCGCTAATTCCTTGTCAATTCTGCGTAAATGCTCTTTATCATTCGATGATAAATTTGCACCATTGCGAGTAAAACTCTTATAAATCTTTTCAAGGAGAGTATGTTGTTCTGGTGAAGCGGAAAGGTAATTGCGGGTTTTGTAAACTGTTTCTACACGTTTAAAAAGTGCTTCGTTCAAACGGATATCGTTGCTGTAATCGGTGAGCAGAGGCGAGATGCGTTGAGCTTCTGCTTGCAGGGTTTCGTTAGTTTCGGCACTGTTCAAGTTGAAGAACATCGCCGTAAGTCGGTCGAGTTCTAAGCCCACATAAGCCAAAGGCTGTATTGTATTCATATAGGTAGGTACTTCTGGATTATGAGCAATGGTATCGATTTCTTTGAGGCTTTTGGCAATAGCTTTTTGGATGGCTGGTAGATAGTCGGTAGGAGCAAAGCGCGAAAAGGGTGCTGCGTTATAAGGTGTTTGGAACATATAGGTTGTTTTTTATTATAAGAGTGCAAATATATATCTTTATGCGGGAATTAGCAAATTAGCAGAAGAGAAAACAGATAGATGATACTAATTTTTTCAGTGAAAAGAAAAATATTGAAATATAAAGGTAGAAAAAGGAAAATGATTTTTGAAGCCTTCTGAGACGAACCTAAAGCGAACCTAAGGCGAAGGTAAGGCGAAGCTAAGACGAAGAAAAGGTGCTTTTAAGTTGATTTTGAGGTGGTAAGAAGAGGGTTTTAAGTTGGGTGAAGTTTTAAATTTTGTTAAAGCCAATTTTCTAAACGAAACATTTCTGACTATAGCCAACAGAAGACAAATTTGTCAATTAAAAAATGTTTTGTACCTTTGCACTCATTATGAAAATACTCTATTTACACGGTCTCGATAGCTACTTACAAGACGATAGGCGCGCAGTGCTCACCCCTTACGGTGAAATCTTCGCCCCTACGATTGACTATCGGAATGCGCCTAACCTCTTTGCTGAGTTACAAAAAGAGTATGCGGAGGTTGATGTACTTATAGGTTCGAGTCTTGGAGGGCTCATTGTATATTACCTCGCTCAAAAGCTTGAAAAACCTTGCTTGTTGTTCAATCCTGCGCTTACCTATCGACACGAAGTGCCTTTTAACACCCAACCCAACCCTAATTACCGCGCTTATATGCAGATAGTTATCGGTTTGCAGGACGACGTCATCATACCGTGGGAGTCGCTATCAGTTCTCCGAGAAGATATGAGTCCTCAGCAAAATATAGAAATTCACCTCTTGAATACTATGGCACACACTTACCCCATAGAGATTTTCGAAAAAGAAGTGAAGGAGTTTTTTGAGGTAAAAGGAGTGAGCCACACGAGCAGATAGCAGGTAAAAAGATAAATAAGGACTAAATATTAATCATTAAAATTAATAACTAAATATAATGTATCCACTGAGAAGAAACCGCCGTTTGCGCGTAAACGATACGGTACGTAGTTTGGTAAAAGAAACTATTGTTACCCCGAATGATTTTCTTGTACCTCTCTTTGTAGTTGAAGGTACTGGCGTAAAAGAAGAAATAGCCTCTATGCCGGGTTATTACCGTTATAGCCTCGACCTATTGGCAAAAGAAGTAAAAGAGCTCTGGAGCTTAGGACTCAAATCGGTATTACTGTTTGTGAAAGTGCCTGACGCTCTCAAAGACAACAAAGGCGTAGAAGCAGCCAACCCCAATGGCTTGATGCAACGCGCTATTAAAACTGTGAAAGAAGCGGTACCGCAAATGCTCGTAATGACTGATGTAGCGCTCGACCCTTATTCCATTTATGGTCACGATGGCATTGTGGAAAACGGACGCATTGTGAACGACGCTACTGTAAATGCTCTTTGTAGAATGGCACTTTCACACGCTCAGGCAGGTGCTGATTTCATTGCGCCTAGCGATATGATGGACGGACGTATCCTCGCCTTGCGCGAGACCCTTGAAGACAATAGCTTTGAGCACGTAGGGATAATGGCTTATAGTGCCAAATACGCCTCAGCTTTCTATGGACCTTTCCGCGATGCACTCGACAGTGCTCCCGTAGACCAACAGGATATCCCTAAGGATAAGAAAACTTATCAAATGGACTATCACAACCGCCTCGAAGCCTTGCGCGAGACCCGTATGGATATAGAGGAAGGCGCTGATATTGTGATGGTAAAACCAGGGCTTTGCTATTTAGACATCGTTCGCGAGGTGAAGAATATGAGCGAAGTGCCCGTAGCTGTTTACCAAGTATCGGGTGAATATGCGATGCTGAAAGCTGCTGCTGCCAACGGTTGGCTCGACCACGATGCTGTAATGATGGAACAAATTGTGAGTATCAAGCGTGCTGGTGCTGACCTTATCGCTAGCTATTTTGCTAAGGAAGTTGTAAAACTTTTATAGGTAGGAATCTCTTGCGGGAGAGAAATTGAACAAATCACACCAAATCAAACAGGAAATCTATATCTTTGTTTAATTTCTATGGCTTTAGTCATATTTCTTTACAAAACAAGAATACTTAATTAATTTTCATAGCGCAAGCTATATTTCTTTATACACTAATGAAAAAACACTTTTTAACATTCGCCGCTATGGCACTTTTAACCGCTTGTGGTGGCGGAACGAACAACAATAACACCACCACCGATAGTACTACCCAAGAGGAGGCAACTACTACTGCACCTGCCCCTTCAAGCAGTGCCCCAGAACCCGATTTTCCCGATTGGCAAAACAACAAAGGGATAGGCCCCGTGAAGACGATTAAACCACCCTTAGCTGATACCCCTGATGCAGCGATGGTAGCCAAAGGAGAAGAGACTTTCAACACCTATTGCACTGTGTGCCATCGTCCTAAAAAGCGACTCACAGGACCTGCGATGATAGGTTTGCTCGACCGCCGTACGCCAGAGTGGGTGATGAATATGATTCTCAATCCCGATGTGATGGAGAAGCAAGACCCTATCGCCAAGAAGTTGGTAGAAGAGTACAACACCTTAATGATTAACCAGCGCTTGAACGAACAGCAAGCTCGTGAACTTTTGGAGTACATCAGAACAATAAAATAAGAAATAATTGTTCATTATTTATTTTTTTGTATCTTTGCCGAGTGAATAACTTAAAATAAGAATCACTAATGAAGAAGCTTGCACTCAGCTTAGCTATTATAACAAGTGTTGCACTTATATAAAAGGCAGTTGGTAGCAACTGCCTTTTTCTATTATACCCTTATGGAACCTATTTCTATAATAATTATTCTTACTACACTCGTGCTTTCAGCCTTCTTTTCGGGGTTTGAAATCGCTTACGTGTCGTCTAACAAAGTACACTTAGAAATCCTTAAAAAGCAAGAAGGAGTGATTGCTAATGTGCTTACCAAACTCACCCGAAAGCCTTCTAAACTACTGGCTACTATGCTTGTGGGCAATAACGTAGCCCTTGTAGTGTATGGGTTTGAAATGGGAAAGGTAATGACAGTTCTTTTGCCTCCTTTCTTCCAAAATGTCCTTTGGCATACCATTATCTCTACCCTCATAATTCTCATCACGGCAGAGTTTATGCCCAAAGTGTTCTTCCAGATTTATGCGAACCAACTCCTAAAAGTATTTGCTATTCCTGCGTACTTTTTCTATCTGCTGTTCTATCCGTTTTCCAGCTTTGTAATGTGGATATCCGACTTTGTATTACGCGTATTCTTCAAGACGAAAGGCGATTATGTGCCTCTTTCGTTCTCTAAAGTAGAGCTGGTAGATTATATCTCCGAACAGATGGAAAACGCTCCTAAAAAAGAAGAGGTAGATAGTGAGGTGCAGATGTTCCAAAACGCCTTGGAGTTCTCGGGCGTAAAAGCACGTGAAATAATGATTCCGCGTACTGAAATAGTAGCCGTGGAGCTCAATGAATCTATTGAAAATCTTATTGCTACCTTTGTATCATCAGGGTTTTCCAAAATATTAATATACAACGAAAATATAGATGATATTTTGGGTTACGTGCACTCTTTCGATATGTTCAAGAAACCAAAAACTATCAAAGAAGTGCTCATTCCTATTGTCAATATCCCTGAGACTATCCAGATAAACGAAGTACTAAACATTCTCACCCGCAAACGCAAGAGTATGGCAGTAGTGCTCGATGAGTACGGTGGTACTTCGGGCATTGTAACCTTAGAAGATATCGTAGAAGAACTCTTTGGCGAAATAGAAGACGAGCACGACAAAGATAAGTTTATAGAAGAACAAATATCCGACACTGAATATCTTTTTTCAGCGCGTTTGGAGGTCGAATACCTCAATGAAACCTATCATTTGGATATCCCAGAAAGCGAGGAATACGAAACACTTGGCGGTTTTATAGTGCTTCATAACGAAGGAATCCCTACTCAAGGCGAAGTGATAGAAATCCCTCCTTTTTCCTTCACTATCGAAGCCTGCTCACAGACTAAAATAGAAACCGTAAGACTTACCGTGAATAACGAATAGCGAAAAGTGATTAATCCCCTTTAAAAATAGTGTGTTAACCCCTGTTAAAGAAGAGAGGTACGGAGTCGCAAAAGGATTACTGCAATACCTTATTAACTATTAATCACTAATCATTAACCATTAAAAAAAGACCCTCCCTTTCGGAAGAGTCTTTTTTCACAATGCATATAAATACTACTACTAACTCCAAAATGAATACTTTTAAGTTGATAAAATTTTATGAACTTAAAAGTATTTGTTTTTTCTCATAAAATTTTGTCTTTAAATAGCCTAATAAATGACTTTGTAATTTAGTTTTTTCAGTCTTTGCTTTAATGATTCAATGTTTCTTATAGTAATTTTGATTAACAATGTTTATTTTAGCAATCTCTGTGTCTTCTCAAAATCTTGTTTCAATGAATAATTTTTATCTAACAATGTTTCTTATAGCAATTTTTCAGTAATTTTGTTTAATTCAGTTTTTTCAAGCAATTTTTAGTGTCATCATTTATTATGATTTAAATGCACTTGCAAGTTTTACTAACATCCCGTCTGTCAAACTTACATTATCTATATTGAAAATAGCGTGCCAAAAATGATAAAGTAGCCTTTTTTATGACTAAATGGCTTATTATCAGTGTTTAATACTATTTTAGATTCTTTGCTTCAATATCCCTAAAATCTTCATTTTGTGTATACGCTACACGATTAACCTGTATAATATTCTCATTTTACACGGCTCATTTTCAGTTTTCTCCTGCACGAAAAAGAAGCAGTATCAAAATTCACACTAAACAAGATAATTGATATTATTCTATTTCTTCAGTTCTTAATATCATCGTCTTACCGCCCTCTTAACTTTCCTTATTTGTCGATTTATTTCCCTCAAAAATCCATTTTATTCTTCATTTTTAGCTATTCATTATCAACTGTTTATATAGCCTTTCTATACCAATCTTCCAAGATTCGTATAAGCTTCCTATAAGCTCTCTATAAGCTAAGCATACCCATTTTACCCTTCATCTTTCACCTTTTATCTAACTTACCTCCTTCGAACTTCTTCGTTATCTTCCGGAAGTCCAAATTCATTTTTGATACCTCAAAGTTTTTCTCATATTTTCAAGTCTCTCCGAGATTCCTTAAGTCTAAAATTAAAAAATCTTCTTGCTTTTCAGGAAAAAATCAGTATCTTTGTAAAAAAAAATAATAGAATTATGAGTATTGCAGTATGAACACATAATCCAAATATTCAGTTTATAACCGACCGATAGTACGGGAAACTATAAAATAGTTTAAGACATAATGAACACCTTACTTTTTACTTCTGAAGAAATAGAACTCAACCCTCGTGCATCTTGGGGAGAGCTTTTGCAAATAGCTTTTGTAAATAAGGAGCAATATTTTTCTATAAGTAGATTAGCTTATGAAGAAGAACTCTATTTTGAATACAATGAGCAAACTCATTATATTTATGCCTTGTGCCAAGATGTAGTGTTTGAATTGAAAGCCAATGCCTTGCATATTCATATCACAAAGAAGCTAAAAGGTAATTGCCCTTTCAGTACTATTACAATACAATTACCTTCTTTTTCTGTTGATTTAGAAGAAGTGTTGCAAGAATTAAAAAAGAAAGTCCGATAAAAGAATTATCGGACTTCTTCATTAACCAACCAAAACTTTAAATTATGAAAACTATTATTTGAAGTTTACAATGAGCTACCACCCTCATTGCGATGCAAAGGTACGAATAAAACAGTACTTGTCAAGCGTATTTTTAAGTTTAACAAAAGTTTAATATAAAAGGGGCTTCATAAGCCCCTTTTTAGCGTAAATTTAATACTTGCGCACTTATTTTTTTAAGATTTTGTTTACCATTTTTATTTGGTATTACGTGCTTCAATCCACTTGCGGGCATTGATAAATGCCTCTAACCAAGGGCTAACCGCTGTTTTTTCACTCGGATAGTACGCCCATTGCCAAGGAAAAACCGAACGCTCTATGTGAGGCATTGTTACCAAATGTCGTCCTGATTTGTCGCATAGCATAGCCGTGTTGTAATCAGAGCCGTTAGGGTTGGCAGGGTACTCCTGATAAGCGTATTTACCTACGATATTGTAGTCGGCTTTTGCCAATGGCAAATGGAATTTCCCTTCGCCGTGTGATATCCATACCCCTAAGGTACTACCGGCAAGGGTGGAGAGCATCACCGAGTTGTTCTCTGGAATGCTTACCGATACAAAACCACTTTCGTGCTTTCCACTATCGTTATGCCACATTTTACCGTGCTCTGTGTGCTCAGGATTGATGACTTCTAATTCCATAAACAACTGACAGCCATTGCAGATACCTACTGAAAGGGTATCAGGGCGGGCAAAGAAATTGTCTAACGCTTTTTTAGCTTGCTCGTTGTAGAGCAAAGCACCTGCCCAACCTTTGGCACTACCTAAGACATCGGAATTAGAGAAACCACCTACAGCCCCTATAAATTGTACATCTTCTAAGGTTTCACGTCCGCTGATAAGGTCGGTGGTATGCACGTCTTTCACATCAAAGCCTGCTAAGTATAGGGCATTTGCCATTTCGCGCTCGGAGTTGCTACCCTTTTCGCGTATCACTGCCGCTATAGGGCGTTTGCCTGCGGGGCGTGCGGGTTTTTCGCCCGTGAAATGCGCTGGGAAAGTGTATTGCAGAGGCTGTTCGGAGTAGTTTTGATAACGCTCGGTCGCCTTGTCATTTTTCGTTTGTTGTTTGTCTAACAGGTAAGAAGAGAGATACCACACATCGCGCAATTCGGGGATATTGAAATGGTACGATTTCCCGAAATGGTGAATAGTAAGTTCTTGTGAAGTAGTTACTTCGCCTATATTAGCCCATTCTAAGAAGTTTTCTTCCAAAGTAGCTTCAATGCTGCTATCGGCTTGAATTACTACTCCTGCATTTTCGGCAAAAAGGGTTTTGATAAGGTCTTCATCGGCTGAAAGTCCGCTCAAATCAATAGTAGCTCCTAAGTCGTTTTCGGCAAAACACATCTCTAAAAGCGTTGTGATAAGTCCGCCGCTACCAATGTCGTGTCCTGCTTGTATTTTTCCTTCTTTTATCAGTGATTGTAATACGTTGAAAGCTATTTTAAAGCCTTCGGCATCTTTTACAGTAGGAGCTTTGTCGCCTATTTTGTTTAATACTTGGGCAAAAGCCGAACCCCCTAATTCAAATTGAGCACCCGAGAAGTTGATATAATAAATGTTGCCTCCATTGCGTTTCAATACGGGCTCTACCACTTTTTGCACGTCGGTACAATGGGCAGCCGCCGAAATAATCACCGTACCTGGGGCAATCACATCACCACCATCGGGGTATTTTTGTTTCATTGATAGGGAATCTTTACCGGTAGGGATATTGATACCCAATTCAATCGCAAAATTAGAAGCAGCTTCTACGGCTTCGTACAAACGCGCGTCTTCTCCTTTATTGCGGCACGCCCACATCCAGTTGGCGGATAGCGATACACTTTGCAAGCCGTCTTTTAGTGGCGCCCAAACAATATTAGTAAGTGCTTCGGCAATAGCATTGCGACTACCTGCGGTAGGGCTGATGAGTGCCGTAAGAGGCGAATGACCAATACTGGTAGCAATTCCTTCTTTGCCATTGTAGTCCAAAGCCATCACCCCAACGTTGTTCAAAGGGAGTTGTAGTGCGCCTGCACATTGTTGTTTGGCGACTTTGCCCCCTACACAACGGTCTACCTTATTAGTAAGCCAGTCTTTACAAGCCACACTTTCTAATTGTAGCACCTGTGTTAAATAGTTGTGCAACTGACTTGCATAGTAGTGTAACTCTTCGTAATTAGTAACTACTGTTTCATCGGTCATTATGGTTTTTGGCGAACTGCCAAAGAGCGCGCTGAGGTCTAAATCCATTGGGTGAGTACCTTTCTTTGCAGAAGCAATGCTGAAATGCTTGTCGCTGGTAACTACACCCACCTCGTACATAGGCGCACGTTCGCGGTCGGCAATGGTTTTTAGTTTGGCAATAGCCTTTTCGGGCAATACCAATCCCATACGCTCTTGTGATTCATTGCCTATAATCTCCTTGTCCGATAGGGTAGGGTCGCCTACGGGCAGTTTGTCTAAGTCGATTTTACCGCCGGTTTCTTCTATGAGTTCTGAGAGACAGTTGAGGTGTCCGCCAGCCCCGTGGTCGTGTATAGAAACGATAGGATTCTCGTCCGATTCTACCATTGCGCGGATAGCATTGGCAGCGCGTTTTTGCATTTCGGGGTTAGAACGCTGTACTGCATTGAGCTCGATACCTGCGCCAAAAGCCCCAGTATTGGCAGATGATACGGCAGCCCCTCCCATACCTATGCGGTAGTTTTCACCGCCTAAGATAACGATTTTGTCGCCTTCTTGTGGGGTGTGCTTTATGGCTTGTGAGGCTTTGGCATACCCTACGCCTCCTGCTTGCATAATCACCTTGTCAAAACCTAATTTGCGTCCGCCCTCTTCGTGTTCAAAGGTGAAGAGAGAGCCCGTAATGAGCGGTTGACCGAATTTATTACCAAAATCGGTGGCTCCGTTAGAGGCTTTGATGAGGATATCCATTGGCGTTTGGTACAACCATTGGCGTTCAGCCATTCCTTTTTCCCAAGGGCGGTCTTCTTCCAAGCGAGGGTAAGCCGTCATATACACAGCAGTGCCTGCCAATGGTAAAGAACCTTGTCCGCCAGCGAGACGGTCGCGTATTTCACCTCCCGAACCTGTAGCAGCCCCGTTGAAAGGCTCTACCGTAGTGGGGAAGTTGTGGGTTTCGGCTTTGAGGGAGAGCACGGCTTCAAAAGGTTTTACCTCGTAGAAATCGGGTTTATTGGCACTTTTGGGTGCGAACTGGTCGACAGTAGCCCCTTTGATGAAAGCCACATTGTCCTTATAAGCTGAAACAATGCTATTAGGGTGTTCTTGTGATGTCTTTTTAATGAGTTTAAAGAGGGTAGAAGGTTTTTCCTCACCGTCGATAACAAAAGTGCCGTTGAAGATTTTGTGTCGACAGTGTTCGGAGTTGATTTGTGAGAAGCCAAACACTTCTGAGTCGGTGAGTTTGCGCCCCAATTGTTGAGAGAGATTTTGCAAATAGGCAACTTCTTCAGCGCTTAGCGCAAGCCCTTCTTGCTGGTTATATGCCTCGATATCATCGATTTCGAGTGTTGTTTGCGGTTGAATGTCGATAGTAAAACTATCTTGGGTAAGACCATTGTATCGCTCAAAGAGCATAGGGTCGAAAGGCGTATTGGGGTCGGTTAGTTCGTGGAACTCCTCAATGCGGGTAATCCCGTGAATGTCCATATTTTGGGTAATTTCCACCGCATTGGTACTCCAAGGGGTAATCATCGCCACACGCGGACCAACGAAAGTACCGTTAAGGGTAGGGGAGGGGAGTTGCTGGGCATTGCCAAACAACCATTTCAGTTTGTTGAGGTCGGTCTCAATGAGGGTAACTTCAGTCGCTACCACATAGATAGTGTTTTTGGGGTTTTTAAAGAAAAGAAGCATTATTATCCAATTAACGATTAGCAATTAACAATTAATAATTCAGTTATTGAGTAGTATTTTTCAAAAAGTTAGGTAGCATTAGTAAGAAAGGTATGCTGTTATTATAATTCAGTTTTTCGTAAAAGAACCCTAACAGAGCTATATTTTTGTAGTAAGTTTCACGCTGTTCCCAATAATTGATTTCAGAGGGTATAAACCAAGCATTTTCACCTATTTTTTCAGCTAAAAACCATTTTTCGAGCAAGCGCGCTGTACGCCCGTTACCATCGTCAAAAGGGTGTATCTTTACTAAAAATAAGTGTAATAATGAGGCATAGAAGAACGTTTCTTGTACAGATAATGTTCGTTTTATGAGCTCTTCTAAGAAATTACAAAAAGCGTCAAACTCACTTTTCACTTCTTCCTTAGCGCAGGCTTCATAGATAACGATTCCTTTTGCCACATCGCGTATAATCATATCCGAAGTACGCACTTTTCCTTGTGAACTGGCGGTTAGCAAATTCTTTGTAATAATTTTATGTGCTTTCAGTAAGTTAGCAACAGTAAGGGGAGAGTTCTGAGCAAAAGTGTAGGCAGTAAACACATCGTTAGGTTTCTCAACTAAGTTTTTTTGATAAATTACTCCATTTAATTTATGTTTCAAATAGCTATCAATGTCTAATACTTCTCCTTCAATTTTCGAAGAAGCCATAGAAGAAACAGCCGTATAGAACTGAAAACTCTCCTTTGTAAGAGGTATTTCTTTTATTTTTGAGAGAAATAGAGGAATGTCTACCTCTATCTTTTTTTTGTAGAGCTCAAATAATTTATCTGTGATACTAATTGCTTCAGAGACTTTCATAGTTATTCATTCTTTCCCTTTATCCGCTACTTTATCATATAATAATAGAGTTTTCTTTTTCAGTGCTTTGCGTTGCGTTGGTGCTGTTGTTTCAAGCTACCATTGCCAAAAGAGCTACCATACTTAGTTTTTTCATAGGTGTTTTTTCTAAGATGAAACTTGCGACAAAGATACGAAATAATTATGAATAATATATTAAAAACTTTTTAATTAAAAGAATAAATTATTTTTATAGCAGAAGTACTCATTATACACCTCTAAGAACCCAGATTTGTACCACTGTTCTTCATCTTTTGTTCGTTGTTTCTTCGTCTTTTGTTCGTCTTTTGTTCGTTGTTTGTTCGTTGTTTGTTCGTTGTTTGTTCGTTGTTTGTTCGTTG
>ERZ773054.560-NODE-560-length-27667-cov-36.348508_pt1 | contig 27667 bp, 17 predicted proteins | sample MGYA00580630_ERZ773054 | MGnify/ENA primary metagenome ERZ773054 (study PRJEB29015, sample SAMEA2737994) | human oral metagenome | biome: human oral; feature: human-associated habitat; material: dental | place: China | collected 2115 ... | reverse complement strand
CCATGATGCAGGTCACGGGCATCCGCATCGAGCGCGGCCAGCAGGTGCTGGTCGATGGGCTGGATTTCTCGGTTGCGGCGGGCAGCGCACTGATGCTGCGTGGCCCCAACGGCAGCGGCAAGTCCACCCTGTTGCGGGCGCTGCTGGGGCTGACACCGGTGCAGGCCGGGCAGATTCAATGGCAGGATGACCGTTTTGCGCCAGGCAGCGGCAAACTGTGTGCCCATACGCTATGGCTGGGCCATGCGCACGGGCTGAAGGGAGAACTGTCGGCCATCGACAACCTGGAGCTGCTGGCCGGGCTGGACGGCACCCGTCCCTCCCGCGCGCAGCTGCGGCAGGTGCTGGAACGGGTGGCGCTGGGCAAGCGGCCGAACGTGGAGACCCGCCGTCTCTCGCAGGGCCAGCGGCAACGGCTGGCGCTGGCGCGGCTCCTGCTGTCGCCGCACCGGCCGCTGTGGCTGCTGGACGAGCCGTCGGCCGCCCTGGACACGGAGGGCAGCACGCTGCTGGACACCCTGCTGGAAGAACACCTGGAGGGCGGCGGCAGCGCGCTGATCGCCACCCACCTGCCGGTGCTGGCGGCACGCCAGCCCGCCGAACTGTGGCTGGGGAGCAATCGCGCATGAAAACCGCCCCTGCCACCTTTGCCTGGGCACTGAAGCGCGATCTGCGCATCGCGCTGCGCCGCCGGGCCGACACGCTGAACCTGCTGGGCTTCTTCGTGCTGGCCTGCCTGATGGTGCCCTTCGCCGTGGGCCCGGAGACCGACTGGCTGGCGCGTCTGGGCCCCGGGCTCATCTGGGTGATGGCACTGCTGGCACAATTGACGGCATTGCCGATGCTGTTCGCCAACGACCATCAGGACGGCAGCCTGGAGCACATGCTGGCCAGCGGCCGCTCGGCCACCGCCCTGGTGGCGGGCAAGCTGCTGGCGGTGTGGCTGGTGTCGGCGCTGCCGCTCATCGTCATCACGCCGGTGATGGCACTGGCCCTGTCGGTGGACCTGCCGCGCACGGGTCTGCTGGTGCTGACGCTGCTGCTGGGCACCCCCACCCTGCTGGTGCTGGGCGCCATCGGTGCGGCGCTCACGCTGGGCGTGCGGGCCGGTGCCGCCCTGGTGGCGCTGCTGTGCCTGCCGCTGTATGTGCCGGTGCTGATCTTCGGCGCCGGTGCGGTGGACATGGTGACGGCCGGCCTGTCGCCGGACGCGCACCTGGCGCTGCTGGCGGCCGGCATGGTGCTGGCCACCTGGGGAGGACCGTACCTGGTGGCGCTGGCGCTGCGCACCTCATTGGAGTGATATCCCGCATGAACCTGTTTGCCTACGCAGCCCCGCAGCGCTTCTACGCCCTGGCCGGCCGGCTGATCCCGTGGTTTGCCGTGAGCGCCGCCCTGCTGTGCCTGGTGGGTCTGTGGCTGAGCTTCTGGGAAGCTCCCACCGACTTCCAGCAGGGCGAGGTCTACCGGATCATCTTCATCCACGTGCCGGCAGCCTGGATGGCCATGTTCATCTATCTGGTGATGGCGATCTATGCCATCCTGAACCTGGGCTTCCGCACCCGGATGTCGGCGATGATGATCGCCGCGCTAGCGCCCACCGGGGCGCTGTGGGCGGCCATTGCGCTGTGGACAGGCTCGCTGTGGGGCAAGCCCACCTGGGGCACCTACTGGGCCTGGGACGCCCGGATGACCTCGACGCTGATCCTGCTGTTCCTGTACTTCGGCTATCTGGCGCTGACCAACGCCATCGAGGACCGAAACCGCGCCGATCGTGCCGGCTCGATTCTGGTGCTGGTGGGCAGCATCAACGTCCCCATCATCTATTTCTCGGTCAATCTCTGGAACACCCTGCACCAGGGCTCCAGCGTCAACCCGGTCAGCGGCTCGAAGATGGCTACGGTGATGCTGCTGGCCATGCTGGTGATGTCACTGGCGGCCTGGTGCTACAGCGTGGCGGTGGTCCTGCACCGGGCGCGCAGCATCATCCTGGTGCGCGAGGCACACACGCAGTGGGTGCATGAGCTGCAGGAGCATCCGGAAAAATCGTGATGGTGTCAGGCGCCCCTCACCGGGCGCCGAGCCATCCAGGCTACAGAAAGGCTGAGGACAGGCGCCGGAGCCAACGACCCGCAATGATTATCAGTCCGGTTTCTGGCGCCATTTGACGACTATTTTCCCGTAACGTATCCGATCATCCGCCATGGCCCGCCAGCCAGTGCGCCGAATGTCGGCCGCGTTGACCTCGATCAACGCTGGCCAGCACGCTACGGGTATCGTCATTCTTCCTCTACGATACCCCTATCTATTCTCCATGACACACTGGCATTACGTCCTGATTGCCTATGGGCTGTCCGCCCTGGCTCTGGTGCTGGAGCTTGTGCTGCTGGCCGGACGCCGCCGGCATGCACGCCACTGCATGGAAGACGCCAACTCATGACGCCTCGCCAGAAGCGCTTTGCCTGGATCGCCTCGGGCCTGACGGCCCTGGTGCTGATCGCAGGCCTGTTGCTCTACGCGCTCAACAGCAACATCGTCTTCTTCTACACACCCACCCAGGTCTCCCAGGGCGAAGCCCCCAGTGGTCGCACCTTCCGCATCGGCGGGCTGGTGGAACCCGGCAGCCTGAAGCGTGACGGCACGCGGGTCGAGTTCGTCGTGACCGACGGCGAACACCAGATCGCTGTCAGCTATGTGGGCACGCTGCCCGACCTGTTCCGTGAGGGCAAGGGTGTGGTGGCCCAGGGTCGGCTGGACGATGCCGGGCATTTCACCGCCTCCGAGGTGCTGGCCAAGCACGACGAGAACTACATGCCGCCCGAGGCCGCTGAAGCACTGCACAAGGCGGGTCACCCGTCGTCCATCGATACCCTGAAGGCACAATGAAGCATGATCGCTGAAATCGGACACTACGCCCTGTGGCTGGCACTGGCACTGGCGGTCGTGCAGTTCTGCAGCGGTCTGTGGGGCGCCCACCGGCAGGATGGACGGCTGATGCAGGTGGCCCACCGCGCCACGCTGCTTCAGGCGGCCATGATGATGCTGGCCTTCGGCTGCCTGGCTTGGTCCTTCGTGCATTTCGATTTCAGCCTGAAGAACGTGGCCAGCAACAGCAACCGCATGCTGCCGCTGCCCTACCGCATTGCTGCCACCTGGGGTTCGCACGAGGGCTCCATGCTGCTGTGGGCACTGATGCTGGGCCTCTGGACGGCGGCCGTGGCCAGCTTTGGCCGCACGCTGGGCACGCTGGTGCGCAGCCGGGTGCTGGGCGTGCAGGGCTTCGTGTCCATCGGATTCCTGCTCTTCCTGCTCACCACCTCCAACCCCTTCGAGCGCAGCCTGCCGGCTCCGCCTGATGGCCGCGACCTGAACCCGCTGCTGCAGGATCCGGGCATGGTGCTGCACCCACCCCTGCTCTACCTGGGCTATGTGGGCTTCTCGGTGGCCTTCGCCTTTGCCATTGCCGCCATGCTGGGCGGTCGGGTGGACGCCGCCTGGACCCGCTGGGCGCGCCCCTGGACCACGGCAGCCTGGTGCTTTCTCACCCTGGGCATCACGCTGGGCAGCTGGTGGGCCTACTATGAACTGGGCTGGGGTGGCTGGTGGTTCTGGGATCCGGTCGAGAACGCCTCCTTCATGCCCTGGCTGGTAGGTACGGCGCTGATGCACTCGCTGATCGTCACCGAACTGCGCGGCACCTTCCGCAACTGGACGCTGCTGCTGGCCATCGCGGCCTTCAGCCTCAGCCTGGTGGGCACCTTCATCGTGCGTTCGGGCGTCATCACCTCAGTGCATGCCTTCGCCACCGACCCGGCACGCGGCGTGTTCATCCTGGGCTTCCTGGTGGTGGTCATCGGCGGCTCGCTCTTCCTGTATGCCTGGCGTGCCCCCCGGCTGGCACAGGGCAATGCGCCGGCAACGTTCTCGTTCAGCTCGCGCGAGAGCATGCTGCTGGCCAACAACCTGCTGCTGGTGGTGGCCTGCGCCGCCGTCTTCCTGGGCACCATGTACCCGCTGCTGCTCGACACGCTGGAGCTGGGCAAGATCTCGGTGGGGCCCCCCTACTTCGAGGCCGTGTTCGTGCCGCTGATGGCGCCGGCCGTGTTTCTGATGGGCGTGGGCCCAGTGGCCCGCTGGCGCAACGCGCCGGTGCCCGACCTGCTGCGCCGGCTGCGCTGGGCGCTGGGCGTGTCCATCGTCACCACGGTGCTGGTGGCCCTCACCTCCGGCCGCTTCTCGGCCGAGCGACTGGCCAGCCCGGCTGAAGGCGGGGTCGGTGTCGGCGGAGCCGTGCTCTTTGCCGTCGGCATGTTCATCGGCATCTGGGCCATTGCCTCGGCACTGGCGCTGCTGCGCGAACGGCTGTGGCCGTCGGGCGAGGCTGCAGCGTCGCGCTCTGCCATGGAGCGCGCCCGTGCGCTGCCGGCCGCCTTCTGGGGCATGCTGGTGGCACATATCGGCGTGGGCGTCTTCATCATCGGCGTGGCCGGCGTGAACACCCTGGAGACCGAAGCCGACGAGGCACTGGCGCCCGGCCAGAGCATGTCGCTGGGCGGCTATGAGTTCCGCCTGCAGGAACTGCGCGAAGTGCCCGGCCCCAACTACCAGGCCGTGCAGGCCAAGGTGGAAGTGAGCCGCGACGGGCGCTTCCACAGCATGCTGCTGCCCGAGAAGCGCGCCTACAGCGGCGCCATGGGCACCACGCAGACCGAGGCCGCCATCGAGACCCGGCTGACCGGTGACGTGTACGTGGCCCTGGGCGAACGTCTGCCCGATGGCCGCTGGACGATGCTGGTGTGGATCAAGCCCTTCGTGGACTGGATCTGGGGAGGCTGCGTGCTGATGGCACTGGGCGGCTTCATCGCCATGGCTGACCGGCGCTACCGCCGCCAGCGGGCACGCGGTCGACAGGACTGAACCGCTCTCCGACAACAGGCCGTGCATGGTGTCGCACCCTGCCCGGCGCTCGCCTTTCCGGCTTCGCCGGTGGTTTCTGCCGCGGTTTCTGCCACGCCGGCCGCAGGCCGTATCATGCCCCCCATCCCGTCCCGCATTCCTTCACTGAACGATGACAAAGAAGCGCGCCAAGGCCAAGAAGAAGAAATCCGGTCTTTTTTCCCTGCGCTACCTGCTGCCGGCAGGATTCTTCCTGGCGCTGTCGGTCTTTCTGCTGCTGGGACTGAACCGCAACCCCAACGAGATTCCCTCGCCGCTGATCGGCAAGGCCGCCCCCGAGTTCGCCCTGCCACGTCTGGCAGACGCGCCTGCCTCCATCGGGCGGCGTGCTCTGGCGCCAGGCGACAGCGACACGTCGGCCGGCCAAGCCAACGCGGCCGCCAGCATGGGTGCTGACGCCAAGGGAGGCAAAGACAACCAGGTGAGTTCCCAGGCGCTGCGTGGCCAGCCCTACCTGCTGAATGTCTGGGCCTCGTGGTGCATGCCCTGCCTGCAGGAGCATCCGCAGATGATGGCACTGGCCCAGAGTCACCGCATCCGGATCGTGGGCATGAACTACAAGGACCAGTCGGCCGATGCCCGCCGCTGGCTGGCCCGCAATGGCAACCCCTACGACGAGATCATCGTGGACGCCCAGGGCCGCACGGCCATCGACTTTGGCGTCTATGGCGTGCCCGAGACCTTCCTGATCGATGCCGAAGGGCGGATCCGTTACAAGCTGACGGGCGCTCTCTCCGTCCAGACGCTGCAGGACCAGCTACTGCCGGCCATCGCCGCACTGGAAAGCAACGGCCAGCCGTCGGGCAACACCAGCCCCCAGCCGAATCCGGCGCCCTGAGCCTGCCCATCCCGAACCCCGTGCCCTGCACACAGGAAGGGCCATGACGGCGTGCCCCACTTGGCGCCCTTCCTGCAGAGGCCACCTGCATGACACCTGCCCACAGGTCACCGCATGAACCTTTTGCCTCCTCACCCTGATCGCGCTGCCCCCCATGGGGGGGAAGTCCGCTCCACCGTTTCTGTCTGCGCGTCCGTATCTGCAACGCGCGGCCGGACGGCGCGGCCGATGACATCCCGGTGCTGGGCTGCCTGCCTGGGACTGGCGGCCGCGCTGATGGTGGGCCCCATGGCGCCCGTGGCGGCCGTCACGCCTGTCCAGGCCGTGCCGGCAGCAACCGGCAATGCCGCCAATGAAGGCGCCACCGGTTCGGCGGCTCCGGACGCGGCCCAGTCCAGCGCCCCCCATGCCGATGCCCTGGCGGAAGCCATCATGCGCACGTCGCGGTTTCGGGGGCTCGCGGCCGAGCTGCGCTGCCTGGTGTGCCAGAACCAGACCCTGCTGGACTCCCACGCCGATCTGGCCAAGGACCTGCGGATGGAGGTGGTGCGCCTGATCCAGGAAGGTCGTGACGACGCCGAGGTCAAGCGCTACCTGGTGGATCGCTATGGCGAGTTCGTGCTGTACCGGCCCACCTGGTCCTGGCGCAACGGCATTCTCTGGCTGGGGCCGCTGGTGTTGCTGGCCGTGGCCGGCGCGGTCATCTGGCGGCTGACGCACAAGCGAAAGCTGCAGGAAGACGAACTCGACGATGCGGACGACACGGACGATGACGACAGCGACGGGGATGACGAAACGCCACCACTGTCCACCGAGGACGCCATGAAGCAGGTGGACGCCCTGCTGGCCCAGTCAGCCGAGAAGCCTGCCGCTCCCTCCCACGAGAGCAGCAGCAAGACAGATAGCTGAGCACACTGGCAGCCAGGCAGGCGCACGGCCCTCAAATTCGCCACCAACGGCCGACTGGGGTATCGTTGTGGTGATGAGGCCAACCGTCGGTGAAGCATGATGTGCAATACACAGCCCACCCCTGCAATGCCATCCACGGCAAACGCCACGCCCCAGCCCTTTGCCGAGCTGGGGCCCAACACCGTGCTGGCGGCCCTGGAGGAGATCGGCCTGCGCTGCGATGGGCGCCTGCAGGCGCTCAACAGCTTCGAGAACCGCGTCTATCTGGTGGGACTGGAAGACGGCGGTAGCCGCGTGGCCAAGTTCTACCGACCCGGGCGCTGGAACCGTGACCAGCTGCTGGAAGAGCACCGCTTCGCCCATGAGATCGCGGCCGCCGAGATCCCGCTGGCAGCGCCGCTGCACCGTGACGCCCTGATGGCCCCGGATCTGCACGAGGAAGAGGACGACCCGGAGGACGATGCGGCCGTGGCCGATACCCTCTTCGAGAGCCATGGCTTTCATATCGCCGTCTATCGCCGTCAGGGCGGCCGTGTGCCCGAGCTGGACAACGTCCACGAAGGGCCGGCCATGCGCGAGCGCATCGGGCAGTTCATCGCCCGCATCCACCAGGTGGGCGCGCGCCACGGCTTCCTGCACCGTCCGCCGCTGGATTGCGAACTGGATGGCTGGAGATCGATAGAACGGGTGACGGAATGCGCGTGGCTGCCGCCGGAAGTGCGTCACCAGTGGGAAGACCTGGCCCGCCAGTGCTGCACACGCGTGGAAGCAAGGCTGCATCCGACACTGGCCAGCCCGGGCGTGGCGGACTTCACGCGCATCCGCCTGCATGGCGACTGCCACCTGGGCAACCTGCTATGGACCGAGGCCCATGGCCCGCATTTCGTGGATCTGGACGACTGTCGCAGCGGCCCGGCCATCCAGGATCTGTGGATGATTGCCGATGCAGCCGGCCAGCAGGACGCCGAGACGGGGGATGACGCCACCTCACAGGCCATGCAGGAGCTGCTGGCCGGCTACGAGCAGATTCGCCCCTTCGAGCGGCGGGAACTGGCCCTGGTGGAACCGTTGCGCACGTTGCGGATCATCCGCCACAGTGCGTGGCTGGCCGAGCGCTGGGAAGACCCCGCCTTTCCGGCAGCCTTCCCGTGGTTTGGCTCGGTACGCTACTGGCAGGGCCAGATCATCAGCCTGCAGGAGCAGCTGGCCCAGCTGCGGGGCCTTTGAGCGATGCGCCCGGCGGCGTGGAGCGCCGCCCATGAAACAGGGGCCTCCTGACGAGGCCCCGAGATGTGCCCCTTCGTGCGGGGCAAGCCCCTGACCAGGGCCAGGCGGATTACTGCGCCTTGTTGGCAGCGTCCTTGAAGGCGGCGCCGGGGGTGAACTTGGGCACGTTGGCCGCGGCGATCTCGATCTTCTCGCCGGTACGCGGATTCAGGCCGGTACGGCTGGCGCGCTTGCTGGCGTGGAAGGTGCCAAAGCCCACCAGGGTAACGCGGTCACCCTCGGCAACGGCCTTCATGATGGCGTTCATGGCCGAGGTGAGGGCCCGTTCTGCGGCGGCCTTGCTGATGTCGGCTTCGCTGGAGATCGTATCGATCAGTTCACTTTTATTCATTCATACCTCTGACTGGTTGGCTATGCCTTGTCCGAGTTGCAAAGCGGTGCGCACGCGGCCCGCAGGCCCGGCGCGACGCACCGCCGCGACTGTCTCGACCCGGTGCGTCGAGGCTGCCGGGCCACCGCTTCAAGCGGCAATAAGCGCGGATTCTACCGTGATTCCCGCTGCCACTGCGCCCGCCTTGAAAAGCCCCTTCCCTGCGCTCGTCCCAGGACAAGGAACAGGACGGCCAAGGCGTCACCACAGGCGACACCCCCCGGGGGCGCAAAGAACATGAACGGCCCTCGCCGACATTGATGGCCCCTCATGGCCCATCCCGTCGACGAGGACTCCCCCGCCAGCCGCCTGCGCAGGCAGCCGGCGGTGCAGGTCAGTCAGCCGCGTACTCCAGCAGCAGATCATGCGCTGCCACCGTCTGCCCGGTCGCCACCAGCACGGAAGCCACCGTGCCGTCACGCTCGGCCCGGATCTGCGACTCCATCTTCATGGCCTCGATGGACACGAGCGGATCACCAGTCCGGACCTTCTGGCCCGGCTTGACGGCCACCGTCACCACCATGCCCGGCATCGGAGCACCCACATGCAGCGGATTGCCGGTCTCGGCCTGCGGACGCGAACCGGCGGTGGACTCGGCATCGGCCTTGCGTACACGGATGGTGCGCGGCTGGCCGTTGATCTCGAAGAAGACCCGCACATAACCCTCGGCATCGGGCGCGGTGGTGCCCTGCAGGCTGATCAGCAGCGCCTTGCCCTGGTCCAGCTCGACCGAGATTTCCTCGTGTTCACGCAGGCCGTAGAAGAAGGCTGACGTGGGCAGTGCCGCCACGTCGCCATAGCGCCGCTGATGATCCCAGTAGGTGTTGAGCACCTTCGGATACATCAGCCAGGCTGCCAGGTCGTGCTCGGCCAGCGGCTGGCCCGCTTCCTTCTCGGCCTGGGCGCGCATGGCGTCCATGTCAGCCGGCGGGATGCGGTCCCCCGGCCGGTAGGGCGCGGGCGGCGTGTCCTTCAGCACCTTACGGCCCAGGGCCTCGGGGAAGCCGTCGGGCGGGAAGCCCAGCTCGCCCCGGAACAGCGACACGACGCTCTCGGGGAAGGCGACCTCGCGGGCCGGATCGGCCACGTCCTCGGCCGTCAGGTCGTTGGCCACCATCATGATGGCCATGTCCCCCACCACCTTGGACGTGGGCGTGACCTTCACGATGTCGCCAAACAGCCGGTTGACCTCGGCATAGGCTTTCGAGACCTCCGGCCAGCGATGCTCCAGACCGATGGCACGCGCCTGCTCGCGCAGGTTCGTGTACTGCCCGCCAGGCATCTCGTGGTGGTAGACATCGGCCGTGCCGCTGCGGATCTCGGACTCGAACGGCGAGTAGAAGCGCCGCACGCCCTCGAAGTAGTCGGCCAGCTCGCGCAGCGCCTGCGGGTCAAGCTTCGGATCGCGAGGATCACCGGCCAGCATGGCCACGATGGTGTTGAGGCTGGGCTGCGAGGTGAGCCCGCTCATCGAATCCAGCGCCCCATCCACGGCATCCACGCCGGCCGCCACGGCCGCCATCACCGTGGCCACCGAGGCCCCACTGGTGTCATGGGTATGGAAATGTATGGGCAGCCCGACTTCCTGGCGCAGCACCCGCACGAGTTCGGCCGCCGCACGCGGACGGCACACCCCCGCCATGTCCTTGATGCCCAGCACATGGCAGCCGGCCTTTTCCAGCTGGCGGGCCAGGTTCACGTAATAGGACAGGTTGTACTTGGGCCGCGAGGTATCGAAGATGTCGGCCGTGTAGCAGAGCGTGCCCTCGCAGATGGCGCCGGTCTCGCGCACCGCATCGATGGCCACCCGCATGTTCTCGACCCAGTTGAGCGAATCGAACACCCGGAACACATCGATGCCCTGCGCAGCAGCCTGCTGCACGAAGTGGCGCACCACGTTGTCGGCATAGTTGGTGTAGCCCACCGCGTTGGATGCCCGCAGGAGCATCTGCAGCAGCATGTTGGGCATGGCGGCGCGCAGCTTGCGCAGGCGCTCCCACGGGTCTTCCTTCAGGAAGCGGAAGGCCACGTCAAACGTGGCTCCCCCCCAGCACTCCAGTGACAGCAGCTGCGACAGCCGGTTGGCATAGACCGGCGCCGCCGGCAGCATGTCGTGCGTGCGCATGCGGGTGGCAAACAGCGACTGGTGCGCATCGCGCAGCGTGGTGTCGGTGACCAGCAGCTGGGGCTGCTCCCGCATCCAGCGGGCAAAGCCCTCGGCACCCAGCGCTTCCAGGCGCTGCTTGTTGCCTGCCGGCGGCGGCACATTCGCATCCGGCTGCGTCGGCATGCGCACCTGCACATGGCTCAGATCCGGCGCCGCACGTCCCTTCATGTCGGGCTGACCGTTGACGATGACATCGCCCAGATACTGCAGCAGGCGTGTGGCCCGGTCGCGCCGTGCGGTGAAGTCGAAGAGCTCCGGTGTGTTGTCGATGAAGCGGGTGGTGACGCGCCCTGCCCCGAAGTCCGGGTGCTTGATGACGTTCTCGACGAACTGCAGGTTGGTGGCCAGGCCGCGGATGCGGAACTCGCGCAGCGCCCGGTCCATCCGGCGGATGGCCTCCTGCTGCGAAGCGCCCCAGGTCGTGACCTTGACCAGCAGCGAATCGTAGTAAGGCGTGATGACCGCGCCGCTGAAAGCGGTGCCGCCGTCCAGACGGACCCCGAAGCCGGCCGCACTGCGGTAGGCCGTCATCCGGCCATAGTCGGGCGTGAAGCCATTCTCGGGGTCTTCGGTGGTGATGCGGCACTGCAGCGCGTGGCCGTAGAGGCGTATCTCTTCCTGAGCCGGCACGCCCGAGCCCAGCTCCAGCACCCTGCCCTCGGCATCGACACGGTCTTCGCGCTGGCCGATGCGTGCGCCTTCCGTGATGCGGATCTGCGCCTTCACGATGTCGATGCCCGTCACTTCCTCGGTGACGGTGTGCTCGACCTGCACGCGCGGGTTGACCTCGATGAAGTAGAACTTGCCGGTATCGGCGTCCATCAGGAACTCGACCGTGCCGGCGTGGGTGTAGTTGACCGCACGAGCCAGCTTCAGCGCCGCCTCGCACAGCCCCGCACGCTGCTCATCGGTCAGATACGGTGCGGGCGCGCGCTCCACCACCTTCTGGTTGCGCCGCTGCACGGAGCAGTCGCGCTCGAACAGGTGCACCACATTGCCATGCAGGTCGCCCAGCACCTGGACCTCGACGTGGTGCGCACGGCGCACCAGCTTCTCCAGGTACACCTCGTCATTGCCAAAGGCCGCTTTCGACTCGCGCCGCGCCACCGGCAGCTGCACGCGCAGGTCTTCCGGCGTCTCGATGGCACGCATGCCGCGGCCGCCGCCGCCCCAGCTGGCCTTCAGCATCAGCGGATAGCCAATGGCAGCCGCCAGCTCCAGGCATTTCTCGATGTCGTCAGGCAGCGGGTCGGTGGCCGGCATCACCGGCACGCCGGCTGCCACGGCTGCCTCACGTGCCGCCACCTTGTTGCCCAGCCGGGTCATCACCTCGGCCGTGGGGCCGATGAAGGCAATGCCCGCCGCGGCGCAGGCACGCGGCAACTCGGGGTTCTCGGACAGGAAGCCATAACCCGGGTGAATGGCATCGGCACCGGCCTGCTTGGCCACCCGGATGACCTCGGCGATGTCGAGGTAGGCCTGCAGCGGCTTCTGCCCCTGCCCTACCAGATAGCTCTCATCGGCCTTGGTCCGGTGCAGCGCAAAACGGTCCTCGTGCGAATAGATGCCGATGGTGCGCAGCCCCAGCTCGGTGGCTGCACGCATCACGCGGATGGCGATCTCGGAGCGGTTGGCCACCAGCACCGATCGGATCCACCGGCCCTGGCCTACGTTGTTGTCACCCATTTCGTTCTGTCCTCTTGTCATCCGGAAACGTTGTCACCGCCACGGCTCGCGCGGTTCCAGCCCGAAATTATGCCTTGGGGTCCTGCACCCGAACCCCGCGCTGCGGTAATACCCTTGCGCACGGGCCAAGGACAATGACGCCCGAAAACAGAACCATTTCCCCTTCCGGCCCGATGAAACGCCAATCTCCGGGCCATGAACAGCCTGTCCGCGCGGTTCTTTCATGCCTGTCAGTGATGACAACTATTGCTTCATCACGCTGACCCGCGCTGTCATCCCATGAACGGTCCGCGACGTTGATGGCACGTTGCGTACAGGGTGCCAGCCTCGTTCCCGGCAGGCACGGTGCGCATGATGGAAGATTTCCCGGCAGAATCAGGGCTGCGGAAGGCGCTCACCGGCCCTGCCGGAGCGCCCCTGACTGCAGCCTCGGGCCGTTTCGGCTGCAGTTTTCGCCATCCCCCGGCCTGCCATGACGCTGCCGACGAAATCCGCAGCCAATCTGTACACGGGGGTGACATAACGTCACATTCCAGCTACGCAGGCCGACGAAAATTCCGCCCGTTGCCGTCTCACCCTACACCTTCAGTGCCATGACTCCTCCCACCCTTTCCCTGTCCCTCAGAACCGTCCCTCTGCTGCTTGCCGCCCTGCTGGCGTCCTGCGGCGGCGGCTCCGAAGATTCGGGCGGGGCGTCCAGCAACACGCCCTACCAGGGCACGCTGCTCAACGGCACCAACTGCACGGTGCGCTACTACGCGCAGTCACAGCCCAGCCAGCGCGCAGGGACCGACCCGCTCTATCTCACCCAGTGGTACCTGAAGAACACCGGCCGCCTGACCGGCTATTCCGGCCTGGCTGCGGGCGAGGACCTGCAGGTCGAGAATGTCTGGGCCAGCGGCCTTCGGGGCGAGAACATCCGTGTGGCCGTGGTGGATGACGCCCTGGAGGTGACCCACCAGGATCTGGCCCCCAACGTGGTGGAAGGCGCCAGCTACAACTATGTGAGCGATGGCAGCTGGCAGCGCGGCAGCCCCTGGCCGCTGCCCTGCACGTCAAGCCAGACCCACGGCACCGCCGTGGGCGGCGTGGTGGCAGCCCGCGACGGCAACGGTCTGGGCGGCCGGGGCGTGGCACCGCGTGCCAACCTGGTGGGCTACAACGTCCTGGCCAACGACCTGGACAGCGAAGTGCTGGATGCCCTGGTACGTGACCAAGGCAAGAACCATATCTACAACAACAGCTGGGGCGCCGAAGACGACGGCCACTTCAACACGCCCGCCTCGCGCTCGGCCCAGGTGGGCACCATCCTCAACGGCCTGCGCAACGGCCGCAATGGACTGGGCTCCATCTACACCTTTGCCGGCGGCAACGGTGGCGCCAATGGCGATTACTCGGTGCTGGACGGCAACGTGAGCATGCTGGGCGCCATCCCGGTCTGCGGCACCAATGCGGCCGGCAAGCGTGCCCCCTACAGCGAACCGGGCCCCAACCTCATCGTCTGCGCACCGTCCAGCGACGTGGGCCAGGCAAAAGGCAGCAGCCTGCCAGATGTGACCACCACGACGCTGCAGAACCAGTACACGGCCAAGTTCAATGGAACCTCGGCCGCCACCCCAATGATCTCGGGCGTCATCGCCCTGATGCTGCAGGCCAACCCCAACCTCACCTGGCGCGACGTGCCGCTGGTGCTGGCCCGAAGCGCCCGTCAGGTGGATCCGACCAATGCCGGCTGGACCAGCTATGGCGGCTACCACTACAACCATGAGTACGGGTTCGGCGTGGCTGACGCCACAGCCGCCGTGCAACTGGCCCGCAGCTGGCAGAGCGTGGGCGGCAGCAGCACGCTGCGGCAGTGCGGCCCCTACAGCGCCACGGTCAACCAGGCCATTCCCGAGACCACCCCGGTTTCCGACGCAGTGCTTGAAAACCCGTTCGCCGACGCCAGCGGTCTGAGCAAGGCCGCCGTCAACGGGGTCACCTCCCGGATCAGTGCTGCCGGCTGCGGCATCCAGCACATCGAGCACGTCGAAGTGGTCCTGACGGCCACCGACGACACCGGTGCCCGTGCCCACCCCAGCGCCGGTGACCTGCAGATCACGCTGACCAGCCCCGCCGGACAGACCAGCACGCTGACCACGCCGCACCTCTGCTACAACATCAGCGGCCAGCAGACCAGCTGCCAGGGCCTGGTGGACTTCAGTTTCGGCCTCAGCCGCCACCTGGAGGAGCCTGCCATCAGCGGCACCAGCAGCGACTGGACCCTGGCCGCCGCCGACCGTCGCACCGGCAATACCGGCCGGCTGAGAAACTGGTCGATCACCCTCTACGGACGGTGATGATCAGGTACAACCCTTCGACCATGAACATCTCTCGCTGAACCCGAGCCCGAAGAGTCCCAACATGCGCAAGAACACCCTGATCCAGAACCTGGCCATCGGCCTTTCCACGCTGCTGCTGGGCCTGTCCAGCGTGCAGGCGGCCGATGCGAATGTCGTGCAGCTGATCGGTCCCGACAAGACGGTCCGCAGCTTCCAGATCGACACCGCGCACGTCGTGCAGTTTGGTGGCCGCACCCAGGTGCGCAAGGCCAGCCAGGCCGAGACCAAGCAGCTGCACACCCTGAAGAGCACCCGTGGCGCGCTCACCAGCACCTCGGGTGGCACCGTCTCGCCCGTGCTGAAGGATGCCGCCGGCCGCCGCTATGGCCTGCCCGGTGGCCTCATCGTCACGCTGAAGCAGGACATGTCCGAGGCGGACGGCCGCGCCCAGCTGGTGGCGGCCGGCCTGAAACCCGAGCGGCAGATCACGGGCCGCGTCTGGGTGGTGGAAAGCCCGGCCGGACTGGAGACCATCGAGATGGCCAACCAGCAGAACGCCAAGGGCATCTTCACCGACGTGAGCCCCAACTGGTGGACCAAGCGCGCGCTGAAGTGAGCACGCGATCCGGCCGGACCGCTGGAGTTGCCCGATGAAACGCACCCTTGCCCTCGCCCTCCTGACCTGTCTGGCCGCCCCGGCCTGGGCTACCATGGCTGCCAATGATGGTGCTTGGGCTGCATCCCGGTGCGCTACCCTCCACCCAAGCTGCCGCACGCCCAAGTACATGAGCCGTGCTGGCCTTGCCGTGTTCCGTTACCTGACCGTCGACGACATTTCCAAACTCCCGCGCGATGAACGGACACTGGCACTCGATCACATCGATCGAACAGTCCACCCAGCTCGCTCCGGTAGCCGGATTGCCTGCGAGGATGCCGACAAGCTGATCAAGGTCATGCAGAGGGCGGCTGATCGCAGGGTTCGTCGGCAGGCCGATGATTTTGTCACCATGATCATGGAGCGCCACTGCCAGTAAGCAGCGGCTCCACTCAACGACAAAGGGGGCTCATCGCCCCCTTCGTCATTTCCGGACCTGCGGAACGTATTGCCAGCACGCATCCTCATGGTAGCCCCCATGAGGCAAGAGACGAGTGAGGAATGCCTCCCGGGAGCGGTCAGCAGCTCGCGGATATTTTGCCGCCAAAGCGCCATAACCTATAAAAAGCCGAAGTCAACCGTCCATCGACTGTTTGCCGCCAAACCGATGTCTTGACGCAACGACGTTGCTAGAGTGACGCATCCCCGTGTGCAGATGTTGCATCGCACCGACTCATTCTGGAGCCGTTCCGTCATGAAGACCCGACATCTGCCCGTGCGCCACCTGGCCACCCCGCTGCTGCTGTCCCTGCTGGCAGCCTGTGGCGGTGGTGGCGCCAACCCGTCCGCCAACCTGGTGTCTGCCCCGGTCAACGGCACGCAGGCCGGGGGGGCGGGCGGCAACGGTTCGAAGCCCGGGGTAGCTCCAGGCACGAACGGCACGGGCAGCGCAGAAAGCGGCCAGGCCGGTGGCCATCAGCCCGGCAGCAGCAATCCGGCAGGCAACGGCAGCCAGCCGGGCGCAGGCACGTCGGGCAACCACGGCAGCTCTTCTGACTCGCCCCGCGAGCGCGTCAGCTGGGCGGGCTGCAAGCTGAACTACTTCCGGGGCGGCCCGGTCGTGGCCGACAGGACCGGATCCGACCCGAATCAGACCCGCCAGTGGTACCTGACGAACACCGGCAGCCTGCCCGGCTTCTCGACCGACGGCATGGTGGCTGGCGAGGACCTGCGCGTGCAGGGCGCCTGGGACCAAGGGATGCGGGGCGAAGGCATCCGCATTGCCGTCATCGACGACGCCCTGGAAGTGACGCACGAGGACCTGCGTGCCAACGTGGTGGCCGGCAGCCACAACTACCGGCGCCTGTCCCCGAATGCCAAGACCATTGCCGGACACGCCGACTACCCGATGCCCTGCACGGAAGACAACGACCACGGCACCCAGGTGGGCGGTGTGATTGCAGCGCGCGACGGCAATGGCATCGGCGTCTCGGGCGTGGCGCCCCGCGCCGGGCTGGTGGGCTTCAATGCGCTGGCCAACAGCCTGACCGAAGACGCGCTGGATGCGCTGGTGCGCGACATCAATCGCAACCACGTCTACAACAACAGCTGGGGCGCCGCCGACATCGGGCACTTCTTTGCCCCGGACAACAAGGCCGCCTTCGACAGCACGCTGAATGACGGCCTGAGCAAGGGACGTGACGGACTGGGCGTGATCTACACCTTCGCGGCCGGCAACGGCGCCTTCGATGGCGATTACTCCTCCATGGACGGCACGGTCAGCGCCCGGGGCATCGTGACGGTCTGCGCCACCAATGCCGCCGGCACGCGTGCGCCGTACAGCGAGCGCGGCCCCAACCTGACGGTCTGTGCCCCATCGGCCGACCTGAGCCGGACACTGGGAATCGAGGGAGCCCCCACCCTGCCCGATGTGTCCACCACGGCACTGCAGAACCAGTACACCGACAGCTTCAACGGCACCTCGGCAGCCACGCCGATGGTCTCGGGCGTGGTGGCGCTGATGCTGCAGGCCAACCCCAAACTCACCTGGCGTGATGTGCCGCTGATCCTGGCCCGCTCCGCCCGACAGGTGGATGCCAAGTCCAACGGCTGGCGCAGCCACAACAGCCCGCTCGTCGAGGGTCAGCCCGGCCCCTACGACACGCTGCGCTACCACCACGACTACGGCTTCGGTGTCGTCAATGCCGATGCCGCCGTGAAGCTGAGCCGCAACTGGCAGAGCGTGGGCGGCAGCAGCACGCAGAAACAGTGCGGTCCGTTCACGACCCGGGTCAACGCCCCGATTCCGGAAGCCGATGCCGTGGCGACCAATCCCGTCCGGAAGAGCCAGGCGGAAGCCTTCCGGAAGGCGCTGATCGAGGCCGGCAACCGGATCGACTACAACCAGGCGGCGGCCAACGGCCTGAGCTCCACCGTCAGCGTACCGGACAGCTGCCAGATCACGCACATCGAGCACATCGAGGTGACGCTCACCGCCTCCAATGCCGATGGCAGCGACGAGCACCCCAGCGCTGGCGACCTGCACATCACCCTGCAGAGTCCGCTGGGCAGTGTCAGCACCCTGAGCGTGCCCCACCCCTGCCAGCTTCCGGCCGACAACGGTTCGATGCAGATCGGCCCCTGCCAAGGCCTGCAGAACTACCCCTTCGGCGTGCGCCGCCATCTGGAAGAACCGGTGGCCCAGGGCAGCAACAGGAACTGGACCCTGTCGGCAACCGACCGTGTGGCGGGAGAAACCGGTCGGCTGAAGGACTGGAGCATCACCTTCTACGGTCGATAACTCTCCACAGGGGTCTGTCTTGCCGGCATGGCCAGCAACCTCGATGCCGACCGTTCCGGCATCCGACAGCCCCCGCCCTGCCTTTCCGGGCACATGCACCGTCGCACCGCCAGCCCCTGGCTGCGACGGACACCCCAAGACGTTGCGGCATCTCTTTCCGGACGGATCTCCATCATGCGCAAGACGCCCATCGCCCAGGCCCTGACCCTTGGCTTCTCCACCTTGCTGCTGAGCGCGTGTGGTGGAGGCGGCTCGGATGATCCCGCATCCCCTCACATCACCGCCCTCCAGATCGGCGACCTGGTGCTGGAACGTCCTGCCCGACCGGTGGACCTGAGCCCGCAGCGTGCTGTGGAAGAACGCGTCCAGGAACAGACGCCTCCGGCCACGTCACGCCCCGCACCGCGACCGCAGGCACCCGCAGCGACACCCACGTCGCCGGCCCCCTCCCCTGCACGGCCTGTCACGGAACCGACGCCCAGCCCGACGCCGACTCAGGGCTCGCATGCTCAGGTCTCTCCGGCGCCATCCCCCGCGCCCGGCGGTTCCGGCGCTGGCACCAGCTCCAGGCCCATTCAGCCCGTCGTGACACCGACCCCCGGCCCGGCACCGACCCAGGACACCCACGGACAGGCATCCCCGGCGCCCTCCCCTGCGCCCAGCGCTTCCGACGCGAGCACGAGCCCCGTTCAGCCCGTCGTGACGCCGGCCCCCGCCCCTCGCCCCGCTCCAAGCCCCAGCACCGACTCCGGAGCCACCAGCCCATCTCCTGCAAAAACGCCGGTACCGGTACCTGCACCGGCCGCCAGCCTGGCGCTGGATGCCGCCACCCTGGCCACATTGCCCGCCCAGCTGGGCTGGACGAACTGCGCCCTGAAATACCCGCGCCCTCAGGCCGCTCCCGTTTCCAAGGCGGGTGCCGACACCTATCTGTCGCTCCAGTGGCACCTGGAGAATACCGGTCCCCTGCCCGGCTTCCCCAGCATGAAGGCGGGCGAGGACCTGCGCGTGAAACCGGTCTGGAATGCGGGTCTGCGTGGTGAAGGCATCCGCGTGGCGGTGCTGGACGACGGACTGGAAGTGACGCACGAAGACCTGTGGCCCAACGTCGTGACCGGCAGCCGCAACTACCGCACCGAAGCGGGCATGTACGGTCAGTCTGCCTCCAGCGGTGGCAAGATCGCCGGCCTGCATGACTTCCCCATGCCGTGCAGCAACGATGACACGCACGGCACCTCGGTGGCCGGCCTGATCGCCGCCCGCGACGGCAATGGCACCGGCGTCTCGGGCGTGGCGCCACGCGCCCAGCTGGTGGGTCTCAACATCCTGGCCTCCAACTTCGTGGCCGACACGCTGGATGCCCTGTCGCGCGATCTGGACCGGAACCACGTCTACAACAACAGCTGGGGCCCGACGGACAACGGACACCTGGCCACGCCGGAACCCGACTGGTCGAGCTACAACGACACGCTGCGCAACGGGCTGAAGACAGGCCGCAACGGCCTGGGTGCCATCTACGTCTTTTCCGGCGGCAACGGGGCCATCCAGACCGACTATTCGTCGCTGGACGGCGGCGTGAGCGCGATGGGCATCGTCAACGTCTGCGCCACCAACGCCATGGGCAAGCGTGCGCCCTACAGCGAGCGGGGCGCCAACCTGACGGTCTGTGCCCCGTCCGCCGACGCGACGGACGACCAGCAGCCGGAAGTGACCACCACCTCGGTGCGGAACGACTATACCCACACGTTCAACGGCACCTCGGCCTCTGCCCCCATGGTCTCGGGCGTCATTGCACTGATGCTGCAGGCCAACCCGAAACTGACCTGGCGCGACGTCCCTCTGATTCTGGCGCGCACGGCCCGCAAGGTGGATGAACAGGATGGCGGCTGGCGTGATTACCGCAGCCCGCTGGGCAACGCCCAGGGCCTGTACGACGTGCTGCACTACAGCCACCACTACGGCTTCGGCGTGGCCAATGCAGACGCAGCCGTGCGACTGGCGCGGAACTGGAAGAGCGTGGGCGGAAGCGACACGCTCAAGACCTGCGGCCCCTACACCACGACCGTGAATGCCTCCATTCCCGAAACCGGGATCGTGACCCAGCAGGGCGCCGACCAGACGGCCAGAAGCACGAAGGACAACAGCCAGGCCCGCACCTATTTCGGTGCGCTCTACCAGCTGAGCAACACGCTGGACTATCAGATGGCCCCGGCCAACGGCCTGCGATCCGCCGTCGAGATTCCGGCTGAATGCGACATCCGCCACATCGAGCACGTCGACGTAAAAGTGACAGTCACCGCTGCCGATGGCCAGGGCACTCACCCCAACACCGGTGATCTGCAGATGGCCCTGCAAAGCCCGCTGGGCACGGTCAGCACGCTGATGCTTCCCCACGCCTGTACCGATCTGAACACCGCGGCCTTCGGCGCTCCCGAGCTACTGGTGGAGCGTTGCGGCGGCCTGAGCAACTTCACCTTTGGCGTTCGCCGCCATCTGGAAGAACCGGTGGCCAGCAGCAACAGCCGGAACTGGGAACTGGTGACGGCCGACCGCGTGCAAGGTGGCGAGGGACAGCTGAAGGACTGGAGCATCACCTTCTACGGACGCTGACCCCCACCGGGCAACAACATCTCCCTGTCCCGAATCACGCCTCTGAACGTACGACATCCATCGACGATTCTTCTTCGCCACTCTTTCCGGACCTCTCGACCATGCGCAGAACGCACATTGCCCAGGCCCTGGCCCTTGGATTCTCTTCCCTGCTGCTGAGCGCATGCGGCGGCGGCGGAAGCACCGAACACGACACACCATCGGCGAGCCACCTGGCACAGCAGGATCCGGCCACATCCGGCCACGGCCTGCAGGGAGAAACCGGACAGGCACCCGTGGCCACGACGCTTGCCCAGGCATCGCCCCCGGCCGTCCAGCCCGTCGCCACGCCGGCACCGGCCCCTGTTGTCACGCCGGCCCCCATCGCCGCACCAGTAGCCGTTGCCACGCCCACTCCCGTCGTAGCACCCGAGCCTGTCACCAGACCGGCGCCTGCTGTCAATCCGGCTCCCGTCACCGCGCCGGCTCCTGTCGTCACACCGCCCCCCGCGGTCAAGCCGACTCCCGTCGCCACGCCGGCTCCTGTCGTTACGCCGGCTCCTGTCGTTACGCCGACACCGGTCGCCCCCCTGCCTCCCGTGACGAACCCGGCCCCCGCGCCCAAACCGAATCCGGTGGCAACGCCCTCACCCGTGCCACCCGCCAGCCCCACCACCGGTGGCACCACGCCGCCCGGCAAACCTGCTACGGGTGGCGTCACGCCGCCGGCGCCGGTCACGGCACCCGTTGCATCGCCCACCCCTGCCCCGACGACGGGTACTCCACCCGTTGCCACGCCGGCTCCCGTGAAGCCGGTCAACAGTGGCAACAACGGCGGCGGCAACCAGAACGCACGCCCCGCGCCGCCTGAAATGGTCAGCTGGACGGGATGCTCGCTGAAATACTATCGACCGCAGGGGCAGCCCGAGATCAGGACCGGGGCCGATCCGCTCAAGCCCCAGCAGTGGCACCTGAAGAACCTGGGCAGCATCGAAGGCAAGCGTTACACGCGCATCAAGGCCGGCCAGGACCTGAATGTGGAGAACGCCTGGAATAGCGGTCTCAATGGCGATGGCATCCGCGTGGCCGTGGTCGATGACGGCCTGGACATGACGCACCCGGATCTGCGGCCGAACATCGTCGACGGCAGCCACAACTACCGCCGCCAGTCGCTGGGCGAGAACCGATACAGCAACCGGATCGCCGGCCACAAGGACTGGCCGGTTCCCTGCACGGAAGACGATTCACACGGGACCTCGGTGGCGGGCATCATCGCGGCACGGGACTACAACGGCATCGGCGGCACGGGCATTGCACCGCGTGCCAGCCTGGTGGGCTACAACCTGCTAGCCTTCGGGGATGAGCGCAACATCCTCGACGCCCTGTCGCGCGACATCGACAAGAACCACATCTCCAACAACAGCTGGGGTCCGAACGACGACGGCCAGCTCAACAAACCCGCCAGCGGCTGGACGGCATTCAACGACGCCCTGGCCAAGGGACTGAACAAGGGTCGCAACGGACTGGGTGTCCTGTATGTCTTCTCGGGTGGCAACGGGGCCTGGGAGGGGGACTATTCCTCGGCCGATTCCGCCACCAGTTCGCGAGGCGTCATCACCGTCTGTGCCGTCGACGCCGCCGGCGAACGCTCGCCCTACAGTGAACGCGGCGCAAACCTGACGGTCTGTGCACCGTCCGGGCGCAGCACGACACCGGCCACGGCCCCCGAAATCACCACCACCGCCGTGAAGGACAAGTACACGGAAGACTTCGGCGGAACCTCGGCCGCTGCTCCGATGGTTTCTGGCGTGGCGGCGCTGATGTTGCAGGCCAACCCCAGGCTCACCTGGCGTGACGTGCCGCTGATCCTGGCCCGTACCGCGCGGCAAGTGGATGCCTCCAAAGGGGGATGGAGCGAACTGCGCAGCCCGCTGGCAGGCGTCACCGGCCACGATGTGCTGCGCTACAGCCACCACTACGGCTTCGGCGTAGTGGATGCCGAGGCCGCCACCCGACTGGCCCGCAGCTGGCAGAGCGTGGGCGGCAGCGCCGAACAGCGCAAATGCGGCCCCTTCCTCATGAACGTGAGCAAGCCCATTCCCGAAGCGTCGACGGTTACACAGCAGCAGGCCGACAGCACACCAGCCTCGATGGATGATGGTTCGGCCGAAGAGCAGTACTTCGAGGCGCTGACAGAACTGGCCAACAACCTGGACTACAACAAGGCTCCCACCGGCGGGCTGTCCTCGACGATCTCTGTGCCGGCCAACTGTAACCTGCAGCACATCGAGCACATCGACGTGAACCTGACGGTGACCGGCGACAACGGCCGGGGTGAGCATCCCAATGCAGGCGACCTGCAGATCGCACTGGCCAGCCCGCTGGGCAAGGTCAGCACCCTGCTGCCGCCTCACCCCTGCACCGAGAAGGATGAGGACGGCGAGCTGAAGATCCTGGCCTGTCAGGGGCTGCAGGACTTCACCTTCGGCGTGCGCCGACACCTGGAAGAGCCGGTAGCCGCCGGTGCCAACCGCAACTGGACCCTGTCGGTAGCCGACCGCGTGCAAGGTGGCACCGGACAACTGAAGAACTGGAGCATCACCTTCTACGGGCGATAGGCTGCAAAAGCACCATGCCGACGGTCATGTCCAGCTGGACACCGTAAAAAAAACCGTCGGCACGCCCGAACAGGGCAGTACAAAACGGCATAATAGCGAGTGGCCGGGAACGCCGCTGCTGGGATCCGATGGGAGACTGCAGGCGCGGGCCCTGCAAAAAAGGGTCGGCTGGATCCGTATGACACTGAACGTCCGTATGAATCTGCCCGCCGTCCGGTGTTCGGAGGAGACGGATCCGAGCCGAGAAACCGCTGAAGAACCGACTGCGACGTGAGCAATCAAATCCTTCGATTAATCATATAGTTATTGATTCAATCTAGAAATGATCTCACATTTCGGGGGCGCTTCGCAAGGTTGCGCTTTCGAGACAGTGCAAAAAACCAACATCTGCCGCCGTCCGTCGGCTGCCCTGCTCCAGACATCTTCCTGTCGCACACCATGACTTTCCCTGCCGCTTCCCAGTCCGCTCAACCGGCCTCTGTCCTGCCCCAGCCCACCGTGGTACGAAGGGAAGACTACCGGGAGCCCGACTGGCTGGCGGATGGACTGGTGCTGCATTTCGCCCTGGACGCCCAGGACACGGTGGTGACGGCGGCATGCCGCTATCGTCGCCGCCCGGGCGCAGCGGCCGATGCCCCGCTGCGACTGGACGGCGAGGCGCTGGAAACCCTGGGCGTGGCCATCGACAACCGGGTGCTGCCGCAGGAGTCCTGGGAGCAGCACAACGGCCAGCTGGTGCTGCGCAACCTGCCCGAGCACTTCACGCTGCATACCCAGGTGCGCATCCATCCGTCGGCCAATCTGGAGCTTTCCGGCCTGTATGCCACCGGCAGCACCCTGCTCACCCAGTGCGAGGCGCAGGGCTTCCGGCGCATCACCTGGTTCCAGGACCGGCCGGACGTGATGACCACCTACCGGGTGATCCTGCAGGCGCGCCGCGCTCAGTACCCGGTGCTGCTGTCCAACGGCAATCTGCTGGCGGCCGATGCGCCGGCAGCTGCCGAAGCGCGGGCCGCCCTGTCGGTGCTGCCGCTGCCGGCTACCGACGGCGACTGGCATGAGGCCGTCTGGGAAGACCCGTTCCCGAAACCCTGCTACCTCTTCGCGCTGGTGGCTGGCAATCTGGCCGTGAACGAAACCCGCCATCGGCTGGCCTCGGGACGCGAGGTGCTGCTGCAGGTCTGGACCGAGCCCGAGCAGATCCACCGTACCGACTTCGCGCTGCGCAGCCTGGAAAAGGCCATTGCCTGGGACGAACGCCGCTTCGGGCTGGAGCTGGACCTGGATCGCTTCATGATCGTGGCCGCGCCCGACTTCAACATGGGGGCGATGGAGAACAAGGGTCTGAACATCTTCAACGCCAAGTACGTGTTCGCCGACCCCTTCGTGGCCACCGACACCGACTTCGAGTGGATCGAATCGATCATCGGGCATGAGTACTTCCACAACTGGACCGGCAACCGCGTCACCTGCCGCGACTGGTTCCAGCTGACGCTGAAGGAAGGGCTGACGGTGTTCCGCGACCAGGAATTCACCGCCGACCAGATGGCCGCCGGCGTGGATGCCCAGGCCGCCGGCAGCGTGCGGGCCGTTCAGCGCATGGGCAACGTGCGGGTGCTGCGTCAGGTGCAGTTCGCCGAAGATGCCGGCCCGATGCGCCACCCCATCCGCCCGGACAGCTATCAGGCCATCGACAACTTCTACACCGCCACCGTCTACGAGAAAGGTGCGGAAGTCATCCGCATGCTGCAGACGCTGCTGGGCGTGGACGGCTTCCGGCGTGGCATGGACCTGTATTTCGAGCGCCATGACGGCCAGGCCGTGACCTGCGAGGCCTTCGTGGCCGCCATGGCCGATGCCAACGGACGTGACCTGGAACAGTTCCTGCGCTGGTATGCCACCGCCGGCACGCCCCGGCTGCAGGTGCGAAGCCAGTACGATGCCGCGAACAAACGGCTGGTGCTGTCGCTGACACAGCTTCTGCCGGACGCCGAGGGGCATGCGATGCCGGCTGGCGAGCGGGCGCTGCACATCCCGGTGGACGTGGCACTGCTGGCCCGCGACAGCGGCCAGGTGCAGCAGCACCGCCTGCTGGAGCTGACAGCCTCGCAGCAGGACTTCGTCTTCGAGGGCGTGGAAAGTGCCGACGCCCGGGGACCGATGCTGTCGCTGCTGCGGGATTTCTCGGCGCCGGTGGTGGTGGATCATCCCTACAGCGACGAGGACCTGGCCTTCCTGCTGCGCCACGACGACAACCTCTTCAACCGCTGGGAAGCCGGCCAGCAGCTGGCCGAACGTGCCCTGCTGCAGGCCATCCGCCAGGGCGATGCCCAGGCGACACTGAAGGCGCTGAGCGGCGCACTGGCTGCCACCCTGCCGGATGCGCGGCTGGATGACGGGCTGCGCCAGCAGTTCCTGATGCTGCCCGAAGAGAAGCGGCTGGCCGAACAGCTGGAGCCGCTGGATCCGTCCCTGCTGCGTGCCCGACGTCTGGCGGCGCTGCGCACCCTGGTGCAGCCGCTGGTGCCCTACCTGCAGGACGTGGTGGCCCGCCAGCACTGGCGAGCCAACTATTCGCTGGCCGTCCCCGAGGTGGGGCAGCGCGCCCTGGCCAACACGGCACTGCAGCTGCTCACCCTGGTGGGTGCCGAAGGTGCGGCACGGCAGGCACGCGCGCAGTTCGAGGGCGCCAACAACCTGACCGACCGGCTGGGTGCGCTACAGGCCCTGGTGCAGTGCGACCCGGATGATGCCGACTGGGCGCTGGCGCGCTTCGAGGACATCTACCGGAACGAGACCCACGTGCTGGACAAGTGGTTTGCCGTGCAGGCCCGCATGCACGGCACGCACCAGCCCACGCTGGCGCGGGTGCGCCAGCTGATGCAGCACCCGGGCTGGAACAGCCAGAACCCCAACAAGGTGCGCGCCCTGCTCTACACCTTCTTTGCCGACAATCTGGCCGAGTTCCACCGTCCCGATGGCGAAGGCTACACGCTGTGGCGTGACGAGGTGCTGCGGCTGGACCGCAGCAATCCGCAGCTGGCCGCCCGGATGGCGCGCACGCTTGACCGCCACCAGCGTTTCGTGCCGGTGCTGGCGCAGCAGATGCACGCCGTGCTGGAACATGTGGCCCACGAGGCCCAGTCGCCCGACGTGCGTGAAGTGATTGCCAAGGAGATGGGAGCGCTCTGAACCCGTCCTTGCAGCGGTCGCATCCCATTCCGTGGCGCACCGCCTGAAGACATCGTTCAGGACATCCCGGGGGCGCTCTGAAAAGCCCCACCGATTTCACGTTCCGGAGTCCGTCCATCATGAAGAAACACATCAGCCTCACCCAGTACCTGGTGGAGGTGCAGCGCCAGAAGGGGTTGATTCCCGGCGAACTGCGCCTGCTGCTGGAAGTGGTGGCCCGCGCCTGCAAGCGCATCAGCCAGGCCGTCGGCAAGGGCGCCCTGAACAACAACCTGGGTGACGTGGGCACCCAGAACGTGCAGGGCGAGACCCAGAAGAAGCTGGACGTGATTGCCAACGACACGCTGCTGGAAGCCAATCTGTGGGGCGGGCAGCTGGCCGCCATCGCCTCCGAGGAAATGGACGAGCCCTACACCATTCCGGACCGCTATCCGAAGGGCGAATTCCTGCTGCTGTTCGACCCGCTGGATGGTTCCTCCAACATCGACATCAACTCGATGGTGGGCACGATCTTCTCGGTGCTGCGGGCCCCCGAAGGCGTGGAGCATGTCACCGAGAAGGACTTCCTGCAGCCCGGCGCGCAACAGGTTGCGGCCGGCTACGCCATCTACGGTCCCTCGACCATGCTGGTGCTGACCGTGGGCGACGGCGTGGCCGCCTTCACGCTGGACCGCGAGATCGGCGCCTGGTACCTGACCGAGCGGAACTACCGCATCACGCCGGACACGAAGGAATACGCCATCAACGCCTCCAACAGCCGGCACTGGTATCCGCCGGTCAAGCGCTATATCGACGAGCTGCTGGCCGGCAGGACCGGCCCGCGCGGCAAGGACTACAACACGCGCTGGATTGCCGCCCTGGTGGCCGAGATCCACCGCATCCTGAACCGGGGTGGCGTCTTCATGTACCCGGCTGACCAGCGCAACCCCGCCAAGCCCGGCCACCTGCGCCTGCTGTACGAGGCCAACCCGATGGCCATGCTGATCGAGCAGGCCGGCGGCGCGGCCACCGACGGTCGCCAGCGCATCCTGGACATCCAGCCCACCGGACTGCATCAGCGCGTTCCGCTGTTCATCGGCGCCCGCGAGGAAGTGGAACGGGTCACCTCCTACCACCTGCAGGCTGACCAGGCATGAACTTCACCGTCCTGCTGGCCCGTCTGGCCGCCCAGATCCTGCTGGGCATCGCTGTCTTCCTCTGGGGCGCCATCGCCGTGCTGGACCCCGCGCGCGGTGATGCCCGCTGGGTCATCGGCCTGGGGGCCGTCCTGGCGCTGGCCGCCCTGCTGCGCCTGGGCCGGGGCGGTACCTGGGTACCCTGGGCGGCCGCCGTGGGCCTG
>ERZ773054.557-NODE-557-length-27724-cov-21.731577_pt1 | contig 27724 bp, 31 predicted proteins | sample MGYA00580630_ERZ773054 | MGnify/ENA primary metagenome ERZ773054 (study PRJEB29015, sample SAMEA2737994) | human oral metagenome | biome: human oral; feature: human-associated habitat; material: dental | place: China | collected 2115 ... | reverse complement strand
AACCCTTATTCAGATCCCCCCTGCTAATAATGCAGGGGGGATTTTATTGGAAAAGTGCTTGAAAATATTTGAGCAATACTGTATGCTGCAAAAACCTTGTAATTGAAATTTTTTTAAAGGAGTTGTTATGTTGAAAAAAGTATTATTTTCTTTGTTTTCTATCGGTTGTGCGGCATTAAGTTTTGCTGCGGTAAATGTTAATACAGCAACTGTAGAAGAGCTGGATAAACAATTAACTGGCATTGGTCCTGCAAAAGCACGCGCAATTGTTGAGTATCGTGAAAAAAATGGTCCGTTCAAATCAGTTGATGATTTGGCTAAGGTGCCAGGCATTAAGGAGGCAACGGTTAATAAGTTCCGTGCACAAGCAACGGTGGGTAATGGAAACACCGGAGCCCCTAAACCGGAAACACCTGCAAAACCGCAGCCTGCAACGAAATAATCTTGTTATTTTGTTGAAAATTAATTATAATAGAAAAGCTTTCTATGTTTAGGAAGCTTTTTTTAATTTACACTGCTCGCATTTTACTCAAGGGTGCTTATTTTTAATAAGTTTTGGTCAAAATGTTATGCTTTTAACCCTTAAAGGAAAAAATATGTCTCAAATTACTATGCGCCAAATGATCGAAGCCGGCGTACATTTCGGTCACCAAACTCGTTACTGGAACCCAAAAATGGCTCAATACATTTTTGGCGTGCGTAATAAAATTCACATTATTAACTTGGAAAAAACTGTTCCATTGTTCCAAGAGGCGCAAGAAGTAGTTCGCCGTTTGGTGGCGAATAAAGGCACTGTTTTGTTTGTTGGTACCAAGCGTCAAGCACGCGAGATCATTAAAGAAGAGGCGCAACGTGCAGGTATGCCTTATGTTGACCATCGTTGGTTGGGCGGTATGCTGACAAACTATAAAACGGTTAAGCAGTCTATCAAGCGCTTGGAAGAAAAAGCAGCTGTTTTGGCTAACGCGGAAACCAGCGGCTACAACAAAAAAGAATTGTTGGATATGACTCGCGAAGTGGAAAAACTGGAGCGTTCTTTGGGCGGTATCAAAGACATGAAAGGTTTGCCTGATGCGATTTTTGTGATTGACACAGGCTACCAACACGGTACTTTGGTAGAAGCTGCAAAATTGGGTATCCCAGTGATTGCCGTTGTTGACTCTAACAATAGCCCTGATTTGGTAAAACACATTATTCCTGGCAATGACGACTCTGCAAAAGCAATTCGTTTGTACTGCCGCGGTATTGCCGATGCTGTTTTGGAAGGCAAAAACCAAGCAGTAGCGGAAACTGTGGCAGCGGCAAAAGCGGCTGAATAATAGTTTGAAATGTGCAGGCTGCCCGAAATATTTCCGGCAGCTTGTTTTAAATGATTGAATTTATTGGAGAACAATATGGCAGAAATTACTGCAAAAATGGTTGCTGATTTGCGTGCGGCAACAGGCTTGGGCATGATGGAATGCAAAAAAGCTTTGGTGGAAGCTGAAGGTAATTTTGAAAAAGCTGAAGAAATCTTGCGCATTAAATCAGGTGCGAAAGCCGGTAAATTGGCAGGCCGTACGGCTGCCGAAGGTGTGTTGGCATTTGCGATTGAAGGCAAAACCGGTGCATTGGTGGAAGTGAACTGCGAAACTGACTTTGTGGCAAAAGACGTTGGTTTTATTGCATTTGCGAATTCTGTAGCAAAAACTGTAGTGGCGAAAAAACCTGCGACTGTGGACGAATTGAATGCGCTGGTTGAAGAAGAGCGCAAAGCAGTGATTGCCAAATTGGGCGAAAACATGTCTGTACGCCGTTTCCAAATTATCGAAGCTTCCGGCAACAGCAACTTGGTGGCATACATCCACGGTGCTTTGGCAAATGAGGGTGTTTTGGTTGAATACACCGGCTCGGAAGATGTTGCCCGTAAAATCGGTATGCACATTGTTGCGGCGAAACCGCAATGTGTCCGCGAAGATCAAGTGGATGCAGAGTTGGTGGAAAAAGAACGCCACATTTACACTGAACAAGCAGTTGCTTCCGGCAAACCTGCTGAAATTGCTGCCAAAATGGTAGAAGGCCGCATCAAAAAATTCTTGGCGGAAGTGTCTTTGAACGGTCAGTCATTCGTGATGAACCCAGACCAAACCGTGGCACAATTTGCTAAAGAAAACGGCACTGAAATCTTGAGCTTTGTCCGCTATAAAGTGGGCGACGGCATTGAGAAAAAAGTGGTGGATTACGCTGCCGAAGTGGCGGCCGCCGCTAAAGTGTAATTCCGATATATTAAAACAGCCATCTTTCGAGGTGGCTGTTTTTGTTATGTGCAGGCTGCTTTTGCCGGTCTCAAAAGCAGCCTGCACTTTTTCAGCCGTGAAAATAATCATAAATCTTTTCGGCTAATGCGCGGCTAATCCCTTCAACTTGCGCTAAATCTTCCACAGAAGCAGCCTGCACGCCGCGCAAACCGCCAAAACGCATCAGCAGTGCGGCTTTCCGTTTTGCGCCCACGCCGGCAATATCGTTCAATGAAGAAGTTATCCGAGCTTTATCGCGCTTGGCGCGCATGCCGGTAATGGCAAAGCGGTGGCTTTCATCGCGGATGGTTTGCAGCAGGTGCAGTGCGGGTGTATTGGGCGGCACTCTGAAACGTTCGTTTTTAAACGGTAGAATCAGCTCTTCCAGCCCCGCTTTGCGCTCCACGCCTTTGGCAATACCGACCAGCGGAATTGTCCAGCCAAGTTCCTCCCACACGCTCACCGCCACGCCGATTTGCCCCATGCCGCCGTCAATCAGCACCGCATCGGGCAGGCGCACAGGTTCGCCATCGGCTGCTGCACGCGCCATTTTGCCGTAACGCCGGGTCAGCACTTCGCGCATGGCGGCATAATCATCGCCCGCCTTTGCCGTGCTGATATTGTATCGGCGGTACTGGTTCGGCTGCATGGCAAAATCATCGTACACCACGCAGGACGCAATGGTCGCCTCGCCCTGTGTGTGGCTGATATCGAAACATTCCAAGCGACGCAATTCGTTGGCGGGCAAACCGATGAGTTCCGCCAGCTGTTCCACACGCTCGGTTTGCCGGCTGTTTTGCAGCTGGTGCTGCGCCAGCGCGTGTTCCGCATTTTTCACCGCCATGTTCAGCCATACTTTGCGTTCGCCTTTTTCGGCTTTTGGAAACTGCATGGCGCGAGGATGTTCGCTATTCAAAGCAGCCTGCAATGCTTCGGGCAATGCGAAATTGCACAACAGAATATCGGGTTTTTGTTTTCCCAGATAATGTTGCGCCACAAAGGCTTCCGCATAATCCTGCGCGTTCGGCTCCGGGTCGTAGCGCGTGTCGGGGAAGAAACTTTTGTCGCCCACATGGCGGCCACCGCGGATGCTCACCCAATGCAGGCACACGCTGCCGCCCGCTTCGGCCACCGCCACAATATCGATATCCTGCGCTTGGTTCAGGTTTTGGCTGTCGATAAACTGTTTTGACTGCATGGTGCCCAATGCTTGAATCTGGTCGCGCCATTTGGCGGCCGCTTCAAAATCCAGCGTTTCGGCAGCCTGCAACATTTTTTGTTCCAAATCCTTCATCAAGTGCGCGGTTTTGCCGTTCAAAAATGCCACCGCATGGCGGACTTGTTCGCCGTATTCTTCGGGCGACACCGCACCCATGCACGGCGCGGAGCAGCGGTTGATTTGCGCGAGCAGGCACGGGCGGTCGCGGTGGGCGAACACGCTGTCTTCGCAGGTGCGCAGCCGAAACACTTTTTGCAGGATTTCAATGCTGTCGCGCACCGCATAGCCGTTGGGATAGGGGCCGAAATATTGGTTCGGTTTTTTGGGCGTGCCGCGAAAATAGGCCAGCTGCGGAAATTCGTGCCCGCTCATCATTAAATACGGATAAGACTTGTCGTCCCGAAACAGGATATTGTATTTGGGCGACAAAGATTTAATCAGGTTGTTTTCCAAAATCAGCGCTTCGGCTTCGTTGCGCGTCAGCGTGATTTCCACCCGCGCAATCTGCTTAATCATCAGCTTGATGCGCGGCGAATGGTCGGTTTTTTGGAAATAACTGGAAACGCGACGTTTCAGGTTCACCGCCTTGCCGACATATAAAACGCTGTCGTCTGCGGCAATCATGCGGTACACGCCGGCGGCATTGGGCAGCGATTTAAGGAAGATTTCCAGGTTGAATTCGGGTTTGGTGTCGGGCATGGGTTATCCGTGGGTGATTTTTTCAAGCAGGTTCCAAATGCCGTTCAGCCACCAGCCAACCAGCCCCAGCCAAAACACCGCCAGCACCAAAACGGCCGAAATAAAATGTGCAGGCTGCTTTTGCCACGAATAATGCAGCAGGGCGATGCGGACGGTGCGCGTTTTGGCGGCGCGCGCCAATGCAACGGTGAGCGTGTACACCAGGGCCAGCCACAGCAGCGTGCCGGCAAGATAAAGCAGGATTCTCATGATGTGTGGCCGTAACGTGGGCGGATTCGGGCGATGTGTTCGGTCAGCGCGGCGCAGTCTTTTTCAGTAAATCCGGTGGACGCATCGCAGAAATAAACATTATCGCATTCGGGTTCGAAAAATGGCGGCATGTCGTCCAGTGCAATCCATGCTTCGTGCAGGCTGCCGTGTTGTTGCCGCCATGCTTGGATTTCGCGTTCGCGGCTGCCCTCCCAAGCAATGCCGTCCAATGTCGGCGTGCAGCCGATGATGCGGTCGCGGAAATCCGGGCTGAACCAGCGGCGCAGTTCGTCCAAAGGATAATGGTTGCGCCATGTGGAACTGATGACGAAGCGGGCATCGGCCTGTGCAGGTTGCCTGAAAAAGCCTTCCAGCAGATCGCGTTGGCAGAAATGCAGCGCATAATGGCAGGGGAACGGGTGCAGCACGCCGTCGAAGTCTAAAAATACGAGCATGGGGTTTCCTTTGTGGCTACCGTGCAGTGCGGAAAAAGCAGCCTGCACATGGAAAAACAGAACGTGCAGGCTGCTTTCGACGGGTGGATTATACCATTGGACGGCATGCCAGCAGATAGTTCACATCTACTTTGTCGCCCAGAAAATAATTCCGTGTCAATGGGTTGTATCCCATACCTTGTGTATCAGCAATGTCCAGGCCGGCCAGCCGTGCCATGCGCGCCAATTCGGCCGGTGTGATGAATTTCTGCCAGGTGTGCGTGCCTTTGGGAACGAGGTTCAGAATGTATTCCGCGCCCAAAATGGCGTGGAGGTAGGACGTGGCGTTGCGGTTGATGGTGGAGAAAAACACCCAGCCGTCGGGCTTGGCGAGCTTGGCGCAGGCGCGGATGACGGACGCAGGGTCGGGAACGTGTTCCAGCATTTCCATGCAGCTCACAATATCGAACGAATGCGGCATTTCGGCAGCCAAATCTTCCACGCTGATGCAGCGGTACTGCACATTGCCCACGCCGTGCGTTTGCGCGTGTGCGGCGGCCGTTTGCAGCGACAGTTCCGCCATATCCACGCCCAGCACACTTTCGGCACCGCGCAATGCCATGCTTTCGCTCAAAATGCCGCCGCCGCAGCCCACATCGACCACGGTTTTGCCTGCTAATTGGGCGTTGCGGTCGATATAGTCCAAACGTAGGGGGTTGATGTCGTGCAGCGGTTTGAATTCGCCGTATTTGTCCCACCATTTGGCGGCCAGGCGGCTGAATTTTTCAATTTCGTCCGCATCGACATTAACGGTGTTTTGCATGAGTGTCTCCTTGTTTTAAAAAGTGCAGGCTGCCTTTATCGGCCGGCGCGGCTTTTCCACCACACGCCCCATGTGATGAACAGCGCGGCGGCAAAGAACAATGCGCCCCAAACCGGCAGCGGCACGCCGAAAAAATAATACACTTCGCCGCACGCGCCCGAGCCGCGGATAAACCATTCGTACCAGTCGAACAGCGGCGCATCGCGCAGGCGGAATGTCCACGGCGCGCCGCAGGAAGGCTGCTCCATCAGCGGCAGCGACTGCAAATGGATTTGCTTGGCGGCAATATACAAACCGAAGGCGGCCGGCGCGGAAACCAGCACAGCGGCCAAGGTGCGCGCGCCGGGTTTCCGCGTGGGCAGCAGCAACGAAAGCAATGCCACAGCAAAAATCCCCGCCAACGCCATGCGCTGCTGAATGCACATCACGCAAGGGTTCATGTCCAGCACATATTGCGAAAATAACGAAGCGCACACGCCCGCCGCGCCCAGAAACGCCATGGCCAGCGGTATGGTTTTGTGGTGTAACCGCATAGTAATCTTCTTCAAATCAAAAGGAGAAGTATAACGCGATAAAAAGCAGCCTGCACTTTTTGTTTTCGGGTGCAGGCTGCTTTTGGCGTGCAAATATGGTATGATGTGCGCCCCCGAGTAGTCAGGCAACGCAATTTATGGAAAAAACCATCCGCATACAGAATTTTTTGGACGACAACCGCATTTCCCCGTTTCAATGGCTGATTTTTCTGGCCTGCTTCCTGGTGGCCTTTTTTGACGGCATGGATACCGCCGCGATCGGCTATATCGCGCCCAGCCTGTCGGACGACTGGGGTATCGGCAAAAAAGACCTTGCGCCCGTATTGAGCGCGGCATTGTTCGGCTTGGCCATGGGCGCGGTAACATCGGGGCCATTGGCCGACAAGTTCGGTCGAAAACCGGTGCTGACCGTGTCTGTGCTGGTATTTTCCGGATTCTGCACCGCATCCGCCTTTGCGGGCAATTTGTGGGAAATGGGCGTTTTGCGCTTTATCACCGGCTTGGGTTTGGGCGCGGCCATGCCCAATGCGGTAACGCTGTTGAGCGAATATTGCCCCACCCGCAAGCGCGCCATGATCGTGAATACCATGTATTGCGGCTTTCCGCTGGGTGCGGCGGCGGGTGGATTTTTCGCCGCGTGGATCATTCCCGAACACGGCTGGCGCACGGCATTGTTGTGGTGCGGTTTGGTGCCGCTGGTTTTGGGCGCGCTGATGATTTTTTTCATGCCGCGTTCGGCAGTGTATTTGGCCGCCAAGCAAAAACCCGCCGCGCAAATCCGCCGTTTGCTGCTGCGTATCAACCCAAATGCGGATTTGGACAACGCACGGTTTTTGGCGGAAGTACCACAGACTTCTGCTACGGGGCAGGGCAGCCCGATAGCGATGGTGCTGGGCGCGCATTTCCGCGCGGGTTCGGTCTTGTTGTGGCTGTCGTATTTTTTCGGCCTGATTATTTTTTATGCGCTGATCAACTGGCTGCCGATTTTGTTCAAAGAAGCGAACATGTCGGCCGAACTGGGCGCGCGCGTTTCCGGGCTGTTCGCGCTCGGCGGATTGGGCGCGGTGGCCAGCGGTTATCTGATGGACAAATTCAACGGCAACAAACTGGTTGCCCTGCTGGCGCTGCTTTCCGCCGCTTCCGTGGCCATGATTGGCTGGGCGATGGCGCAGGGCGTGGCGGCATTGGCCGGCGTGATATTGTTTGCCGGCGTGGTTTATAACACCATGCAGGCATCTCTGCCCGCGCTGGCCGCCCAGTTTTATCCTGTCGAATGCCGCTCGACCGGCGTGTCGTGGATGCTGGGCATCGGCCGCTTCGGCGCGATTGCCGGCACATTCCTGACGGGGCAGCTGCTGGCATGGAAACTAGACTATACGGTGATTTTCATGATTCTGGCGCTGCCCGCGCTGGTGGTGGCCGCGTGCCTGCTGATAAAGCAGAAGCGGTATGGATAACGCAAAAGCAGCCTGCACACTCAGTTTCCCAAACGTGCAGGCTGCTTTTTTGTTGCCATATTCCACAGCGCAGCAGAAATTCGTGCTGTTCCGTTTGTTTGCGTGCCGATGCCCGCGCCAAATCCCCGATGGGTTTGGAATGGCTGCATGGTTCAAAATATTAAAAAGCAGCCTGTACTTTGCAAAATTAAAGTGCAGGCTGCTTTGGCAACCGCGGGTTATTTTTCTGCATCGCCCTCGGCGGCAGGCGTGGTTTCCGTGTTTTCTTGCGGTGGCAGGAAGAGTGAGCGCGGGTTTTGTTTCACTTGCAGCCATGCGTAGCGGATGATTTGCCACCAGCCGTCGATTTTGGTTTCGCGCGAACGCAGCGCCACCCACAGTGTAATTGAGAAGCTGACCACAAGGTTCACCATGCCGATGAGCAGCACGAAGAACACGCTTTGCAGGAAAACCAGAATGCCGATGCTGCCCGACACGGCGGCATAGCCCACGTTGGCGGACGAAAACGCGACGTGGCGGATGTCGAACGGCAAATCCAGTGCGTGGCCGATGAAGCCGCTCATGCCCAACAGCATGCCGAAGCACAGGTTGCCCATCAGCGTGCCGTAGTTGTTGTGCCAATAGTCGGCCAGCTTGCCGCGCAGGGTTTGCGGCAGCAGCATTTTCAATATGGGATGGTGGCGCAGGCGCATCCGCAGGTTCAGATAGTTGCAGCGGTTGTCGAAATAGCCCGAAATAATCCCCGAGCAGAACAGCCACACGCCGGCAATGGCGGCATACCACAAGGTGGCGTTCAGGGGGTTGATGGCATCAAGCTGCGCCCCGACTTCGGTTTTGTTGAGCAGGGGGAAAGCGTGGGTGGCGTCATAGACCAGCGCAACTATCATGGCCACGCTGATGGCCACCAACACGTTGCCTGCCACGGCGGCAATCTGCGAGCGCAACACGTCCACCAGCAGCTGCGCGAGTTTTTGCTGCACCACCGGGCCTTTGTCGGTTTCTTCCACGGCGGCGGCAAAGCGTGAAGCGGTCATTGCAGGCTGCTTGGTCGCCACGGTGAAGCCGAGCATGAAAATCAGCATGAAGCCCAGGCCGTAATTCAGGCCGGAAATCAGGCTGTATAAGAAATAATTTTCGATTTGTTTGCCCAGATAGAGTTTGAACAGCGACATCAGCGCAATCAGCACGCCGCCGCCTGCGGCGCTGTACAAAATGCCCCAATATTCTTTGCGTGAACGGGCGATGTAGTGTTCGCCGTGGTCGCTGGTGTTTTGGGTGATGCTGCGCGAAAGCATCCGCACGCTGCGTTTCCAAAGCCGCTTCACGCTGTGCTGCTCGGCGGCGGAATAGGCCAGAACGCCGGCCAGTTTCAGCACGCAGCTGGGCGGTATCTGGGCGGGAGCGAACACGTTGAGCAGCAGGGTGATGCGGTCGAGCGTTTGTTGCAGGCGTTCGAGCAGGTGCGCCACGCGCAAAGAAGAACCTGCGCCCGCCGCGCCGCCTTTTTTGCGCAACGTGTCCACTTGCGAACGGCATTGCGCCAACATCACATGCAGGTGGCTGTCGTCAAACGGCGTTTGGTGGAAATGGGCGGAAATCCACGAAGCCACTTCGCGTTGCAGCGCCACAAAGGGCGAGTCGCGGTTGAGCAGGTTCGGGTCGAGCCGCACCAAATCGGGTTCTAGGGCTTCGGCCGCCACCCAAATCGACAGCATTTCAATGGCATGGAAACCTTCGTGGCGCAAATGGTTGTGCACGGTTTGGCGTTCTTGTTCGGGCGTGTGGCGGCGCAGTAGGGCAAACAGGGTCAGCCAGTCCGCATCGGGGATGGTCTGCATCCACACGCTGTCGCTGTCTTTGCTGAACAGGCGGGAAAACACGTCGCGCAAATTGTTGCTGTCTTTGTAAGCAGGGTTGATATGTTCGTAAATGCGCTCGTTCAATTCGCGCACAAAGCCTTGCCGCGCGAAAATACCCACGCTGATGAACAGCGGATACAGGCGCAGGCTGCACAGCCATTGGCATAGCAAGGAAGCGGTTCTGCCGCACAAATCAGGGTTTTCACGGCAAAGCTGCACCAGTTCCGCCATCCGGCCGGCCGCTTTCTTTTTACCACCGGCGCGCAGCCAAGAGGTCAGTCCGAGCAACAGGGTGAAGGCTTGCCGTTCTTCCACTTGTTGCTGGATGAAAGGCAATAAAGAATTCTGGTTCAAACGGATTCGCATATTTCTTCCTTGGGTATTTTGCAGCGGCGAACCAATGTGCAGGCTGCTTTTTCAGTCTCCAAAAGCAGCCTGCACCCCGTCAATCGGCTTCGGCTGCCGCATCGTCTTCTGTATTGGATGCCGCAATGGTATTGGGGACGACCGACACATATTTCAACGCCACCGACTGTTGTTCCGGGTCGATGTCGGACACCGCCAGCTTCACGACCGACTTCGGCGCCACTTCAAACGGAATACCTGTGGCGCGGGCGGTGAGCGGCAGCCCGTTCAGGCGCACCAAGTCGTCTTTCAGCACCACCGCCGTGATTTCGCGCACGTTTTCCTGTTGCAGCCAAACGCGCGCCCAGTAATGCTCCATCGTGTCCTGAAATTCGCGGTAGGCCGCATATGCGCTTTCAAACTGCCCCAACGCCGCAAACAGGCCGCTGTCTTTGTTGCCGAATCGCGGCGCAACGCCTTCTTGCAGCAGGCTTTGCAGTTGCTTTTGGTTGATGTAGTCACAGGCGCGGCGCAGCGGCGAAGTGAACCAGCCGTAATGTGCCACGTTCATACCGATATGCGGTTCGGAGTGTGTGGACATCCGCACGCGCCCGCTCGGCTGCACGCGGAAAATCCCCGCCAGACCGTGGTTGTGCAGCATTTCTGCCCACGCGGTATTGGCCAGAATCATCATTTCGCTCACCAGCGTGTCGATGGGCGAACCGCGTTCACGGCGCACAATCACCACCTTGCCGTCCGCGTCGAAGTCGATGCTGTAATCGTATTTTTTCGGAGCGGCCGGGTCGTCCAACCGGTCACGCTGTTTTTGTTGTTCGTGCGCCAGTTGCAGCAGGTACAGGCATTCGGCGTGATACGGGAACTGCGGATGGTCTGCGCTGCCCGTGCCGGTTTCGCTGTTGAAAAACGGTTCGATGTGCTGGATGCGCAGATTGGCGGCAATCGGCACCATTTCAATCCGGCTCACTGGTTCGGAGAGCTGCCATTGCGCGTCCACGTCGAAATAAATGCTGAACGCGGGCACGGTTTTGCCTTCGTCCAGGCTGTATGCGCCAATCCAGTTGTCCGGCAGCATGGTGATTTTTCCTGCGGGGAAATAGACCGTGCTCCAGCGTTCGAAAACCAGTTGCTCGATGCTGCTGTCGGGTTCGATGGCCAAAGACGGCGCGGCAATGTGAATGCCGACGCGCTTCACGCTGTTGCCCAAATCCTGCACCGACAAAGCGTCGTCCACTTCGGTGGTGGCCGCGTCGTCAATCGAAAACGCCTGCACATCGGCCAGCGGCAAATCTGCAGGCTGCTTTTGCAGCGCGATTTCGGGGGCGCGGGTGCCGTTCGGGAAGTGTTTGACGCAGAAGCGCTGCAACAGGTATTCGGGCAGCGAAGACACGCCGCCGGTGTGTTTGGCCAGTTCGTATGCCGACATTTTCAGGCGGTCGGCCGCTTTTTGGAAGGCTTTGTAGGGCAGGGACTGTTTGTCGGGCTGGTGCAGGATGTGCGGCAGATCGGCAGCCACCGCGTCGGGCAGCCTGCCTGCGGCCAGCTCGTCCGCCCACGCTTCAATTTGCGCTTCTTGCTGCGCTTTGCGCTCAATGGCGGCCAACGCCTGTTGCAGGATTTCGGCGGGCGCGGCTTTGAACACGCCTTTGCTTTTTTTGTGGAAATACATGGGTGCGGCATAAAGCGCCATCAGCGTGGCGGCCAACTGCACGGCTTTGGGTTCGCTGCCGAAATATTCCTGCGCGGCTTCGCGGAACGTGAATTCTTCTGTGCCGACGCATTCCCACAGCAATTCGGTATCGATGGCGGCGGCTTCGTCCTGCGCGTTTTGCATGAACGCGTCCATGTCGCCGTCAAATTCTAGAAATACGTTGCCGGCTTTGATTTTCACGCGCTTGCCGTGTTGCGTGTCCGCCTGATAGGTGCTGTCGTTTTTTTGGACGATGCAGGCTGCTTTGAAGTGTCCGCTTTCTTCGTAAAAAATATTCATAATTGCGATGCTGTTGTGTTGCGTTGAAATGTGTTGGGAGGATTATAGCCTGAAATACAAAAGCAGCCTGCACTTTGAAACATTGGCCAATGTGCAGGCTGCTTTTTGCCGTCCGGTTTACGGCGCCATCCGTGCGAACACCGGTCGGGCGGCATCGATGGCCTGTTCAATCAATTCGGACGTGTGGGCGGCGGAGACGAATCCTGCTTCGTATGCCGACGGGCCGAATGCCACGCCGTTATCCAACATGCCGTGGAAGAAGGCTTTGAAGCCGTCGGTGTTGGAAGCGGCCATGTCGGCGTAGGTTTTCGGGTATTGGCGCGCGAAATACAGGCCGAACATGCCGCCCTCGCTGTCGGCGCAGAAGGTGAGTCCCGCCTGTTCTGCCGCTTGGCTCAGGCCTTGCGCCAGTTGTGTCGTGCGTGCAGACAACTGTTCGTAGAAACCGGGGCGCTGGATGATTTCCAGCGTTTTCAAGCCGGCCGCCACGGCCACGGGGTTGCCCGACAGCGTGCCCGCCTGATACACGCCGCCCAAGGGTGAAATGCAGTCCATGATTTCTTTTTTGCCGCCCACGGCCGCTACGGGCATTCCGCCGCCGATGACTTTGCCCATCGTGGTCATGTCGGGCGTGATGCCGTGCAGCGATTGCGCGCCGCCCAAGGCCACGCGAAAGCCGGTCATCACCTCGTCGTAAATCAATACTGCGCCGTGTTGCGCGGTGGTTTGGCGCAGGGCTTGGACGAATTCGGCGCTGGCACGCACCAAGTTCATATTGCCGGCAATGGGTTCCAGAATCACGCCGGCAATTTGGCAGGGGAATTCGTCAAAGGCTTGTTTCAATGCGGCAACGTCGTTATACGGCAGGACGATGGTGTGTTGCGTCAAATCGGCGGGAACGCCTGCGGAACTTGGGTTGCCGAAAGTGAGCAGGCCGGAACCGGCTTTCACCAGCAGGCTGTCGGAGTGGCCGTGGTAGCAGCCTTCGAATTTGATGATTTTGTCGCGCCCCGTGTAGCCGCGTGCCAGACGGATGGCGGTCATGGTGGCTTCCGTGCCGGACGATACCAGACGCAAGCGTTCGACGCTGGGCACGATTTTGGCGATTTCTTCGGCGATGAGGATTTCGGCTTCCGTGGGCGCGCCGAATGATAAGCCGTCCATCGCGGCCTCGCGCACGGCTTCCACCACTTCGGGGTGTGCGTGTCCGACAATACCGGTGCCCCATGAGCCGACAAAGTCAATATATTGCGTGCCGTTTTCGTCCCACACAAACGGGCCTTGCGCACGCCGGATAAAGCGCGGCGTGCCACCCACGCTGCCGAAGGCGCGGACAGGCGAATTGACACCGGCGGGGATGATTTTTTTGGCGCGTTCAAATAAGGTTTCGTTGCGGTTCATGATGTATGGCTTCCTAATGGCTGATGGAAAAGATGGATTTTAATGGTTTTGCAGCACGGAAAAAAGCAGCCTGCACCAAAAAAGAAAGTGCAGGCTGCTTTTTGCGGAGATTTAGCGCGGAGCTTAATTGCAGTATTTGTCGATATCTGCCTGATAGCGCGGAATCAACTGGTCTTTGTTGCGGGCATTGGATTTTTGCACCGTGTCCAAGTTCATGCGTGCCGCGTTACAGTTTTGCGTTTTGGCTTCCTGCTCGCGTTTTGCATTTTCTTCTTCAATCTTACGGTTTTGCTCGACAATGCGCTGGTTCGCAATCGCCTGCTGCTCCGTTGGCGACATGTTTTCCATCGGAGTAGCTTTCGGCGTAGGCGGAATCACAGTGCCTGTGCGGATATTGATAACGTTGGAGCGGCCCATCTGCATTTGGTTCGGAGTGTCCGAATACACATTATGACCGCTGCGCGAACGCCAGTTGAATACTTCGGTTTCCGCCGCAATGGCTGAGCCTGCCAATAATGCCAATACACCGGCTGCGATTACTTTTTTCATACGGTTTCCTTAAATATAATTGATGCGAAGATAAGTCATTATAATGTGTTCCTTTTTATATGTCATGAAAAAAGCGTTCGGCTAATGCCTTAATCCGACAATTATGCTACAATCGCGTGCATTTTAACGAAACCCAGCAAAAGGTGTCTCCAAAATGCGTATTATCGAAAAAGGCTATACTTTCGACGACGTTCTGCTCGTCCCCGCCCATTCCCAAGTCCTCCCCCGCGATGTCTCGCTCAAAACTCCGCTCACCAAGAAAATCACATTGAACCTGCCGCTGTTGTCCGCCGCGATGGACACGGTTACCGAAGCGCGCCTGGCGATTTCCATGGCGCAGGAAGGCGGCATCGGCATTATCCACAAAAATATGACGCCCGAGCAGCAGGCTTTGGCGGTACGCAAGGTGAAACGCCACGAAAGCGGCATTGTGAAAGACCCTGTAACCGTGTCGCCCGACAAACTCATCGGCGAACTGCTGGCGGAGCGTTCGCAGCGCAAACGTAAAATGTCGGGGCTGCCCGTGGTGCAGGACGGCAAAGTTGTCGGTATTGTGACCAACCGCGATTTGCGTTTTGAAACCCGTTTGGATTTGCCCGTGTCTGCGATTATGACGCCGCGCGAAAGACTGATTTCCGTTCCGGTCGGCACCGGTATTGAGGAAGCGCGCGAAGTGATGCATGAACACAAAATCGAGCGCGTGCTGGTGTTGAACGAGAAAGATGAGCTCAAAGGCCTGATTACGGTAAAAGACATCATTAAAAACACCGAATTTCCCAATGCGAACAAAGACGAAGAAGGCCGTTTGCGCGTGGGTGCGGCTGTCGGCACCGGTGCGGACACGGAAGAGCGCGTGAAGGCTTTGGTGGAGGCCGGTGTGGACGTGATTGTGGTCGATACGGCGCACGGCCACAGCCAAGGCGTGATTGACCGCGTGAGATGGGTGAAGCAGAACTTCCCCGAAGTGCAGGTCATCGGCGGCAACATTGCCACGGCAGCGGCGGCGCGTGATTTGGCGGCGGCGGGCGCAGACGCGGTGAAAGTGGGTATCGGCCCGGGTTCGATTTGCACAACGCGCATTATTGCCGGTGTGGGCGTGCCGCAGCTGACTGCCGTACACAACGTATCCGAAGCTCTGAAAGGTACAGGCGTTTCCGTGATTGCCGACGGCGGCATCCGTTTTTCGGGAGACATTGCCAAAGCCCTGGCAGCGGGTGCAGACTGCGTGATGTTGGGTGGCATGTTTGCCGGCACGGACGAAGCACCGGGCGAAATCGAGCTGTATCAGGGCCGCGCCTACAAATCTTATCGCGGCATGGGTTCGCTCGGCGCGATGAGCCAAGGTTCGTCTGACCGCTATTTTCAAGAGAAAACGGACAACACGGAAAAATACGTTCCCGAAGGCATTGAAGGCCGCGTGCCGCACAAAGGCCCGATTATCAACATCATCCACCAGCTGGTGGGTGGCCTGCGTTCCAGCATGGGCTATCTGGGTTGCGCCACGATTGCGGATATGCACGAGAAGGCGGAATTTGTGGAAATTACCTCTGCCGGCATGAGCGAATCGCACGTGCACGATGTGCAGATTACCAAAGAAGCGCCGAATTACCATGTTCGGTAAGGATTGAAGCTGTTTTCAGGCAGCCTGCAAGTCGGCAAAACGGCGTGCAGGCTGCCTGAAACGCAAAAGCAGCCTGCACTTTAAATTATGTTTGCCGACAAGGATTCCGTTATGGCACAAAACCTAAAAATCTACGTTTCCCAACAATCGTTTGACGATGAAGATGAATATGAAATCGTAAGTTCCAATATCGACCTGCTCAATGCCTTGTTGAACGAATATTTAAATGAGGACGAAATCCACCCCGCATCGCTGCAAAGCTATTATGTGGATTATTATCACGCCCAAGTCCATAACGGCGGGTTTTCCCAATTTGTTTACAACACTGGTGCGAACGGACGGATTTTCGCGCTGGTAGAGCAGGGGCTGGCCGCTATGGGCGCAGAGCAAAATCTGAATTTGTTCCGCCGTGCCATAAGTAGCCTGCAACAGTTTGACGAAGCGCAGATGGAAGCTTTTCTGGATGGCGAATATTTCGGCGAAAACGAAACGCGCGACATATTGAACCGTGTAAGCGACGATTTCTTTGATTTGGAAAAACAGGAGAATTTGATTGACCATAACGGCCAATGGCTGAAACGCCACCCAGACATATACTGCGTGCAGGATGAAGGCGAATGGCAGCGCATTGTCGCAGATTTGGTTGCCGCCATCCCGAATTTGGAAGAGCGCAAAGCGGCAGCCGAAGCCGCACGGCCGCGTTATGCCAAACTGATTGATGCGTTGTGCCGGAAACTGGGTTTGGAACTCGTCAGCATCAATGCGGGTGATTTTGTCGAATACCAAGGCAACCGATATTTGGCATGGTATTTCTCCACCGACCAAGGCACGCGCTATATGCTTGATTTCGGCGACGAAGCGGCCATGTTCGATTATAAAAATCGAACCGAAATCGGCCGTATTGATGCCAGCGGTTTTGACCCCGAATAGGGTGCAGGCTGCTTTTAGTATCCGGATTAAAAGCAGCCTGCACATTTTGAAACACCGTAAATGCCACAAAAACACATTAACATTCAAAGTTTTTGTTGAGTGTTTCTATGAAAGTGTGGTATATTGCGCGGCTTAACCCCTCGGGTTAAGTTTGTTTTTTATGTCCACAAGATTGCTCAATCGTAAGCAATCCCTTTAATTACAAGGAAAAAATCATGACTTTAGGTCTGGTTGGACGCAAAGTTGGTATGACACGCGTCTTCACAGAGCAGGGCGAATCTATCCCTGTAACTGTGTTGGAAATGTCTGCCAACCGCGTTACACAAGTAAAATCCAAAGAAACTGACGGCTACACTGCCGTACAAGTTGCCTTTGGTGAGAAAAAAACAAGCCATGTGAACAAAGCCCAAGCCGGTCATTTTGCGAAAGCAGGTGTTGAGGCTGGCCGCGGTCTGCATGAGTTTGTTGTTTCTGAAGAAAAAGCCGCCGAATTGAAAGCCGGCGACAGCGTTACCGTTGAACTGTTCAGCGCAGGCCAACTGGTGGACGTTACCGGCACATCAAAAGGTAAAGGTTTTTCCGGTACGATTAAACGCCACAATTTCGGCGCGCAACGTACTTCTCACGGTAACTCCCGTTCGCACCGTGTTCCCGGTTCTATCGGTATGGCGCAAGACCCAGGTCGCGTGTTCCCCGGTAAACGCATGGCTGGTCAGTATGGCAATACCAAGTCCACTGTTCAGCATTTGGAAATCGTCCGCGTTGATGTAGAGCGCAATCTGTTGTTGGTTAAAGGTGCTGTTCCCGGCGCCGTAAACAGCGATGTTGTCGTTCGCCATAGCGTTAAGAAAGCAGGTGCGTAATGGAATTGAAACTGATAAATGCGCAAGGACAGGTTTCGGGCAGTGTTACTGCTTCCGATGCGCTGTTTGCTCGCGAATACAACGAAGCGTTGGTTCACCAATTGGTAACGGCTTATTTGGCAAATGCCCGCTCAGGCAACCGTGCTCAAAAAACCCGTGCCGAAGTGAAACACTCCACTAAAAAACCTTGGCGTCAAAAAGGTACGGGTCGTGCGCGTTCTGGTATGACTTCGTCTCCATTGTGGCGTAAAGGTGGTCGTGCGTTCCCAAATAAACCTGATGAAAATTTCACTCAAAAAGTGAACCGCAAAATGTATCGCGCAGGCATGGCGACTATCTTGTCTCAACTGGTTCGCGATGAGCGTTTGTTTGTGATTGAAAGTTTGTCTGCTGCAACGCCCAAAACCAAAGATTTTGCCGATCAAGTGAAAAACTTGGGTTTGGAGCAAGTTTTGTTTGTGACCAAGCAGTTGGATGAGAACGTATATTTGTCTTCACGCAACTTGCCAAATGTGTTGGTATTGGAAGCAACTCAAGCAGATCCATATAGCTTGCTGCGCTACAAAAAAGTTGTACTGACAAAAGAGGCTGTTGAGCAATTAGAGGAGCAATGGGTATGAATCAAGAACGTTTGTTGAAAGTGATTTTGGCCCCTGTTGTTTCTGAAAAAAGCAATATGCTGGCTGAAAAACGCAACCAAATGGTTTTCAAGGTGCTGAAAGATGCCACCAAAGTGGAAATCAAAGCTGCAATTGAACAGCTGTTTAATGTGAAGGTTGCTTCCGTTAAAACGACAACAACTAAAGGCAAAGCAAAACGTTTTGGCCGTACGATTGGTCGTCGTAGCGATGTGAAGAAAGCCTATGTGAGCTTGGTTGCCGGTCAAGAGCTGGATTTGGAAGCAGCTGCAGCCGCTGCAGATAAGGAATAAGCATGGCTATCGTAAAAATGAAACCGACCTCTGCGGGTCGCCGCGGCATGGTTCGCGTCGTAACCGAAGGTCTGTACAAAGGCGCAGCCTATGCTCCTTTGTTGGAAAAACAAAATTCGACTGCCGGTCGTAACAATAATGGCCACATCACAACTCGCCATAAAGGCGGTGGCCACAAGCACCACTACCGTGTTATTGACTTTAAACGTAATAAAGACGGTATCCCGGCAAAAGTAGAACGTATTGAGTACGATCCTAACCGTACTGCTCATATTGCACTGTTGTGCTATGCAGATGGTGAGCGTCGTTACATCATTGCTCCTCGCGGTATTCAGGCGGGTGCAGTGTTGGTTTCAGGTGCTGAAGCTGCGATTAAAGTGGGCAATACTTTGCCTATTCGCAATATTCCAGTGGGTACAACTATCCATTGTATCGAAATGAAACCGGGTAAAGGCGCGCAAATTGCCCGCTCTGCCGGTGCTTCCGCCGTATTGCTGGCAAAAGAAGGTATCTACGCTCAAGTGCGTTTGCGTTCAGGCGAGGTGCGACGCATTCATGTTGATTGCCGTGCAACCATTGGCGAAGTGGGCAATGAAGAGCAAAGCCTGAAGAAAATTGGTAAAGCAGGCGCTAATCGTTGGCGCGGTATTCGTCCGACAGTTCGTGGCGTGGTAATGAACCCGGTCGATCACCCGCATGGTGGTGGCGAAGGCCGTACCGGTGAAGCTCGTGAACCTGTCAGCCCATGGGGTACCCCAGCTAAAGGTTACCGTACTCGTAACAATAAACGCACGGATAATATGATTGTTCGTCGTCGTTACTCTAACAAAGGTTAATTAAATGGCACGTTCATTGAAAAAAGGTCCATATGTTGACCTACACTTGCTGAAGAAAGTAGATGCGGCTCGTGCAACAAACGACAAGCGTCCAATCAAAACTTGGTCTCGCCGTTCTACTATTTTGCCTGATTTTATTGGTTTGACTATTGCTGTTCACAATGGCCGTACGCATGTGCCGGTGTTTATCAGTGATAACATGGTTGGTCATAAATTGGGTGAATTCTCATTGACTCGTACCTTTAAAGGTCATTTGGCTGATAAAAAAGCTAAGAAAAAATAAGGTGAAACATGAGAGTATCTGCACAACATAAAAACGCCCGCATTTCTGCGCAAAAAGCTCGCTTGGTCGCAGACATGATTCGAGGCAAAGACGTTGCCCAAGCTCTGAATATCTTGACATTTAGCCCTAAAAAAGGTGCTGAGTTGATTAAGAAGGTTTTGGAGTCTGCTATTGCCAATGCTGAGCACAATAATGGTGCCGATATTGATGAGCTGAAAGTTGTTACAATTTATGTGGATAAAGCTGCATCATTGAAACGCTTCCAAGCTCGCGCAAAAGGTCGCGGTAACCGTATTGAAAAACAAACTTGCCACATTAACGTGGTGGTAGGCAATTAAGGAATAACCATGGGACAAAAAATCCATCCAGTCGGTTTCCGATTGGCTGTCAATAAAGACTGGTCTTCAAAATGGTTTGCGAAAAGCACCGAATTTGCCACCGTTTTGAAACAAGACATTGATGTTCGTACATATTTGAGCAAACATTTAGCTGATGCTTCTGTTGGTCGTGTTGTTATCGAACGCCCTGCCAAATCTGCCCGTATTACTATTCACACTGCTCGTCCAGGTGTTGTAATCGGTCAAAAAGGTGCCGGTATTGAGGTTTTGAAACGTGATTTGGAAAAATTGCTGGGTGTTGCTGTTCACGTAAACATTGAGGAAATTCGCAAACCTGAGCTGGATGCACAATTAATTGCTGACGGTATTGCACAGCAGTTGGAAAAACGTGTGCAGTTCCGCCGTGCGATGAAGCGTGCTATGCAAAATGCAATGCGTTCAGGCGCAAAAGGTATCAAAATCATGACTTCTGGCCGATTGAACGGTGCGGATATTGCGCGTAGCGAATGGTATCGCGAAGGTCGTGTGCCTTTGCATACATTGCGTGCTGATGTTGATTATGCTACTAGCGAAGCCTTAACCACATATGGCATCATTGGCTTGAAAGTTTGGGTGTATAAAGGCGAGATGGGTCAGGTTCAGGCGCAGCCTGCAGAACGTGAAAACCGTCGCAATAACAGAAAGGGTGGTCGAAATGCTGCAACCAACTAGACTGAAATACCGCAAACAGCACAAAGGCCGTAATACTGGTGTGGCAACTCGTGGTAACACGGTAAGCTTCGGTGATTTTGGCTTGAAAGCTGTGGCGCGTGGTCGTTTGACTGCCCGTCAAATCGAGGCGGCACGTCGTGCAATGACTCGCCATATTAAACGTGGTGGTCGTATTTGGATTCGTGTATTCCCGGATAAACCGATTACAGCTAAGCCTATTCAGGTTCGTATGGGTGGCGGTAAAGGTTCCGTAGAGTATTACGTTGCTGAAATTCAACCTGGTAAAGTGTTGTATGAAATGGATGGTGTGGCAGAATCTTTGGCTCGGGAAGCGTTTGCCTTGGCTGCTGCTAAATTGCCGCTTGCAACTACATTCGTAACTAGACAGGTGGGTAAATAATGAAAGCCAATGAATTGAGAGAAAAGTCAGTAGAGCAACTGAATGAAGTTTTGGTTGATTTGCTGAAACAACAATTCGGTCTGCGTATGCAGCACGCTACTGGTCAGTTGGGTAAAACCAGCGAGATTAAGCAAGTGCGCCGCGATATTGCTCGTGTGAAAACTGTCATCGCTGAAAAAGGTAATAAGTAATGAGCACTGAGAAAACCGTTCGTACTTTGCAAGGCAAAGTGGTTAGCGACAAAATGGACAAAACCGTTACTGTGTTGGTGGAACGTAAAGTGAAGCATCCTTTGTACGGTAAGATTGTTCGCCGCTCTACTAAAATTCATGCTCATGATGAGCAAAACCAGTATGGCGTTGGTGACGTGGTAGTGATTGAAGAATCACGTCCATTGTCTAAAACCAAAGCTTGGGTGGTTAAAGAATTGGTAGAGAAAGCACGTAGCGTTTAATCGAGACGATTGTGATGGACGGGGTATTTGATATTATCTGCAAATAGGTAAGTCAAATATCCTGTTTTTTTATAGGTGGGCAGTGCAGGCTGCTTTTTAGATGGTCAATAACGATTATCGGACATTGTATGATGCATAAAAGCCATAAAAGGGGTATGACTTTGCAAGAGGTTATGATTGCTGTGGTGGTCATAACGATATTAGCGGTGATTGCGTATCCAAGTTATCGTTCCTATATTCGCAAATCCCGCCTTAGCGCGGTGCAGCAATTGATGTTGGACAATGCGCAGGCATGGGAAAGGCATTATGCGGCACATGGCCATTACCGCCAAACATCACGGAAGTGGGCGGCTCTGCCTGTTCAGGGTAACGATGATTTTTGTATTCGCCCGCAAGGCGCACCGAGAGGTGCTACTCATAATGGGCAATATTCGCTTAAAGCGGTGGCTTTGGATAAGACCAAGGAACCGCGTGTTTTGGTGATGAATCAGGATTTGACATTTTTGCTGTGCGAAGAAAGCAGTTCGACGTGTGCAGAGACGGAATACTTTGCCAATCCGGCGCGCGCGGATAAGAACTGCCGCAGTTATCCTTGATTTAATATTAAAAAAGCAGCCTGCACTTTGAAAAGATAAAGTGCAGGCTGCTTTCGTATCAAACAGCAACTGTTTAATGTGCATCGTCCCAATTTTTTCCCGCGCCGACTTCCGCCAGCAGCGGCACGGCCAGCACGCCTTCGCCGACGTCGGACATCCATTGCGGCAACTGTGCTTTGATGTGCGCCAATTCATTTTCCGGCACTTGCAGCACCAGTTCGTCGTGCACCTGCATGACCAGTTGGGCGGACGATTGTTCGGCGGCCAAAGCAGCCTGCACCTTAATCATGGCGCGTTTGATGAGGTCGGACGCGGTGCCCTGCATGGGCGCGTTAATGGCGGCACGTTCGGCGGCGGCGCGGCGGATGGCACTGCCGTGGATGTCGGGCAGATACAGGCGGCGGCCGAACAGGGTTTCCACATAGCCCAAACTGCGCGCCTGCTCTTTCGTCCGCTCCATATATTCCGCCACGCCCGTGTAGCGCGCAAAATAGCGCTTGATGAACATTTCCGCCGACATATTGTCAATGCCGAGGGCTTTGGCCAGCCCGAAGCTGCTCATGCCGTAAATCAGGCCGAAGTTGATGGTTTTGGCGTAGCGGCGCTGTTCTGCGGTGATGTGTTCGGGTGGCACGCCGAAGACTTCGGCGGCGGTGCGGCGGTGCACGTCTTCGTTGTTTTGGAAAGCAGCCTGCAAGGTCGGGTCGCCGGAAAGGTGCGCCATAATCCGCAATTCGATTTGCGAATAGTCGGCCGACACCATCATCTGCCCTTTTGGCGCGCAGAACGCGCGGCGCACGCGGCGGCCTTGTTCGGTGCGGATGGGGATGTTTTGCAAGTTTGGATTGTTGCTGGCCAGCCGTCCGGTAATCGCCACGGCCTGCGCGTAATTGGTGTGTACGCGGCCGGTGGAGGGCAGAATCATTTCGGGCAGCTTGTCGGTATAGGTCGATTTGAGTTTGGCCAGGCTGCGGTGCTGCAAAATCAGTTTGGGCAGGGGGAAGTCGTCCGCCAGTTTTTCCAGCACGCTTTCATCGGTGGAATAGCTGCCGCCGGCGGTTTTTTTAATGCCTTTGGTGGGCAGCCCCATCTGGTTGAACAAAATATCCTGCAACTGCTTGGGCGAATTGAGATTGAACGGCTTGCCGGCCAATGCAAATGCTTCGTTTTCTAGCTGCCACAATTCTTTGCCCAGTTGCGCGCTCTGCTGCGCCAGCTCGTTGCTGTCGATAAACACGCCGTTACGTTCCATGGCAAACAGCACCTGCGCCACAGGCAGTTCCAATTCCTGATACATGGCTAGCTGTTTGCCGTCCATCTGCGTGCGCAAATGCTGTTCGATGCGCAAGGCGAAATCGGCGTCTTGGCAGGCATATTCGGCCGCCTTGTCCAACGGCACGTCGGCAAACGGGATTTGCTTCGCGCCTTTGCCGCACAGGCTTTCGTAGGTGATGGTGGGCAGTTGCAGCCAGCGTTCGGACAATTCGTCCAGCCCATGCCCCAAGTGGCTTTCCACAATATACGAAGCCAGCATCGCATCGCCCGAAATGCCTTGCAGGGCAATACCGTGGTTGGCGAAAACGTGTTGGTCGTATTTCATATTCTGGCCGATTTTGCCCAGCTGCGGGTTTTCCAGAAACGGTTGCAGGCTGCTTTTAATGTCCGCCCAATCCAGCTGCTCGGCAAATGTGTGGGCAACGGGGATATACGCCGCATCGCCAGCGCCGAAGGCAATGCTGATGCCGACCAGCTGCGCCTTCATCGGTTCGAGCGAGGTGGTTTCGGTGTCCAGCCCGATGACGCTGCTGTGCGCCAAGCGTTCGATAAGGGCGGCCAGTTGTTCTCGGGTGGTAACGGTCTGATAGTCCAGCCGTTCGGGGCGCGGCGCAATGCTGAGTTCGCTGCTTTCGGGAAGTGCAGGCTGCTTTTGAACGGTTTTCGCGCCCGAATCGGCAAACAAATCGTCCGTTTGCCCTTGCGCCGATTGGTTTTCAGCTTCTTTCAGCCAAGTTTTGAAACCCAGTTGGCGGAAATGCGGCACCAGTTGCGCCCAATCGGGGGCTTTGCGCCGCAGGTCGTCCATGCCGTTGGGCAGTTCGGCGGACAAATCCACATCGGTTTTAATGGTTACCAATTCGTAGGACAGCGGCAGTTGGGGTAGTGCGGCGCGCAGGTTTTCGCCGATTTTGCCTTTGAAGCCGTCGGCCTGCCGCATGATGTTGTCGAGCGAGCCGTATTCCGCCAGCCATTTGGCCGCCGTTTTTTCGCCGCATTTTTCCACGCCCGGCACGTTGTCCACCTTGTCGCCCATCAGCGCCAGAAAATCACGGATTTGGTCGGGACGCACGCCGAATTTCTGATACACGCCCTCGCTGTCGAGCGTTTCGTTTTTCATGGTATTGACCAGCGTGATGTGTTCGCCGACCAGTTGCGCCATGTCTTTATCGCCCGTGGAAATGACCACGTTCATCTTTTGCGCGGCAGCCTGCACGGCCAATGTGCCAATCACGTCGTCCGCCTCCACTTGGGGGACTTTCAGCACCTTCCAACCCATCAGCTCCACCAATTCGGGCAGCATGTCCGCCTGCGGGCGCAAATCGTCGGGCATGGGCGGCCGCGTGGCTTTGTAGTCTTCAAACAGCGTGTGGCGGAAATTTTTGCCTTTGGCATCGAACACGCAGGCGCAGAAATCGTGCGGCTGCTCGGCACGCAGGCGGCGCAGCATATTCAATACGCCGTATACCGCATTTGTGGGTGTGCCGTCGGGCGCGGTCAAGTGGGTCATGGCGTAAAACGCACGGTAAAGATAGGACGAGCCATCGACAAGGAGCAAGGTTTTTGGGGTATCGGTCATAAGAATCACAAAACGGGTTGGCGAAATAAAGGAATTATACGCAAAAAGCAGCCTGCACTCGCCATATATATCATATATATAAGGTGCAGGCTGCTTTTGAACCATATTCAAACAGAAACAATCCAACAAAATCCGACAAAAAATGTCAGTCCGGCCGCCAAAATGCCCCAAAACATCACTGACAAAATTTGGCATATTTTTAAATTTAATTAAAAAACAAAATATTATAAAATTGCCATCGGGTGGCACATCGACTGCTACTTGGTAGGGCAGGAAGCAACGCAACGATGGCGCGAAACAAAACAGTTGGACGGCAATTGTTGTGTTGCCACACAAAGCTGATTGTAAAAGCTTATTTTAATCCCTTAACCCCTTTCCCTTTATTTTGGAGATACACATGAAAACAATGCAAAAAGGTTTTACCCTGATCGAGTTGATGATCGTCATCGCAATTATCGGTATTTTGGCTGCCATCGCACTGCCTGCATACCAAGACTACACTGCACGTGCACAAGCTACTGAAGGCTTCAAAACAACATCTGGCCTGCAAACAGACATCGGTGTGTATGCCGCTGCCAAAGGTAACCTGACTGGTGTTGAATCTGATGCTGCAATTTCTGCACAAGCTGCTGCATTGAAAGGTAAATATTTCTCTGCCGGCGGTGCGACTATCGCGACGGGCGGTGTTATCACTGTGGCATTTAACAATGGTGCAAACTCTGGTAAAAATTTGGTTTTGAAACCAACTTTAGAGACTTCTGGTCAGATTTCCAAATGGACTTGTGATGCTGGCGCTACCGGTAGTATCGAAGCCAAACGTCTGCCTAGCACTTGCCAATAATATAGGTAGTCTATAATTTCTTGGTTATCAGGCTGAGAAATTGAACAAAGCCCCGATTAGGGGCTTTGTTTACATTGGCAACCACATTAATAAGACTAAATATAGAGGTGTAGAATGGAAAAGGTGTATATTCCAGTAAAAAAAGGTTTTACTCTGATTGAATTAATGATTGTTGTTGCAATTATCGGTATTTTGGCTGCCATTGCATTGCCTGCATACCAGGAGTATGTGGGGCGTGCACAAGCAGCGGAAGCATTTACAATAAGTGATGGTCTGCGTCATGAAATTGCTGTATGGGCTGCGGAGCATCAGGCGTTTCCTGATGCTGCAGCTATTACCAGCAATGGTTATATCGGTTCTCAGGCAGTTGCATTGCAGGGCAAATATATAGATGCGGGCGGAGTTGGTGTAGGAGATAGGGGGCGTATTTTAGTTACTTTTGCGAGAGGCTATTTGTCTGGGAAGGTCATGGTTTTAACACCCACACTGAATTTGGTTAATAATGAGCAAATTATCATGTGGAGATGTGGTTCCGACCCCGCCAGTACTGTGCCGGTAGAATATCTGCCAGCAACTTGTCGCTAATCTCATAAGAGATGGGAGTAGATATATGATTCGGACAATTCAGCTTGAGACTTGTTAGAGAATTTGTTTTGTTGTTTTGGGCTGACGTAGATTAGCCCCAAATTCCACACCAATCCCGCAGGGTTTGAAGCTGTTGAGACGATGTGCCGAAGTTAAATCGAAATTCGCATTCTTTCAAGAACAGCGGGAAAGATTTGCGATCGATTCCGTTGTATTTGCGCAAGACGCGTTTTGCCTGATTCCAAAAATTCTCAATGCCGTTGATGTGGTTCTGGCGGTCTGCAAATTCCTTGGAATGGTTGATGCGGTGATGGATAAAACCGCTCACGTCCAACTTGTCGTAGCTGCTCAGACTATCCGTGTAAACAATACTATCCGGCATGATTTTCTGTTTGATGACAGGCATTAAAGTATCGGACTTGGCATTATCTACGACAACGGTATAGACCCGTCCGTTGCGTTTCAGGATACCAAAGACAACCACTTTTCCTGCCGCACCGCGACCGCCTCTGCCTTTACGCCGTCCGCCGAAATAGCTTTCGTCCAATTCGACAGGCCTCTCGAAAACCTCATCGGCAGCCAAGGCCAAATGATGGTTGATGACCCTACGGATTTTGCGGTAGAACGGGACTGCCGAATTGGGATGGATACCCAAAATATCGGCAGCGGAACGGGCGGTAACTTCGAGTACAAAAAATTCAAGCAGTTTCTTTTGAACTCTCTTGCTTAATTTACAAGTGGCTGGTGAAATTTTTGATGAGGCCTCTTGAGTTGAGTGGAAAATATTTCGGCAAACGCTACAAAGGTAGATGTGGTACGATAGGCAAAATAGTATTTCATATTATGAAATAGCAAGGATTAGTCTATATGGTTGTGGCGGATAATGTTGAGTTTAAACATTACTAATTATTATCATGAAGAAAATCATGCGTAACAGTATTGTTTGTGCAAACAATTTTGAGTGGTTATGACAGGCTGGGTATTGGTGGTTTTATCCGTTGCTGCATCAATAGCACTGAGAATTTTTGGAACTGGGCAAAACATTTCTTATGAAGTTAACTGTAAATTGTTCCTGCGTTTTTTGCGAGAATTTGAATTTAATTTCGGTATATCGTCCTGGCTGTTTCTAATTTTGCATAATTGGTCTGGAGTTTGGGGTACTTGCACCGTTTCTTTGAGCTATTCTTGAGCTATTCTGGATTGCTCCGGTAAAATATATATTGGAAAAATTAAGGTTATAGTGAATAAAGCAAAATATTTATCTATGGAATACAATTTGCTTGTTGTCGGTATGTGGTAAGATGATTTGGAGTAAATATTTGATAATTTACAATACTGTGAATTTGTATGTTTATTGAGTTTATCTATTTGCATCGGATAGGAGAGTGAAAAAATGTTAGGTTTTATCTTCAAAGCGATCTTGTCAGATGAAATGCTATTTTAGATTTTGATGGGGTATGTTCTAGAATGGTTGTATTCATACGTTTCCTTTGTAAATATATTTAAATTTTAAATTTTTACTAGAAATATGGAGTTAATGTTATGGTATCTAGTACTAAGAAAAAATCTTCTAGAAGATTATTTTGTCGTGTTCCGTTAAAGGTAATAACGGTATCGGTTCTTTCTCTT
>ERZ773054.556-NODE-556-length-27738-cov-21.273381_pt1 | contig 27738 bp, 25 predicted proteins | sample MGYA00580630_ERZ773054 | MGnify/ENA primary metagenome ERZ773054 (study PRJEB29015, sample SAMEA2737994) | human oral metagenome | biome: human oral; feature: human-associated habitat; material: dental | place: China | collected 2115 ... | reverse complement strand
TGAAGACTATCCACGGACACCCAACCTACTCTGAAGTGATGTACGAAGCATTTGCAGATGTTCTAGGAATGGCCATCCATTCACCTAAGAAAAAATAAATCGAAGATAGAATAGACTGGAAAGGTATTTTCCAGTCTCTATCGTATAAAGGGATATCATGAAATATATTATCAATCATTCGAACGACACCGCCTTTAATATAGCATTGGAAGAATATGCCTTTAAACACCTTTTGGATGAGGATCAAATTTTCCTACTTTGGATTAACAAACCATCTATCATTGTTGGGCGTCACCAAAACACTATCGAAGAAATCAACCGTGATTATGTTCGAGAACATGGCATTGAGGTAGTCCGCCGTATCAGCGGTGGTGGAGCTGTTTACCACGATCTAAACAACCTCAACTACACAATCATCTCAAAAGAAGATGAAAACAAGGCTTTTGACTTTAAGAGCTTCTCAACTCCAGTTATCAATACCTTGGCTCAACTTGGTGTTAAAGCTGAATTTACAGGACGTAATGACTTAGAAATTGACGGTAAGAAATTCTGTGGAAATGCCCAAGCCTATATCAATGGACGTATCATGCACCATGGTTGCTTGCTCTTCGATGTTGATTTGTCAGTCCTTGCTAACGCACTCAAAGTTTCAAAGGACAAATTTGAGTCAAAGGGTGTGAAATCCGTCCGTGCCCGTGTAACCAATATTATCAATGAATTACCAGAAAAAATCACAGTTGAAGAATTCCGTGATTTGCTATTGGAATACATGAAAAAAGAGTACCCAGAAATGACCGAATATGTTTTTTCTGAAGAAGAATTGGCTGAAATTAATCGCATCAAGGATACCAAGTTTGGAACTTGGGACTGGAACTACGGTAAATCACCTGAATTTAACATTCGTCGTGGAACAAAATTCACTAGTGGTAAAGTGGAAGTCTTTGCCAATGTTTTCGAATCAAAAATCCAAGACATCAAGATTTATGGTGACTTCTTTGGTATCGAAGACGTAGCAGCTGTAGAAGATGTCCTTCGTGGAGTGAAATACGAACGAAAAGATGTCCTTAAGGCACTAGAAACTATTGATATTACACGCTACTTCGCGGGTATCAGCCGAGAAGAAATCGCTGAAGCAGTGGTGGGATAAGGAAAAAGAATCCATTTATGATGGATTCTTTTATTAGAGTTAAACTTAATAATCATGCTGATTAGATTATAATAGAGAGGAAAAATGAAAAGGAGTTATTCATTAATGTTAGAAATTCCAGTAGAAAGTCTTAATCTATTTGAACAGTTAGACCGCAATGTTGTTGCTTTCTATAGAAATGAAGAAATTTATCAAACTGAAAGTTTAAATATAAGCATCACACAAGAACATTATGATATGAAATACAAAGAGCTTCAGCCTTTAGGATACCAGGCTGTTCAAATACCTTTAGGAATGGCTTTAGATAATGTAATCCAACAAGCCTATTTCCAAAATCTTATAATTGGCGGTCTTCTGCCCGATGAAATCAAAGTAAACAAAGAGGACTTAATGCCTTTGAAAGATATTGTTGATAGTTTTTGTATTATGTATGCTGCAGCAAACAACCGACTTGAAAATAGTAAGGCTTATGAACTTATGAAAGATAAGACAGTGTTCTTTATTGGTAAACTGTTAACTGAAAAACTTAAAAGTGGTGACGAAATTTCGTATATGGGAATCGAAAGAGAATCAGCTGATGGAACTCCTTATGAAGCAGTAAAATGTTTTCTAACTAAAGAGAGTGCTGAGCAGTACAATGATTCAAAAAAACCTGTAAGCTCAGCAAATCTAGCCTATCTGCAAGCCTTTTGGGGTAAACCAGTAATTATAGAGCCACACCGTAACTACTGGATTGAGTTTAAATAACTAAAAAACGAAAGATCAATTCCTTTTATCTTTCGTTTTTTAGGGATAGTTAATTTACATAATTTATAATATGTAGCGCTTATAAACTGTCTAAAGCATTCTTTTGTTCATCATTGACGATATGGGTATAGAGGTCAGTGACTTGTGTGCTGGCATGTCCTAGCTGATGGCTAACCAAAACTTGCGATTTAGTAGCATCATAGAGCCTAGTTGCCAGGGTATGGCGTAGTTTGTGTGGAGTTACACGGACTTTGAAGTCCTCAGAGTACTTAGCAACCATCTTTTCAACACTAGAAGCATCGATACGATTGGGAACGCCACGATATAAGGTCAGAAAGAGTGCTGTATCAGTCTTTTCCGTCTTATAGCGTTGATTTCTAATGGCGAGATAATTCTCTAGGTAAGGCTTGGCAAAGGCAGCGACATTAACTGAGTCTCGTTTACCCCCTTTCCGAGTGACATCAATAACCATCATTCTGAGATTAAGGTCTCTTAGATCCAGATTAACCGCTTCAGATAAGCGAACACCAGACGCCAAGAGAAGGGCAATAATAGCCAAATCACGTTCTTTATTCTTATTAAATGATGAGAGAGCGCGATTTGAGAGCTGTTGTGGGTACTCCTGGTCGATATAGGTTAGAAAACCTTCTGTTTCATCACCTAAAAAGAGTTTTTGCTTGATGTTTTCAGCTCTGGCAGCAAGGGTTTCTTTCTTTTTCTTAGTTGAAACTTTCTTCATTACATTACGATAGAAATAGGGCTCTCCTTGGTCGTTTTCAACTTCCTCAGTTAGATACTTGTAAAGACTGGACAATGCTGACAAGGTCCGATTGATGGTTGTCTGAGAAACACCTTGCTTGGTTGTATTAGCATTCAGCAAAGGCCGTTCTCGTAGATAAAGGATAAAGGATTCCATATCTTTCTTTGACATGTTTTCCAAGACCGATAAAGGAATATCAGCTATTTTATCAGCGTTTGAAATTCCAGACTCTAAAACCCAGTTAAAAAATCGATCGTATTCCTTGAGGTATTCGTACAAGGTTGTAAAACTATAAGGGACAGCAAGCTTAGATTGGTAGTATTCCAGAACATACCAAGGCATGATTTGTTTTAGTTTATCGATTCGTTCTAGTAAAATCTCACGTTTCATGATTTTCTCCATAAATAAGTCTACTAGTAGTATAGCATAGGCTTATATATTTTTCAAGAAAATTATAGTTTTTCGGAAATATGTTATAGGAGCTTGTACTTTATAAATCCAACAAATAGATAACTAAAAATTTTTTTCGGGGAAAAATCGGTCCAACCTGAATTTTAGTGAAAATGTACTTTACTAAAATTTAAAACCTTGTTAAATCAAGGTTTTTAGGATTACAAGGGGTTTAAAAGGGGCTGATTTTGTACATTAAGCCTTAAACTCAGTCGTATCAAGGGTTTATTTACTGTCTAGGTAAAAGTACAAAAATTTCCAGTTTTTAATTATTTTTAATTATGTACTTTATTTAAGTAATAGCTAAAAATTCTTTTTGTGAACAGGATATAATTACTGCTGCCAATTTCAAGAACAAGAGAATCTCAACATAAGATTTTTGATGAATTTGTCAATTATACTGACTCCACTGCAGTAAATGTCCTTTACTAATTCTGCTTACATTTAAAAACAAATCTTAGTCTCATGCTTCTTACGGAACCTTTACAGACTTTCTCCTTGACATATCTAAGCTCATTATGCTATTATAAAAGTAGCTCATATACCATGCTGTATAAGGAGTTCCTGAAGGCGTTTCTCACATCGAGAAGCGCCTTTTGCTTTGACCATTTCATAAACTATTTATATAATTATGGTATTCTCTAACCTTCTTTTCTAATGTATGTTGATGTTCGATATAGAAAGCAGTCACCAATAATACATAAGTTGAACGTACATCAAGAACAATGATATATCTATCTTTTATGTCAAGGAGATGTAATTTTTTGTTTTTTTTATATACTACAAAACATTCCGTCGGACATCTTAAATGCGAACTAGTTAAGGCTTCAGGAATCCAATGGAGTCTCTCGCTTCTTCTCAGATCAAGAGTCCTATCATCAAGATCATATTGCTCTTTACAGGTTAAATGATAAAAGGATTCTTCTTTCCCATTATACTCTGGATGTCTCCTGGTACTTAGTGGCTTGCCAAGGAATTTTATCTGAGCATTTTTTATTTTATTGCAAAAAATTTCATAAAGGTAGTTTTCGTAAGATTGATAAGAGCCTCTATAATCCGCTAATGTAACAATTTCAGAAAGTGAGTGACAATAATTCATCTTGTTTCTCCTTCAAAACAAAAAATATTAAATTTGCGCTCTGAAAAATTCGATGATTTAGTCAAATTCTGCTTAGTTTTTTCTTGGATTAAGTGGCAAATCCTATTTTTAGCATAACTAGAGCTCAATCCTCTGTTTATATATGTTAATGCACCAATCAATAAATCTGCTAATTGTAAAATAGTACTTTCATGAGATCTAATTTGCTGAATACGAGTTATTTTATTTTTATCTCGTGCCTTATTGTTTAAAATTTTTTGTAATTTTTCAACTTTCTTTTGACCATTTGTATCTTTTATATCAATATAAATTTTAATATTGCTGTCTACCCCTAAGATTTTTACTAGAGTTAAATAATACATCTTATAGTAAAATTCATCAAAAGTTTGATTATACTCTGCATGGTCTAACTTAGTTTTATCAAGGACAATGACAGCTCTGAATGATAGTAGTTCATTTTCAAAGAAATAATTCACAATATCTATATAGTAATCGATCAATGAAGTTGAGACCTTTGTCCATTTAATTTCGCGAAATCTCGAAACGCGGTGCTTGTCCTTGATGCCGTTTATATCTTTATTTATTTGGCGTATACTATTCTCTGGTAAATAAATACCACCAATAGCCATAACTTTTATTTTGTCATTTTCCAAATGACAGCTCTCATCACAATATACATTTACAACCATAATTTCTCCATTTGTATTTAATTTATATATACCATTCTAACATATAGATGATGAATTTTATACATTGTCGAATAAATATCTAGATGTATCATATAAAATTCTTTATATATAATAGAATATGCTTAAATTGGTGTTCTTTTTGCCAAGCGACATCTTTTATATTTTTTATCTTCATCTTCATCTTCCTTTATATTGATGAGGATGCCTTCGTATTTTTCATTACACTTTTCTTTAATGCATTCAAAATCACCATACAACTTATGTAGAACATCAAGTATTTTCATTATGATGTAGGTCCTCCTTGGAATTTTCTCAATGAGTTTGTTTACGTAATTTAAATTACGTAAACAAACTACAACAACAAATCTTTTATTTTTCCAATTTCACTTTTTGGAATGACTAAATGAATCATATCGCCCAGATACATTCTGGTTGAGCCATTAACGGTTTGGCTTTTGCCATTATGGACTTGGGTTGTGATGAGGACGTTGTGTGGTAAGTTGAGTTCATGGACTTGTTTTCCTGCAATTTTGTCTGAAACAGGGATTTCGATAAGAGTTACCTCTCCTTCGTCTGTAGCTTCTTCTGGTAACATTTTCTCCAGCATGGCTTCGTATACCGGGGCACCCTTTAGTAAATCCATGATAATGTAAGCTACTAGGGTCACAAGTCCGAGGGGCATGAGATTTCGGATGTCTCCTACCATTTCGGTTACAAGGATCATAGCTGTTAGGGGAGCCTTAGAGATTGCTCCAAAGTAGCCACTCATTCCTAAAATGATAAATATTGGAAATTGTTCCTGACTGACAAGACCAAGATTAACACAAATAACGCCAACTAGGGCACCAAGTAAGGAACCAAGAGCCAGGATAGGTAGGAAAATTCCTCCTGGAAGGCCACTTCCATAACTAATCATACTCCAAATAAAGCGGATCAAAAAGTAAGCTAATAAAAGTTGGAAACTAAAATCTTGCTCAGTTAAAGAAAGAACGACCTGATTTCCACCACCAAGGATTTGTGGTAAGAAGATTCCCACTGGTATGATAAGGATAAAAGCTAAGATTGGATAATAAGCTCTATCTAAATGGATCTTTTGACCAAGCCAGTCATAAACTTTGCTGACATTTAGCACAGCTTTCTCATAAAGAAAACCTGATAATCCGAGAAAAATACCCATGAAAAGATAAATCCAGTACTGATCTAGAGTCATGAGAGGGATATTGTCAGGCATATCCAGTACGGGTGTTAGGCCAAATATGAGTAGAGAGACAAAGTTTGCTACTAGACTGGCTGCTAGAGTTGAGACCCAGAAAAAGCGGGAAAAATGGTGGTATACTTCTTCTACGACAAAGAGCAACCCAGCAATCGGTGCATTAAAGGCAGCTGCTAATCCCGCTGCAGCACCACTAGCAATCAAGGATCGTTCCTCTACTGGACTGGATTTGAGCCATTTAGCAATTCCCTTACCACCAACTGCTCCAAGTTGAATACTCGGACCTTCTCGACCCAGCATGAGACCGCTGGCAATAGCTAGAATACCTAGAATATATTTCTTCCAGAGAACACTCCACCAATTAAGCGACATGAGTCCTTTTAATTCGGCCTCAACTTGTGGGATCCCTGAGCCTTTGATATCTTTATCTGAGCGAGTTAATTTAGCACTGAGCCAGCAGATGAGTATGTAAAATAGAACAAGGACAAAAAGATTGCGCACTAGGTGCGCTTGATCTTGATAGAGGCCTTGTATCAGGTGGAAGCCTTTTTCGATTAAGAAACGAAAAGATCCTACGATTAGCCCGACAACTAGCCCGACGATAATTCCTCGCCCAACTTGGGATAATATGGTACTTGAAGCAAAGGCAAATTCTTTCTTGGACCGGAGTATTTCTGACTGTTCCTCCATAATCATTTCCTCCAACTTAACTTTCTTTATTTGCTGCAACCAGTGATTTTATCGGTTCGAAACTGGTTCGATGAATGGGAGTAACTCCTAGTTTATCAAGACCTTCTAAGTGTTTTGCTGTTCCATATCCAGCATTTGCAGCGAAATCATATCCAGGAAACTGGTTGTCATAATCCTTCATTAAATTATCCCGCGTCACTTTGGCAACTATGGATGCGGCTGCGATAGAGAGGGAGTTGGCATCTCCTTTGATGATTGCTGTTTGGGAAATTGGTAAATCCAGTTGCATGGCATCAATCAAGAGGTGCTCAGGTTGTGGGTCGAGCTGAGAGATTGCTTCTTTCATGGCGAGTTTAGTTGCTTCATAGATATTGACTTGGTCAATGACTTGATTATCCATGATTCCAATGCCGATTGATAGAGCTTGTTCTTGAACGGCTTGATAAATTTCCAAATGTTTCTTTTTGGGGATTTTTTTACTATCGTTGAGGCCTCTGATTTTACAATTTTTAGGTAAGATTACCGCTGCAGCGACTACAGGTCCAGCAAGAGGACCGCGGCCGACCTCGTCAACGCCTGCTATTAAGCTTAATCCTTGTTTATAAAGCTCTTTTTCATAGGAAAGCATGGATTCTAAGCGAAGGTCTTCATCCAGTTCTGCCTGAATGCTTTTTCTACGCTTGCTGATTTCCTTTTGAACTCCAGTTCGGCTATCTTTTTCCAGTTCAAGAAAAAGGGGATTGTCTAAGTCTTTGACAGTAGCAAGAAGTTCTCTGATTTCTTTAATCGTCGTCATCAATGTCGTCCAATGTATCTAAGGTATAATTACCGAGCTTTCCGTCACGGACTTCCTTCACGAAGAGACTGTAAAAACGGTCGTAGTCGTCTCGGAAACCAAGAGCACGTGTCATATCCATGATGATAACAGGAGCTTCTTCTTCAATTTTCATTTGTTTAAAGCGTTCAGCTAGCTTATCTGGATAATGTTTTTTGAAATAATTGAGACCAAAAATGGTCACTTCATCCATTGGAAGCAACTGGTCCTTAATAGCTCCTGTTAGGGCTAGTTTCAGTGCGACAGTATCATCTTCAAACTTAGGCCAGAGAATCCCTGGTGTGTCTAAGATTTCAAGGTCTTTATTGGTTTTGAGCCATTGTTGCCCCTTGGTAACACCTGGTTTATTGCCGACTACCGCAATCTTTTTCCCAGCCAAACGGTTCATCAGGGTTGATTTACCAGCATTTGGAATTCCAATAATCATGGTACGCAAGGTTTCGATTTTAATACCACGTTCTTTTTGGCGTGCAATCTTATCAGCCATGAGCTTTTTAGCAGCATCAGTCACAACTTTTACAGTAACTTGCTCTTTGGAGTTGATAGCCAGAGTTTGAATTCCCTGTGATTCAAAATACTGACGCCATTCTTTTGTCATTGCTGGATCAGCTAGGTCTGCCTTGTTTAAAATCAATAGTTTGGGTTTATCACCCACAATCTTGTTCAACATAGGATTTTGACTAGATAAAGGTAGACGCGCATCCACCAAAATCGTCACAAAGTCAACAAATTTTAAATTCTCCTGAACTTGTCGCCGAGCCTTTGACATGTGGCCCGGAAACCATTGAATAGTCGCCATAATATTTTCCCCTTCCGACTAAAAAAACGTAATAAAACGTTTTCTTTCTCACCATCTATTCTATCATAAATTAGGTACTTTTGCACAGGCTTTGACTAAAATAAAATCACACTATAGTACATAACTGAATTTATGTAACAGAACATGCGCTTGACTTTATTTGCTGTTTGGTATATACTTTGTATATACAGTTTAGTGGAGGTAGAGTGATGAATACGGTAAAGACTCGGAAGGTGGGAAATTCTCTCACAGTGACCATTCCTAAAAATTTGGGTATGGCAGAAGGTCAAGAAATGGTTGTCTACAAAGGGATTGACGGTGTCATTGTCCTGGCTCCGAAACTAAATGATCCTTTTGACGGGATTACTGATTTGAGAATGACAAATGATTTTCAAGGGGTAAAAATCATTGACAGCGAAATCTGATTATATTCCTGAAAAACAAGATATCATTTGGCTTGACTTTGATCCATCAGTTGGTCGGGAAATTCAAAAACGGCGGCCTGCCTTGGTTGTTTCTAGGAGAGAATATGCCTTGCAAACTGGTTTTGTGGCTGTCTGTCCTATCACTCACGGCCAACAACGGTTGGCAGAAAAAGGCTTGCTCGTTCCTGTCTCGTCGGATAAGGTAGATGGCGCTGTCAATCCATTTCAACTGTATACTTTTGATTTTCGGATGCGTAATGCTCAAAAAATAACTAGAATGGATACACAACGTTTTCAGAAAGTGGTTCAACTGTATCAATATATCTTTGAAGATACTTAAATCCTACCATGCATGACAAGGTAGGATTTTTTCTATATGAGTAACCTATCTAAAAATGGGTGAAGGCAATTGAGGAGAATTCCTCTAATCCAGCTTTCTTGGGCTGATGATAGATGTTCTGCCTGAAGACATTCTTTTAGAAAATCGCGGACTTGTTCTGGTGCAATTTCAAACTCAAAGGCTTTCATCTTGTAGAAAAAGTCGATGAGATGAACTGACAGATACTCGGTTGAAAAGGGTACTTCACCACTTTTTCGATACTCTAGTAAGAGTCGAGCAAATCTGGCTTTTTCATCAGGTAAATCACGAAAATAGGAGTTAAGAAGCCAAGTCTGCCTTTGCTTTCGTTCAATAGGGTCTTGATTTGCAATTCGTTGGTCTTTTTCCAACTCTTTCTGATCTTGCTTTGCCTTGAGAGTACGTTCTTCTCTATTCTTTCCAAAAAGAATTTTTTCCCACTTTCGTTCTTCTTGTGTGAGAGTTTCTGTAAAGCCGAAGTAATCTTGATAAGCTCGTTCTGCAGGGCCCATAGCAAGAATGAGATTGTCAGCGTATTGCTTAGCGATTTTATCTCTCTTTCTGCGTTCTTTCTCTGCCTGAATCCGTAAATGCTGCTCGTAGTCGATTTTCTCCTTGCCTAGTTTGACAAGGTAGAGTTGATCATCGGTCTTACCAAGTAGAAAGGGTTTGATGCACTTTTCAAGGACTTCTTCCAGACGTGCCTTCTTTTTGGGATCTGCCTTGGTCCAACTTCCTCCTTGAAAGACTTCTAGGAAAAGCTGGTAATCTTTCTCGGGTGCAAATTGATTGCCACGATTGGCTTTGAAAACACCTTTTTCCCAAAACCATTTTAGAAGTCGTTCGTCAAAATCGCTTTTATTGACCTTAATTTTTTCCTTTTTCTTGGCTTTTCTAGTCAGATTTTCAAGCTTTCTGAGCAGTTTTTCTTCCTCTTCTAGTTGCTGATCGAGGCTAATAAGCTGAAAATGGCGAACACAGTCACTGCCGATAGGAAAGAGACGTTGTCCTGTGACATTGTTAAAGAGTTCGTAAGCGTACTTAATGGCATTTCCGCAGATACAGTTGCTGTGCCCAATGCCATTAAAAATCAAGGAAACTTCATTCCATTCCTTGGTAGCTTGATCCCAAGTATTTGCTTGCGAAGCTTGTAAAACTGCGTCATGCAGGGATTTTCTAACTGGAAGTGGCATGAGGTCTCCTTTCTAGATTATACTTTTACAACCTGAACCTCGTCTTTCCCAAGTAAGATCAAGTATTTTTCTATATTTTCAATCGAATAGGCTCGTGATAAAGCTTCTCCGTAGAGGGCTAACTGACTACGATAGCGGTCTATGAGTTGACTTGCTTCATCATAACGGTCAGTCTTATAGTCAAAAAGAACGATACGATCTCCGAAAATCAGATATCCATCAAGGATACCACGGACAACAAAATCTTCCTGACTCTTTTGGTCTCGTTTGAGCATGGAGAAAGGTTGCTCTCGATAGAGATGATTTGTGTTAGCGAGAATCTCCTGACCAAGTGGTGTGTCAAAGAAAGCTAGGATTTTCGCAAGATTGATCTTGTCTCTGACAGCTGGACTCGTTTGAACTTGTTTGAGAGTATCTTTCAGGCTAGTAAGCGTTGGTCGCTGACTGAGGTCAATTCTTTGCATGAGTTCGTGGGTTGCACTACCAATCTCAGCTCCTGTTACCTTTTCTTTAGTTGAAAAATCTGGTAAATCGAAGCTGATATGTTTCTCTGGTGATTTGGTTTGGTTAGCAATTTGAACACCTTCCATATCCATAACCGGTTCATAGAATTTCTTGATTTGGCTAGGAGTTTGGACACTAGGGAGTTCAATAGCCGCATGGTGCAGAGTATTATAGACTTCTACTTCTTTTAGCATTTCAAGGGCTTCTTTGATGATTTCTGACTGACGATTGTCTGCTTGAGAGCTATCTTGTAGAGGGCCCTTGTTTTCCAATTGACCAATAGCTTCTCTGGTCAGCTGGTCTTCACCAACAAAACGATAGCTAAAGTTGAGATTTTCCTTGGCAAATACTTTAGTGATAGCCCAGATCCAATCTTGGAAATTCCTTGCTTGAAGTCTGGTATTTTTATCTAGTTTTCCGTTTTCAGATGCTGGATATTCCTTGGCTTCCAGCTTTTCACGAGAGCCCTTACCGACAAGATAAAACTTTTTCTCAGCCCGTGTCATGGCAACATACAGCAGACGCATCTGTTCAGAATAGCTAGCCAGTTGCAGTTCTTTCTCATTCTGCGTATAGGTCAGGCTAGGAATGGAGAGTTTGATGGTTTTAGGATAGTGTGCTTCCACTGCCCCTGTTTCTACCTTGACAATGTATTTGACACCAAGCCCATTCTGACGACTGAGAATGACGTCTGATATTGAGTCTTGTTTATTGAAGTCCTGATCCATGTTGAGGATAAAGACATAAGGAAATTCCAGACCTTTACTCTTGTGAATGGTCATGAGTTCCACTGCGTCTTTAGGCGGTGCGACGGCTACACTTGCAAGATCATGCTGTGCTTCCAAAACCTGATCAATCATTCGAATAAAACGAGACAAGCCCTTGAAATTACTTTTTTCAAACTGGTCTGCTCTCAAAGCTAAGGCATAGAGATTAGCTTGTCTAGCAGGACCGTTAGGCAAGGCTCCAACATAATCATAGTAAAAACGATCGTTGTATATCTTCCAAATCAAGTCATAGAGGGAGTGGGTTTTGGCATATAGGCGCCAAGAATCCAAAATATCCATGAACTGGTTTAGTTTTTTCGCTAAAGCTGTGTAAATTAATTCTTTACTCTCGGTTTCCTGTTTTTGAGCATTAATCAGTTTCTCATAAAGATTCTCTTGGACTTTATCAGCTGCTTTCTGAAGGGACAAACGTGCTAACTCGTCCTCATCAAAGCTAAACATTGGGGACTTCATAAGCGCAACCAAGGCATAGTCTTGCAGAGGATTGTGAATAACACGAAGAGTGTCTAGCATGACTTGCACTTCTAGGGATTGGAGGTAATTATTTTGTTCTCCGTCTGTTTTGACAGGAATTCCGTACTCTGACAGAGCTAGGAGGATCTGGTCATTACGACTGCGACTAGAAGTCAAAAGGGCAATCTCCTTAAAGGCTACACCATTCTCTTGATGGAGCTTCAGGATTTCCTTGATGACTAAGCGCATTTCACCTGTGAGTTTTGTTTCTGTTTGACTCTCTTCCTCCTCTTGTCCACTGTCGTCCTTATCGTATAGGAGAAATTCTGCCTCGTTCTCAGGGTTGGGAGTCAGTTTGGTATTGGCAAAAACAAGCTGATGCATGCTGTCGTAGTTAATTTCACCGACTTCTTGGTCCATGAGACGTTCAAAGACATGGTTGGTTGCTGACAGCACTTCTGAACTGCTACGGAAATTTTCCTTGAGGAGAATCAGCTTGCCCTCTTGGGGATTATGCGCATAGCGTTGGAATTTTTCATTGAAAATCTGCGGATCTGCCTGACGGAAACGGTAGATGGACTGCTTGATATCCCCCACCATAAAGCGATTATGACCATTCGACAGCAATTCCAGCATCCGTTCTTGAATGTGGTTGGTATCCTGGTACTCATCGACCATGACTTCATGGAAGCGATTCTGATATGCTTCACGAACTTGTGGGAAATTCTCTAAAATTTCAATGGTGTAATGGCTGATATCAGCAAATTCAAAGGCATTTTCATCACGTTTACGTTCACGATAAGCCTCCACAAAATCACTCATAAAGGTTTGGAAGGTTTTAGCTAGATCCGAAGTGTCTACATGATAACGCTCTTGATAGTCAAGAATCGTTATCTGGTCTGCTAGTTGTCCTAGTCTAGCAAACTGGGACTTTCTCTCCTCGTTATAAGCATCTGCCAGTGGCTTCAAATCAGCCTTTCGACTAGAGTTAGCAAGAGACCGACCATTTTTCTCCTTAGAGATGGCAACAACACGAGCAAGCACTTCTTGATAAGCCTGACTATCAGATTCATGATTTAAAGAGCCAATTTCATCCAAAACCTGCTGAACAGCTTCTAAGTAAGTAGCTTTGGGAAACTCTTTGGCTTCATTATCCAGGTGATAACGGAAAAAGCTTTCCAAATCCCAAAGCGCCCGCTTGATTTGCTCAGTCAGTTTTCCTTTTTCACTAAAAAAATCGGCTTCTTCAAATCCTTTGAGGAAAGATTCACTCAGCCATTTCTGAGGGCTGCTAGTAGATTGTAAAAAGTCATAAATTTTGTAGACTTGCTGGCGCAGACCTCGTTCATCCTTGCCTCGCCCGGCAAAATTCTTCACCAAACGACTAAATTTCTCTTTATTTTCACCTTGGTAATGGTCTTCAAACACCTGATGAAAAACTTCGTTTTTTAAGATTAACTGTTCACTTTCATTCTGTAGAATACGGAAATTTGGTGCGATATCAATCAGATAGCCATGTTTGCCGAGGAACTTTTGTGTGAAGGAGTCCATGGTTCCGATGGCCGCGTTTGGCAGATCTGCCAACTGTCGTCCCAAGTGTTGTTTGAGATCAACATCATCAGCTTCTTGGATTTGCTGGCTGATTTTTTTCTCCAAGCGTTCCTTGAGTTCAGTCGCAGCCTTGACGGTAAAGGTCGAGATAAAGAGTTGACTGATTTCCACACCACGCGCCAATTGGTCCAGAATGCGCTCGGCCATGACAAAGGTTTTCCCAGAACCAGCAGACGCTGAAACGAGGATATTTTGACCAGAAGTGTAGATGGCTTCGATTTGCTCGGCTGTTTTCTTCTGTTCCTTGCTCGAACTCGCTTCTGCTACTTGCAGTTTTTGAATCTCTTCCTCAGTTAAGAAGGAAATAGGCTTCATCGATTCAACTCCTCTCTCATTTTTTCAAACCATGCTTGCTTGAGTTTTTCTCCGACCAGACGCTTGCCATCAGCAGCTAGGTCTAACTTTTCTAGGAAACGAGCTTGACCCAAATGGTAATTGGCTTCAAATCCTGTAATGGCTTGATGTTGCTGGACGTATGGGGCAATACTTCTTCCGTTCTCTGTGTATGGATTGATAGCGAACTGGCCTTCTAAAATCCTCTCAGCTGCTTTCTTGTAAAGATGAGCATTATAGTCCAGTAAGAGCTGGAATTCTTCATCGGTCAGCTGATTAGCCTTGTTTTTGTTGTAAAATTCGCCCAAATTACTGCTTTCTTTCTCTAAAAAGAGTCCTTGGTATTTCATTGACTTACTGGCTTCTACTACTGCTCCTGCAAGATTTTTAACTGCTAATAAGGATTGGACTGGTTCTGCCATTTCTAAGTACATAGCTCCGAAAAAGTTCTGCTCCCCTTCTATTTTAAGAGCAGCAAGATAGGTTGGTAGTTGGGAATTGAGCCCATTAAAGAAACTCGGAAACTGGAACTGGGTCAAACTTGACTTGTAGTCTACCACTCCTAGCGCTCCGTCAGCTTTCAGGCGATCGATTCGGTCCACCTTACCTCGCACATGGACACTGCGAGCATTATCTAACTGGATAAATGCTTGGTCTTTACCACCAAACGTTGCTTCCTCTTGGATGGTTTCGATGGCTGGATTATGACGAAGGATGTGCCCAGTAGTCCGCGCGACATCGAGCAGAACTTCCTTGGTAAACTGGGCTTCCAAACTTTCTTGATAAATGGCTTCAAATTCCCGTTCTTGGCTGGTTTCCTTAATAGCTTGCTCCAGACGTTGGTCGAATGGATTTTCAGCAGGCAGCTTCAAGGCACGTTCAAAAATACGGTGCAAGAAATTCCCGTGACTGCGAGCATCTGGGCGCAGGCGCAATTCTTCCTGCAAGCATAGAACATAACGGAGGTAATAACTATATTCATTGCGGTAAAACTCCGTCAAACCAGAGGTAGACAGGTAAAACTCTTTGTCAGCAGGATAGAGAGCCTGCAAGGTATCCTTTGCTAATGGCTTGCTACTTGGACTAGTTGGAAGGGCAGGATTCGCAAGGCCTTTTTGATCAAGTTTTTTCCCCATGACACGCGCTAAGACCGTGACAAAAGTTAAATCTTGTTCATTTTCACTAGAAGCAGCTTGCTGATGATAGACAACCAGACTAGACAAGAGACTGTGATAAGAACTCATATCTTCTTTGCTAAGATTTTTATGGTTCATTCTCTTTTCTATCCGGCTAAATCCAAAACTTACCAGTTCATGAAGATAGGCAGATTCCTTGCTCTCATTTTCATTGAGAAGACTGGGTGCTGACAAAATCAACTGCTTACGGGCAGCATTGACTAAAGAAAGCATGGTATAGCGATTTTTCTTGAGGTTTTCACTGCTTGCAATCAGCAATCGTGCTCCTTCTTCTGTCGCTTGGTTTAGGCTTTGTCTTTCTTCATCTGTCAAAAGGCTAGTATTTTGCGAGATTTTTGGTAAATAATCCTGAGTTAGTCCAATGGCATAGACAAAGTCAGCAGTCAGTGGTGCAATCAAATCGTAACTCTGCACCAGAACAGTGTCCACTGTCGCTGGAATGGTGCGATACTGAGACAAGCTCAACCCAGAGTGGAGCAAGGCTAGGAAGTCCTCCAGACTAACTTGTGAACCATCAAAAACGGTCGCAAATTGTTCTAAAACGTGACAGAAAGCTTTCCAAACTTCGGCTTGTCTTTCCTGTTCAGGAGCTTCCATAGTGGATGTTAAACCTTGCATCTGCTTGCTTAAAGCAGCATTTTTTAGAAAAGCACTCCACTTTTGCAAGAGATTTTCTGCCTTCTGTTTTCGGCTGGCAAATAAGGTTTCAAGAGGAGACAAAACCCGCAAACGAATGGCATTCAAGCGTTCCAAATCAAACTTTCCATGGTGGGATTTGGTGAAGGTTTGCTGAAAGGCTGGCAAGCCGTTGATACCAAGATAGCGGAGATATTGCTCAAAAGCATCAATCTCAGCCTGACTAAGGTCAGTATACAAACCTGTTTTGAGGAGGTTAATCAAATCCTCCTGACGGAAACGGTAGCGTTTTAAACGTAAAATAGACTCCACATACTGGGTCAAGGGATGATGAGCCATAGATTCGCTTCTACCAAGATAGAAAGGAATCTGGTACTGGTCAAAAATGGTCTTTAAGGACAACTGATATGAAGCCACATCTCCCAACAGAATCCGAAAATGCTTGTAACTGAGGTCTGGATTGTCATGTAGTTTTTGACGAATGCTACGGGCTACCAACTCCAACTCTTCCTTTTGTGTCAAGCAAGACCAGATTTGTAGATTATCACGATCCTTCTCATCGATATCTAAAGCGAGTTCTGAGAAGTCATAAGAAGACTCCAACAAACGAGAGGCCTTGTCAAAACTATCCATTGTCTCATGTGTCTGAGAACGGTCTTGAGCAGGCGTCTGGTATTTGGCACCTAAATGATGAAGAAATTCTACACTGGCTTGGTAGAGATTACCTTCAGCGAAGGGACTGGTATAGGCCTTCTTACTTGCATAAGCACCGATGACAATCTCAACACCTTTACGATGGAGCAGATCCACCACATGCTCCTCCTCAGCAGAAAAACGAGTAAAACCGTCGATAACCAAGGCAAGTTGACTAAAATCACTACTTACCTTGTTATTCTCAATAGCCTCAATCAAATGGGACAACTGACTTCCCTGAGCTAATTGACTTTGATTGAGATAGGTAGTCACTTTCTCAAAAATCAAGAGTAAATCTGCTCGCTTGTCCTCATCGGTCAAACTTTCCAAGTCTAAAAAGCTCATCTGAGCAGTCGTCATCTCGTGATAAAGTTCAATCAACTGCTGGATAAATTGAGGGTCTTGTTTAATAGCACCATAAACTCGTAACTCTTTGGGATCAAGTTCAGCAAGGCATTTATAGAAGACCATCCCAAGACCGATGTCATCAAGATTGGTCTTTGTAGGCAAGTCATTTAAAACCAGGTAACGAGCCATTTGAGCAAAGCGCGTAACGGTAATAGCAAAAGAAGCCTGCTGGGACAAGCATTCCAGCACGGCGCGTTCCTTTTCAAATGAAAGCGAGTTGGGGGCAATGTAGAAGACCCTCTTACCCGTAGCAACCAGATCTTCTGCCTCTCTAGTTAGAATTTCTGTCAAAGAAGTCCGAATATCAGTATACAGTAATTTCATCTCTGCCTCGTTTGTTTTTTCATTACCTTTTATTATACCATTTTTTGACTACCAATCCTATAGATAGAGAGTTCTTAAAACTTCTGAAGAAAAGAAAGAGGGTGGGACAGAAATCGGTAATTCGCTAGAATTCGATTTCGTCGTCCCACCTCCGCACAGTTGAGTAGAGCTGTAAAAGCTGATGCAATCAGCGTAGTAGAGCCCACTCAACCACTGCGTCTTGCTCGACAATCCAAAGAAAATTTAGAGGCTAGGACTTTTGTCCCAGCCTCTGATTGCTAAGCACTAACTACCAGATAACAAGAGTACCCATAATTCCCAAAATGCTAAAATGTTAATCATGATATGGAGCAAAATGGGATAATAGAGAGAATGAGTTTTTCGGTAGAGGAATGCTACAATCGCTCCTCCGCTTGCATAGGTGAAAAAGGCAAGTGGTGTTATACCATCAGAAACATGCACATAGCCAAAGACACAGGCTGATAGTAAAACATCTCCATACCAAGGTGAATCTTTCAAAAATGTATTCATCAGAACTCCTCGATAAACCAATTCTTCTGTAATTGGTCCTAGCAGACAAGTAATAAGCAATAAATATAGTAACTCTTGTCGCCCTGTCATCTCAACTAATTCATTTAAAGCCATTTGATTGGACGTTGCTGGGGTTAAAAAGGAAAACACAATACCTGAAAGATGATTGACTCCATAAGCAAGAAGCAAATAAACTGGATATCTCCATTTCCACTTCAACTCAAGAATTTTCCTACCTTCGAATACTAGTAAATAAAGAATAGCTATAAAAGTAACGATGAGCTCTAAAAAAGCAAGAATTTGAAAAAATTCTCTACTAGCAGGTACAAGCCTACCTGCAAAATGATTAAAAATCCACCAAAACCATGTCTTCCTATAAACGATTACTAATAAGGCTAGTAAAATCTGTACTACTCTTTTTTTCATACTATGACTCAGCTTTCTCCCCTTGTTTCTTCATATTACTAATATATTTTATTTAAAATCTCGCAGCACTTCCTTTGCAAAGATGATTACCTCCGCCAATATATCCTAAATCATAAGTGCCACTAGGACAAAATCCATGAACCGGCAGAGTTAATATCGACGCCATTTCCCAAGGATAATGATTATTAGCCTCTTTACCATATGAATTTGCTCCACCTTGTATCATCTCTAATTCTTCATTTGTTAGATTTACATTTTTTTTCATTAAAACCATGATGTATTCCTCCATTATTGTTCAGATTAGTTGAGTAATCTTCTACTCATACCTACTTACAAAAAAACTATTTTAAATTAGTTTTTTTATATTTGTCTAGTTGCAACTTTGACAAGTTTAGTATAGCATATCTTTGCAAAATATCCTCTTCAAATCTTGAATTGTCATCGAAACGTCCTAAACTGCAAAATCAATTAGCTCCTGTCCCTTTGACTATCATCTTCTCCAAAATATGCTATAATAATACCAAAAGATAAAGAAGGAAGTCTTATGATTAAACTACTAGCCTTGGATATGGACGGAACCCTCCTCAATGAAGCCAAGGAAATCCCACAAGCCCACATCACTGCCATTCATCAGGCCATTGAAAAAGGTGTCAAACTGGTTCTCTGTACAGGTCGCCCGCTTTTCGGTGTCCTCCCCTACTATAAAAAACTTGGACTTAACCTCCAGAATGAGTATGTCATTGTCAATAACGGTTGCTCAACCCACCAGACCAGTGACTGGAGTCTAGTTGACTGGCAAGAACTCAGCCCAGCTGACATTGAATACCTCTATGACCTAGCTGAAAAGAGTGATGTTCAGTTGACTCTTTTTGATGAAGAACATTATTTTGTTCTTGGTGGCAAGCCAAATCAAATCATTCAAAATGATGCCAAACTTGTTTTTTCAGACCTAACTGAAATTTCCCTTGAGGAAGCCACTAGTGGTAAGTATCGTATGTTCCAAGGCATGTTTTTAGGCACTAAAGAACAAACAGATGATTTTGAAGAGCGTTTTGCTACAGAACTCTGCCAACGATTTAGTGGCGTTCGTTCGCAGCCTGTCATTTATGAAGCCATGCCACTTGGAACCACAAAAGCTACTGCTCTTTCACGACTAGCTGATATTTTGCAGATTGAGCCATCAGAAATTATGGCCATGGGTGATGCTAATAATGATATCGAAATGCTCCAGTTTGCAGGCCTTGGCATTGCTATGGGAAATGCTAGTGAGCATGTCAAATCCCTTGCCAATGACGTTACATCCAGCAATGAAGAAGACGGCGTCGCGCGTGCCATTGAGAAGTATATTTTATAATTGAGAAGCCCAGTTCATGTCAACTGGGTTTTGTTTTTTTTAAGAATCACAAAACTTTAGAAACTCTTTAGAAATACTTGAGCTTTCTTTGATTTCTATAGCTTATACTAAAGTTAGAAAAATAAATCAAAAGGAGAAAATCATGAAAACAGTACTCGAAATTCATGGACTGACCAAAGAATTTGGTAAACAAGCTATTCTTCAAGATCTTAATCTAACGATAAAAGAGGGAGATATTTATGGTCTAATTGGGAAAAACGGAGCAGGTAAAACCACTCTTATCAAAATAATTACACAACTACTGTTTGCGGATAAAGGAACTATTTCCCTCTTTTCTAGTCAATCGGAAAATGAGTGGACCAAGGCTTTATCTCGAGTGGGTTCGGTTATCGAATCACCTGTAGCCCATAATCATTTAACAGCTTATCAAAATCTGAAATATTATTGTATGATTCGCCATATCCCAAATGCTGATAAAGTCATTCAAGAAACACTGGACTATGTAGGTTTGTCTGATACAGGTAAGAAAGTCTTTCGTGATTTCTCGCTAGGAATGAAACAAAGACTTGGTATCGCCATTGCCCTCCTATCCAAACCTGATTTCCTGATTCTTGATGAACCCATTAACGGTCTCGACCCAATTGGGATCAAAGAATTTCGTCTCATGATCCAGCGGCTCAATCAAGAAAAAGGAATAACTATCCTCATCTCTAGCCATATCTTGTCAGAACTCTATCTCTTAGCCAATCGTTTTGGTATCTTAGATCAAGGTAAGATTATCCGTGAAATCAGTAAAACTGAATTTGAAACACTGAGTGAGGATTATATTGTGCTTAAAACAAGCGACAAAGAAAGAGCTTGTCAGGTATTGAAAGAACAAATCCAGCTCCAGTTTAAGGTTGTCAATCCTGAAAATGAAATCCATATCTTTGGAAATGAACAAGATGTCAAACAGATTCTTAAGCAACTAACTTTGGCCGATGTTGCTATTGATGAGATATACTTTGCCCGTCAAAACCTAGAAGAATACTTCACACAATTGGTAGAATAGGAGAAAAATCATGATACATACCATTCAAGCAGATTTTTACCGTCTTTTCCGCTCCAAAGGATTCTGGATTACAGAATTCATTCTCTTTGTACTTATGTTACTGGGTGCTACTATTGGCGCTACAGGACATCTAATGTCCGTTCAAACAGCACCACCTGAGACTCCTACCCATGGTTGGAATGGGATAGAAGCTCTAATCAACGTGTCAAATAACGGCTCAAACCTCGTTTTCCTCTGTATTATTCTAGTATGTTTAGTTCTTGGGGTTGATCTAATCGGCAAGCTTTATAAAAATAGTTTGACTGTTGGTGTTTCTCGTACAGAGTTTTTCCTTGCTAAATCCTTTGTACTAGCAAGCATCGCTCTCTTGCAACTCATCGCCAGCCTTGTGATTGCTTTTGTTCCCTCAACCCTACTAAACGGACTTGGTACAATGCCTGATGGTTTTGTTACTAATCTCCTCTTGACGATTTCCCTTCAATTTCTCTGCCTTCTCGCTTGGCTTTCGATTGTTTCCTTTATTCTCTACCTAACTCATTCTTATCTTGCCGTATTTATTGGTTATCTGATTAGCTCTATCATACTTTCTATGCCAATGCTTCTTTTCCCAGACATTGAAATTCTACGATATTTAATTCTAGATTTTGCCTATGCTATGACTAGTAATAGCCAAGCTATTCTCTATACCATCACGATTTGCGTAACGGTCATACTTTTCTTCTCTTTCAGTGGACTGACTGTTTTCAAGAAGAAAAGCTTATAAAAAGGACCTCCTCTAAACTTATAGAGGAGGTTTCTTCTGTTAAAAATAAATAAAGACTGAAAACCATTCTCCATCAGCAACTAGCTTCATATCCGCTCCAAGAAGATGAACCAATTCCTCGGTAATATAGAGACCTAAACCAGAGGATTCTTCTGTGTCTGATAGATTTTCAGAATAAAAACGATTGCTGAGATTGTCTATATTCTTGATAGGTTTTTTAACAAGATTATCAATTTCCAAAACAAGCCCTTTTTCTTCCTTTTTCAAAGAAAGTCGAGCCCTCTCCTTGCCGTGCTTGAGAACATTTCCAAGGAGGTTTTGTAAAATTCGATCAAGCAAGTCTTCATCAGTCGTCGTTTTCAATCCTGGTTCAACGTTAAAATCAAGAACAATATGTGAAGATTGAAAAACGTCGTAATAGGCTAAAGTCTTTTTCGTTATGAAAGTTGATAAATCAAGCTCTTCCAGTTTCGGTTTGACTGCTCCTTCCATCAAATGACGGTATTCGAGGAGAGCCTCCAAACGTTTGGAAACCAAATCAAGGTGATGGGCTATTTTATTTAAGGTTTCTGAACTATTATCGGGATGTTTTATTAGTTGCTGAGTATACCCTGAAGCGATAGTCAAAGGTGTCCGAATATCATGAGCGATGTTACTGATTGCCATATCTAGGGTGCGTTTTTCCTGCTTCATGATGAGCTGATTCTGTTCCACTTCTTGAAATAGATTCTCAATTTGGTTATGTAGACGCAAAATGGTCTTTGAAAAGAAGTTTATCCCGATCCTCTTCATGCTACCAGAGCGAATCTTTTCTTCGATTTGTCTGCTTAAATCTCTAATTGCTATATGATAGCGAATCAAAGAAATCGCCAAAATAATGTTAGTAAGGAGTAATATTGATATCAAAATGTAATTCATTATTTGTCTCCTTTTAATCGTACACCAACTCCCCAAATGGTTTCGATGTATTCGTGACTTGGATCCAGTTGATGCAGTTTTTTACGGAGATTGCTTAGATGGGTGTTGAGCGTATTGTCTCCAGGCAGGTAACTTTCTTCCCAAATCAATTCATAGAGTTCTTCCTTTGTGAAGATCTTTTTAGGATGATGGAGCAAGATTTGGAGAATCTGACACTCTTTCTTTGCAAGGCGAATAGTTTCAGTTGCGTTACTTATTTCAAAACTATCCGCATCGAACTGGATATTTTTAAAGTTTTGTGGGAGGTTTTCAGTTTTTCTGCTGTTTTCTGACTGATGTTCACCACTTTGGCGTAACTGTACAGTGACTCTGGCAAAGACTTCGTCCAAATCAAAAGGTTTTACTACATAATCATTGGCACCGTCTAGGAGATATTGGCTGATGAGCTTTTTATCACCCAAAGCAGTGAGCATGATGACCGGAGTCTGACTAGTTTGTCGAATAGCTTGCAAGACTTGGTCACCATTTTTCCCAGGGAGCATGATATCTAGCAGAACGAGATCAATGCCACCTTTGTCAAATTGCATGATACCTTCTGTGCCAGAAAAGGCTTGTATCACCTCGTGTTCTTCAGTAAGAAGGATTTTTAAAATCTCCTGAATTTCATTATTATCTTCAATTACAAGAATGCTCGCCATAAACCTCGTCCTTTCTAAAACTATTATAACATGTTTTGTTAGGAATTCCAGACACAGAAAAGCTCCTCTCACATTTTAAGCAAGAAAGAGCTAATAAATTGAATCTACTTAACCAAATAAGCAATCAAGGTTATAATCCATAGATGAGTTGGGTAAAAAATATAAAAGAAATATTTACTACAACTGATTTCTTGTCCTCGCTGTCCATTATACAAGGCCATAAAAGGAAATACGGTGATAAAGAGCCAGTCAGAATTGTAAAGCATCATTTCCAGTGTTTGGTGCCAAGTGTCATAGATTTGGATGGAAGTCACTAATAAGAAGGCCCAAAGGAGAGTATAGAGGAGATTTCGCAATCCCTTACGATTCCGACAAGAATAACTAATCAAGAGAAATGGTAGCATGGTGATGCCACCCTCAGTAAAAAGACACCCGAAAATCAAGAGCCCAGCAACTCCAATCCGACGCCACAACTTCTCTTTTTGATCCAACTCTTTTCTGGGAAAACCAAGCCAAAGCATGGTGACACCAATTGCCAGAGTCAGAAAAATGTTGTTATTTACCATTACTCCTTTGGATGCAAATAGGGCATTGAGGAGGCTATTTCCAGCGAACATGATAAGCGCCCAACTCCAGAGACGAATGAGGTAGTTTTTCAAATTTCGAGTATGGATGAAGCCTTCCATAGCCATATAGGCAAACCAAACTCCCACACAACGGGTCAAGGCGTGAAGAATACCTTCCCACAGAGGAGAAACGATTCCCGTGATATGAGGGATATGGTCTAGAACCATTACTGCTGCCATCAGGTACTTCAACTGCGTTGCATTCCATTTTTTCATAATAAACCTCTTTCTTTTTGATCTATATAGAGTATAGCATACATTTCCACGTATAATCGTACACCCATCTTACATTTAAAAAGCCTATCTTACATTTTTGTAAGACAGGCGTGAATATCAAAAAAAGATTATAAAGTTTATCTTCTAGTCCGTAATTCGCTGGTACATTTCGGGTCTTCTATCTCGAAACAAGCCCCAGTTTAGACGCTCGCTTGCTCCCTTATCCAGGTCATAAGTGGCTAACAGAACAGCTTCTCCTTGTCTTTCAGCTTGTTCTAGAATAGCTCCTGTTTCATCCGTCATAAAAGAGGAACCGTAGAAGTCAAGACTAGAACTTTGTCCCCCATTTTCCTCACTAGGAGTGACTTCCTCTAATCCATAACGATTGGCTGCAATGACTGGAACAATATTTGCTGCTGCATGTCCTTGCATAGTACGTTGCCAGTGACCACAACTGTCTGTATCCAAAATTGGTTCTGAACCGATGGCTGTTGGATAAAAGAGCAATTCAGCACCATTCAATGCAAGACAACGCGCTGTTTCAGGAAACCATTGATCCCAACAGATACCGATACCAATCTTAGCATAGCGAGTATCCCAAACCTTGAAGCCAGTGTTACCAGGCGTAAAATAAAACTTTTCTTGGTAATAATGGTCATCTGGTATGTGAGTCTTTCGATAAACGCCCAACACTTCCCCATCAGCATCAATGACGGCGATAGAGTTATACAAGACATTGCCATCTTTTTCATAAAAACTAATGGGTAAAACGACCTTTAGATCCTTAGCAAGCTCTTTAAAATGCTGAATGGCTGTATTTTCTGTTACCGACTGGGCATACTGGTAGTAGTCATACTGGCGTTCCTGACAGAAATAGGGACGTTCAAATAATTCAGGCAAGAGAATAATTTGGGATCCTTGCTCAGCTGCTTGTCGAACTAAACGTTCAGCTGTTTGAATATTCGTTTCAACATCCTTAGCGCATTGCATCTGGATCGCTGCAACTTTTACATTTCTCATCTTCTTCTCCTATTCTGGGATTTGTTGGGTGATACAGTGGATATTGCCACCACCTAAAAGAATATCTCTAGCTGGTATTCCGACAACTTGGCGGTCTGGGAAACACTTGCTGAGAATATCTAAAGCCACTTGGTCGTTTACATCCTTAAACTGAGGAACTAGGACAGCCTTGTTGGCAATATAAAAGTTTACATAGGAGGCCGCCAGACGTTCGCCCTCATAACGCTCCTCTTCTCCTTCTTCATAGATATAGCCTGGTAAATCCTCCTTAGAGACAACCTGACGAATAGCTGGGATAGGGAGCTTATGAATAGTGAAAGGGCGACCTTTCGCATCTGTTTCCTTCTCTAAAAGGGCAAGGTCAGCTGCAGACATGGCATACTGAGGATCTTCTTGGTCGTCCGTCCAAGCTAAAACAAGCTCAGCAGGACCAACAAAGGCTGCAACATTATCTACGTGTTCATTTGTCTCATCTTGATAAATACCATAAGGCAACCAGATAACTTTTTCAGCACCAAGACTCTCTAGTAAGGTCTCTTCAATCTCCTCTTTAGTCAGGTGAGGATTACGACCCGGACTGAGCAAGCAGCTTTCTGTAACAAGAATCGTTCCTTGACCATCACTGTGTATAGCTCCGCCTTCTAGTACAAAAGGTTTGGCATCATAAACAGGTATCTCTAAAACTTCTGCAAAGCGGCTGGCTACTTGGTCATCTGCTTCATAGTCTTGGTAGAGACTGTCAACAGCACCACCCCAGGCATTGAAAGACCAGTCCACTGCCAACTTTTCTCTTTTATCATTGACGAGAATAGTCGGACCTGTATCACGAGCCCAGGCATCATTGGTGGGAATGTCTAGATAAACAACGCTATCTCCAAGGTAGTCTTGGGCTTCAGATAGATGGTCCTGCTCCACCAAAAGATAGACTCTTTCCCCTTCTGCTATGGTCTTGATAATTTGGCTAAATGCTTTTTTAGCAGCTTTTCCTTGAAAAGGCCATGATCCTGGTCGAGTTGGCCATATCATGAGGGTACCATGATGAGGTTCGTACTCTGCTGGCATACGATAGCCTAATTTTTTTGGGCTGTCCATCATGATAATCTCCCTTTAAAGTCTTGATAGCCGAAGGCTTTGATTAAGCTACAGTCACCCTGCTCGTCCATAAGATAGAGACTTGGCAAGCCAATACCGTTAAAGGTATTATTTTTAACAAATGAGTAAATAGCCATATCTTCGAAATAGAGTCTATCTCCAATTTCAACTGGATTTTCAAAGCTATAATCGCCAATCACATCGCCCGTCAGACAGGTATTGGAAGAAAGTCTATAGGTGTGGGCTTTTTCCTGAGCCTCAAATCCATTTCTCAAAGGTGGACGATAGGGCATCTCAAGTACATCAGGCATATGGCAGGTCGCGGAGGCATCTAAAACTAAGATCTCCATACCGTTTTCTACAATATCCAATACCTCAGTTGCTAGATAACCTGCATTGAGCGCAATAGCTTCACCCGGCTCGATATAGACCTCAAGATTGTAAGTTTCTCGGATACGCTTAATTTCAGAAATTAGCAAATCTACATCGTAGTCTTCTCTTGTGATGTGGTGTCCTCCACCCATATTGAGCCATTTTACCTCATGTAAATAAGAACTAAACTGCGCTTCTACAGCTTTCAAAGTTGTCTCTAAATCCTCTGAACCTTGCTCGCAAAGGGTATGAAAATGAAGTCCGTCCACTAAATCCAACAAATCACTAGGAATTTTATCTAGTGTTACTCCAAAACGAGATCCAGGAGCACAAGGGTCATAGAGCGCGTGATTTCCTTGGGTTGAACATTGAGGATTGATACGCAAACCGACACTGATACCAGCCTCTTGACAACGAGGACCATGTTTACGCAACTGTCTCTCCGAGTTAAAAACAATATGGTCTGTTATCTCAAGCAGTTCCTCTAAGTCCGCATCCTTAAAAGCAGGCGCGAATACATGGACTTCACCAGGAAACTCTTCTCTAGCTAGCTTGGCCTCATAGAGTCCACTAGCCGTCGTACCTGACAGATACTGGCTAATCAAGGGATAGGTTTTGTAAAGAGAATATGCCTTCTGGGCAAGCAAAACCTTGCAACCGGCTTCTTCTTGCACATATTGTAGAATGCGGCAGTTGGCTTCTAACTTTGCCAAGTCAATGACATAAGCTGGTGTTGGTACTTGTTCTAGCTTCATTAGTCCACCATTTGTGGATTTTCAACCACAACCCAAGGCAAACCATACTCATTCAAAGCTTCCATGAATGGATCTGGATCCAATTCTTCAAGGTTGTAAACTCCAGGTTGTTTCCAAGTACCGTTCATAACTAATTTTGTCCCAATCATAGCTGGAACGCCTGTAGTGTAAGAAATAGCTTGTGAACCAACCTCTGCGTAGCATTCCTGATGGTCGCAAACATTGTAGATGTAGATGGTCTTCTCGACGCCATCTTTGACACCTGTAAAGATACATCCGATATTGGTTTTACCAACAGTGCGTGGACCAAGGCTTGCGGGATCTGGAAGCAAGGCTTTCAAGAATTGGATTGGCACAATTTCTTGGCCGTTAAAGTTAATAGCATCCGTACGAAGGAGACCAACGTTTTCTAAGCATTTCATGTGTGTTAGATAAGATTGGCCAAAGGTCATAAAGAAACGAATGCGTTTAACACCTGGGATGTTTTTCGCCAATGATTCGATTTCTTCATGGTGGAGGAGATACATGTCTTTTTGACCAACTTGAGGGAAATCATACTCACGCT
>ERZ773054.554-NODE-554-length-27790-cov-11.251055_pt1 | contig 27790 bp, 26 predicted proteins | sample MGYA00580630_ERZ773054 | MGnify/ENA primary metagenome ERZ773054 (study PRJEB29015, sample SAMEA2737994) | human oral metagenome | biome: human oral; feature: human-associated habitat; material: dental | place: China | collected 2115 ... | reverse complement strand
GCGTATCCTGCTTGGCGCTCGCCGCTTGTGGGAGACTGACCTGCACTGTGCTCGCGTTCACCATATACATCGTACTGAGCATGAAGAAGACGAGTAGGAAGAGCATAATGTCGATCATCGGGATAATCATGACGAGCGGTTCGCGCACATCATGAAAATTACGACGCATGAGAACGCCCTCCATCATTTGCGGCAAAGCCCGCGAGCAGGGTATTCATCGTCTTTTCGAGCAGCGTCAGCATCGTGTCCATGCGCTGCGCAAAGTAGGTGTGCACAACAAGTGCAAAGATCGCGACGAGAAGTCCCGTTGCCGTTGCAATCAGTGCCTCGCCGATGCCGCCCGTGATCGCCATCGGCTGACCCGCCTGCAGATTGAACACGCTGAACGACTGGATCATCCCGGAGATCGTGCCCAGAAGCCCGAGCAGCGGAGCGAGTGTGACGATCGTCGAGAGATAGTTGAGACGTGCGCGCAGAAGCATTGCCGCCTCACCGTAGACCGCCTCAAGCGTCATGGGGACATCCTCCCCCGCCGCACGCGCATCGACTGCGCTCTGTACAAGATGGGCGACCATGTTGTCCTTGCCCTTCACGACGGGTGCTACCTCATCCAGCTTCTTCTTGCGAAGCGCAGCGGCAACATCCGCCTCAAGGGCGCGTGCGCCCTGCGATGCACGTCGATAGAGCAAAAAGCGGTCGATCGCAATTGCTGCTACTGTGAGTGAGCACAGGAGCAGCAGGTACATTACCGGTCCGCCTTTTTCAAAGAGTTCAGCACTGGTCAAAAAGAACACCCTCCTCGTTAAACGCACGAAACGCGCGTAATTTCCCTATAAATTCGCAGCATATCAGTCGATAATGATATCCTTTACGAAATGTGAATCGGTTTTAAGTATAGCTCTGCAGAGACCGATTGTCAATATATCTTTTTAATGAAGCTATTATTAACGCACTTCATTCATGTATTCCTTTGTAAGTTTTTGCCAACTTTTGAAACCGCGGCAGTGCACGCTCGATCATCTCCGTACGCACACAGTACGCCGCGCGGAAGTAGCCGGGACATCCGAAGTCCGCACCCGGCACGAGCAGCAGATCGAACTCGCGTGCACGTACACAGAACGCCGCATCGTCCTCTTCGAGTGCCTTTGGGAAGAGGTAGAACGCACCCTGCGGACGCATACATTCAAATCCCGCCGCCGTCAGTCCGTTGTAAAGGAGCTTTGCATTATGCTCATACGTGCTCAGATCGGCAGTCTTTCCCGCGCAGCGTGCAATGACCAGCTGCCAAAGGGAGGGTGCGTTGACGTGCGTGAGGACACGTGCCGCCCCTGCCATCGCACCATAAATGCGTGCAAAATCAGCAACCGCATCCGGCACAACGATGTAGCCGATGCGCTCACCCGGCAGCGAGAAGGACTTGCTGTAGGAGTAGCAGACGATCGTGTTGTCATAACAGAGAGGAATGCACGGCACAGTCAGACCATCGTAGACAATCTCGCGATAGGGCTCGTCCGCGATGATAAAAATCGGGTGCCCATACGTCTGCTCCTTTGCATGCAGGAGTTCTGCAAGCCGCCGAATGGTCTCCGCGCTGTAGACCGCGCCGCTCGGATTGTTCGGCGAGTTGATGATGACAGCCTTCGTATGCGCCGTGATTGATGCCTCGAGAGCGGCAAAGTCAATCTGAAAATCATCTGTCTTTGCTGACACAACGACAAGTTTCCCCCCGCACGCCTCGACAAAGACGCGGTACTCGGGGAAGAACGGGGCAATTGTGATGAACTCATCCCCCGCCTCTGCAAGAGCCTTGAACGCAATGGTCACGGATGCCGCCGCGCCCGCCGTGAGAAAGAGATTTTTCCCCGTGACCTCCATGCCAAATCGTTTTTTGAGATCGGCGGCAAGGATCTCGCGCACCTGCTGTTTGCCGGGCGCAATTGTATAGCCGTGCACCTCCATCGGGTCACTGTGTGTCAGGATGTCCACCGCCGCGTCCCGAATGAAGTCGGGGGTCGGTACGCTCGGATTCCCAAGGCTGAAGTCAAAGACATTCTCCGCGCCGACCTCCGCCGTACGCTTCTGCCCGTATTCAAAGATCGTGCGGATCGTGGATTTCTTCGTGCCGAGTTCGTACATTTGCTCTGAGACCATAGAAGACTCCTTTCCAAATAAAGCCTCCCCCGTTGCTGCGGGGGAGGGAAGCCGCGGAGGCGGCGGTGGAGGCACTTATGCATTCCGCAGGAACACGTCGTAGCCCTTCTTCATTTCGTAGATATCAACCTTGCTCGTGACCTCCCACGGCGCGTGCATACTCATGACAGCGACGCCGTTGTCGATCACATCCATGCCGTAGCGCGCCATGATGTATGCAATCGTACCGCCGCCGCCGAGGTCGACGCGCCCGAGCTCTGCGAGCTGATAGCTGACGCCATTTTCGTCCATCATGCGGCGCAGCTCGCCGAGGTACTCCGCGCTCGCGTCACTCGAGCCGGATTTGCCGCGTGCACCCGTGAACTTGTTGAACACCATGCCGCGTCCGAGGTAGGCAACGTTTTTCTTCTCGAACGCGTCCGCATAGAGCCCGTCGTACGCGCTCGACACATCCGACGAGAGCATCTTTGAGTGTGCAAGCGTGCGGCGCAGAGCGATCTCCGTGTATTGACCACAGGCGGAGAGAACCTCGGCGACCATGTTCTCAAAGAAACGCGACTGCATCCCCGTCGCGCCGACGCTGCCGATTTCCTCCTTGTCCACGAGCAGACAGCACGCCGTACGCTTCGGCTGTGCGGTTTCGAGCATGGAGCAAAGTGCCGTATAAGAGCAGACGCGGTCATCCTGCCCGTAGCCGAGCACCATGCTGCGGTCAAAGCCAAGCTCGCGTGCACGTCCCGCCGGAACGAGCGTCAGCTCCGCCGAGTTGAAGTCCTCCTCTGCGATGTCATAGTGCTCCTTGAGGAGCGCGAGAATCCCGTCCTTGACGGACTCCTTATCGTCTTTTTGGAGTGCATAGCCGCCGATGAGCACGTCCAGCTTCTCACCCTCGATGACCTTTGACGCCTTTTTCTCAAGCTGCTCCTGCGAGAGATGTACGAGGAGATCGGTCACGCAGAAGACGGGGTCGTCCGCCTTCTCGCCGAGCGCGATCTCCACCACCGTACCGTCTTTCTTCACGACAACACCGTGGAGTGCAAGTGGGATCGTCACCCACTGGTACTTCTTGATGCCGCCGTAGTAGTGCGTGTCAAAATACGCCAGACCATTGTCCTCATACAGGGGGTTCTGCTTCACATCAAGGCGGCAGGTGTCGATGTGCGCGCCGAGGATATTCATGCCGTGTTCCATCGGCTCCGTCCCGATGTGGAAGAGCACGATTGCCTTCTTCATGTTGACGGCGTAGACCTTATCCCCCGCCGCGAGTGTTTCCCCCTTCGCGATGACATCCGCAAGGTCACGGTAACCCGCTGCGCGTGCGCGACGAACTGCCTCCGTCACGCTCTCGCGCTCCGTCTTGCAGTCCGAGAGGAAATCAATGTAGCCGTGCGCGAGTGCATCGACTGCTGCGCGTTCCTCCATTGTGTATTTCGACCAGACCGAGGTCTTCTTATTGTCACTCATAATAGTTCCTTTCTTAAAGATATATGATATTTCAATACCGTCCATATTTTGTTGAATGAGGGGAGAACGTGGTGCGATGCCCCTAAGCGAACCTTAGTGAAGCAAGTGAGGAAAGCGTGCGTTTCGTCCCCTGCGGGCTTCTTTCGTTCAAGCGCAGCGCGTTTAAGAAGTCCGCAGGTATTTCGACGAATAAGCACGCGGTCACTTGCGTAACGAGGTGTTCGCGTGGGGTATGCACCACAATTATGTGCCAGGACTTATATTTATATCTCCCACGCCTCGCGCAGAATATTCACGAACTCCTCACGCGATGCCGCGCGATTGAATCGCTCACGCAGCTCCGCACCGCCTTTTAGCCCGCGCGTATACCATGCTGCGTGTTTTCGCATCTCACGGATGCCGATGTACTCACCTTTATAGCCGACGAGGAGGTCGAGATGCCGCAGGATGACCTGTGCACGCTCCGTGAGCGTCGGCGGTGGCAGCTCATCCCCCGTACGCAGCCAGTGAATGAGCTGCGGAAAAATCCACGGATTCCCCTGCGCCCCGCGCCCGATCATCACCGCATCTGCACCTGTAATATCGAGAGCACGCGCAAGATCAGCGGAACGTCGAATGTCACCGCTCACAATCACGGGAATATTGACGGCACGCTTCACGTCGGCGATCGCTGCATAGTCCGCATTGCCACTGTAGAACTGCTCGCGCGTGCGCCCGTGCACGGCAACGGCATCGACGCCGACCGCCTCCGCCATCCGTGCAATCTCCACTGCATTGCGCGAGGCATCATCCCAACCGAGCCGCATCTTCACCGTGAACGGCAGCTTTGTTGCCCGACGGACTGCTGTGAGTATCTCCTCCGCCTTTTTCGGCTCGCGCATGAGTGCCGAGCCCTCGCCGTTCTTCACGACCTTCGGCGCAGGACACCCCATGTTGAAGTCCAGAATGTCCGCCGTCCCGATCTCCTCGATGTAGGCGGCAGCCTCCGCCGCCATCGCCGCAGATTTCGCAAAGATCTGCATTGCAATCGGACGCTCGCCCGCTTCCGTGCGGAGCATCTTCATCGTATGTTCGTTGCGGTAGTGGATGCCCTGACTGCTCACCATCTCTGCAAACGCGAGCGGACAGCCCATATCGTGTGCGATCACACGGTATGCCGTGTCCGTCACCCCTGCCATCGGTGCCAGAAAGACGGGATCATCGAACGTGAACGCTCCAATCTTTACCGGCTTCATCATCGCATTCACGGCTGGTTTCGCTCGTAGAGAACGCGCAGCCCCGTCAGCGTCAGGAAGTGATCGACCTTGTCAATCGTCTGCGATTCCTTTGCCACCATGCGTGCAAAGCCGCCCGTCGCGACCACCTTCATCTCCATCGCCAGCTCCGCCTTGATACGGCGGACGATCTCGTCGATCTGCCCGACGTATCCGTAGATGATGCCCGCCTGCATGCCCTGGATCGTGCTGCGGCAGACCACGGTCTTCGGCGGCACAAGCTCGATGCGCGGCAGCTGTGCCGCACGCTGAAAGAGTGCCTCCGCACTTGAGCCGAGCCCCGGCGCGATCACGCCGCCGAGGAAGTCCCCGTTTTCCGCCACGATATCAAACGTCGTCGCCGTCCCGATGTCGATGACGATGAGCGGCCCGCCATACTGCTCATGCGCGCCGATGACATTCACAATACGGTCTGCACCAATCGCACGCGGATTTTCGTAGTTCAGACGTACCCCGGTACGTATGCCAGGGCCCACAATCAACGGACGGATGCGGAAATACCGTTCGCACATCTTGCGCAGGGGAACGACAAGCGGCGGTACAACCGAGGAGATGATGATCGCCTTGATATCGGACATCTCAATGCCCTGATAACGAAACAATTCATTGAATAAGATGCCGTATTCATCGCCCGTCTTCTGCCGATCCGTCGAGATGCGCCAGTGGCGCAGAAGTTTTTTCCCCTCGTACGCGCCCATGACGATGTTGCTGTTGCCAATGTCAAGTACTAGCAGCAAGTTCTTTCCTCCGTACTATCGTATTCGATCTTTATGTTATGTGATGTAGGGCAGTATTCCTTAGCGAACCCTAGTGAAGCAAGCGGGAAAAGGTCGCGGTACGCCCCGTCGGATTTCTTTCGTTCAAGCGAAGCGCGTTTAAGAAGTCCGACGGTATTTAAGCGTACAAGCGCACGAACGCTTGCGCAACGAGGCGTTCGCGGGGATACTGCACTACAGAATTATTTCTTCGACGGGCGGATGGACACATCCCCCGCCAACACACGCCGCTGTCCCTGCTCCGTATCGATGAGCAGTGCACCCTCCGCATCGATGTCTGCCGCAACGCCCTCGAACTCCTCGCCCGCAGGTGCAATCACGCGGACGGTCTGACCGAGCGTCACAGCGTATTCCCGCCACGCTGCGAGCACGGAAGCGAATCCATTGCGCTGCACATCTGCATAGAGCGCATCCATCGCACGCAGAAGCTCCTGCAAAAATGCCACACGCGGCAGCGGCTCGCCCTTCATCTGCATCAGCGAAGTCGCAATCGAGCGCAGCCCCTCCGGGAAATCCTCGGGTGCAATATTTACGTTGATGCCGATACCAATCACAACGTAGTTTACGCGATCCATCTCCGCACTCATTTCCGTGAGGATACCGACCAGCTTGCGCCCGTCGTGCATGATGTCGTTCGGCCACTTGATCGCCGCGCGCAGTCCAAATTTTTCCATTGCACGCGCCACTGCAACCGCGGCCATCAGCGTACACTTCGGCGCGTCCTGCGGCAGGAATGTCGGACGCAGGAGGATGCTCACCCAGATCCCCTTGCCGGGCGGTGAGAAAAACGCTCGCTCCATACGCCCGCGTCCCGTCCCCTGACTGTCGGCGACCACCACCGTCCCATCCTCCGCCCCCGCACGCGCGAGATCCTTGAGCACAAGATTTGTCGAGTCCACGGCATCATAGCAGATCACCTTTTGCCCGATGAGCCGCGTCGTGAGCCCTCGTGTAATTTCCGTCTCGATCAGACGGTCGGGAGACGAACGCAGCACATAGCCGCTGCGCGGTGCACTTGAGATATCATAGCCGGCATCGCGCAGTGCCGCAATCTTCTTCCACACCGCTGCACGCGTCACACCGAGGCGCTCCGCCATTTTTTCGCCCGAGATATAGCCGCCCGCCGCCCGCAGGAGCTCCAACACATCCCTGCTCATATACACCATCCAATCAAAAAGCCGTTATCCGCCCCATTATAGCGCAGATAACGGCTTCCCGCCACAAAAAAATCGAAAAATATGAACGCAGCTCTTCTAGGTGCGCTGCGCCCGCACAAGCCACTGATAAGCATCCAGATCCTCGGGGTTGACATCCACCATATGGAGGGAAAGAATCTCTTCTCGGAAGCGCTGCCATCCATCAGAAAGCTCCTGTTTATTTGACTCTATTTGTTCAATCGTAAATCCGGCCTCTTCAAAGAGCTTGACAATCTCATATTTCGTAAAGAACCGGAAATGTGTGCGGTCAAGCAGCCCTGCATCCTCATACGTCCAGCGTCCACAGAGCATATAGTAGAGATTGCTGATATGCGCCACATTCGGAATGCTCGCGATAATCGCCCCGCCCGGAACGAGAAGTTCCCGCATGTTATGGATCGCCATCCACGGCTCCAAGAGATGCTCGATCACATCTCCCATAATAATATAGTCAAACCGCTCCGTAATATCCGCGAGTTCAAGCCGCTCTACATTCATGGAGAGGATCTTGGCAAATGGTGCTGCAATCACCGCTGCACTCTCATTCATCTCCACCCCATAGAGTTTTGCTGTGGGATTCTGCATGCCAATCTCGCGCAGCGTTGCGCCGCATGCACAGCCAATCTCCAGAATACGCAGTCCCTCTCGTGACAGATCCATGAGCGGAAAGAGGTCCTTGCGTATCTGAAAGGAGTAGTCCAGAGAGATTCCCCACTTCGTGTGGAATAAGGCACGTTCCTTCTCACATATACGGTCATATTCCTCCGTATCTTGAAGTCCATCATTGTGATGGATATAGACACTTGGAAGTGATGCTATGCCATAGCCGGCTCTCGTCATACGCAGGGTATAATCATATGCGGCAAGTGCCGGAACGGAATATGCCTCATCCAAAAATCCGGCAGCATCAAGAGCATCACGGCGCACCATAAGCGCAATCATCTCTGCAAAGAGCTCCGGGTGAGGAACGCTTTCCTTCGCCCGAATTTCTTCTGCCACCGCAGCATATGAATCCCAACTTTGATAAGGAGTGTCCGGCAGCAACTGTGCCCGTTCATACACGGACGGTGCGACTGCACATACCGCACTCAACGCCGGACCATTGATCAGTGCGTCCAGCATATCCTCCGCCGTATGCGGGGCAAGCAGGATATCCGCATGGAGGAAGAGCAGAACCTCCCCGGCAGAGGAACGAATCCCCGTATTCACCGCATGGGAAAAGCCACGATGCTCCGCACAACGGATCACACGGACATCGTCCTCTGCAGAGGAAACTGTAGTACATTCATCCGCCGGCGATCCATCATCGATAATGATGACTTCATACGGCAGACGAACGGTCTTGCGTATCGTCGAAAGGCAGTGATTAGCCTGTGCACTCATGTTGTATACAGGGATGATAATACTCAGCTTTGGCATATACTGCTCATCTTTCTGCAAAATATGGATAAACCCCACATGCTCCGCGTATTAATTACCACAGTTTCCATGGAGCGCTCCCCCCTTCCCAACACTGTTCCAGCCGAATCTTATCCCGCTGTGTATCCATGCACTGCCAAAACCCCGTATGCTTGTAAGCGTGAAGCCCGCCTCTCTGCGCGATCGTCTCAAGCGGCTCCGTCTCAAAGACACACACATCATCATCACGCAGATAATCGAATACCGCCGGCTCAACCACCATAAAACCACCGTTGATCCAGCCGCCGTCCTCCTTCGCCTTTTCAACGAAACGACTGACCTCATTGGTCGAGGATTCGATATCCAGCACACCGAATCTGCCGCCCGGCTGAATCGCCGTCATTGTCACGAGTGCCTGCCCCTTTTTCGCCTCATGCGCTGCGATGAGCGCATTCAGATCGACATTGCTCACACCATCGCCATAGGTCAACATGAACGGTTCGTCACCGATGTACTTTTGAATCCGCTTGATGCGGCAGCCCGTCTGTGCATTCAGCCCCGTATCGACCAGCGTCACCTTCCACGGTTCCGAGACATTGTTGTGTACCGTCATGCTGTTCCCCTGTGTGAAATCAAATGTGACATCCGAAGTGTGCAGGTAGTAGTCAGCAAAATACTCCTTGACCATATAGCCCTTGTAGCCGAGACAGATCACAAATTCATGCAGCCCATAGTGCGAATAGATCTTCATGATGTGCCAGAGAATCGGCTTGCCGCCGATCTCGATCATGGGTTTCGGTCGGAGTGCCGACTCCTCGCTGATCCGCGTGCCAAGTCCGCCCGCCAAAATAACAACCTTCATACGTCTGCTCCCTTCGACATAAACTGCTTCACATAACGATAGCCCATTTCCCCCGACATCCCTACATCAGTTCCTTATGTTTTCGCTCCCACCCCGGCAAAATCCTGCCACCGCGCCACGGAATCATAATCTCCCGCACACGATAGGGGCGTGCCCCCCAATCTACGGGCATCTGTTCCCCGAGCAAACATTCATAACGGCGGATCAGCTCGCGCAGCGTCACAGCCGTCCCCGAGGATACGACGTAATCACCGCAGAGATCCGTCCGCCCCTCCGCGAGATAGCTGCCCGCGAGCACAAAGGCACGCGCCGCATCCTCCACATGGACGAAATCCACCTGCTGCTCCCCCGGCGAAAGCGCAAGACGTTTCCCCTCTGCCGCAATTTTCGGCAGCACCGCCAGCAGTTTATTGCGCCGATCGTCTTCCCCATAGGTATCAAACAGCGTCAGACCGATCCGCTGCAAGCCGTTCGCCGCTTCGTAGAAGCGGACAATCGCATCAAAAGCCTCTTTCGATGCCGCATAGAGATTCGCGGGTTCGTAGTCATCCCCGCTGTAATGCTGCCACGAGGAGCGCGCATAGACCAATCGACGCACATTGTTTCGATCCATCGCATCGAGCAGCTTCGTCCCAAATGTGACATTGCTCGCAATCAGATCGTCAATCTCATCATAGGAGTGGATGGTTGTATAATACGCAGCAAGATGAAAGACAACATCCGGCGCAGTCTCCCGCACAATCTCCCGCAAATCCATGTGCCCCGCATCATAGAATACAATCTGCTCACGCAGAGCGGCAGGGAGAAGCTCCGTGCGCGAGGATGTGCGTACGACAGCGGCTACCTGCCAGCCGTCCGCAATCAAGCAGCGTGCCGTATAGCCGCCCAAGAACCCCGTCACGCCCGTAAGTAATGCTCTGCGGCCCATCGCCCTCTCCCTCTCTCTGTATATTTCAACTTCCGCAAAATTGCACCTGCCACCTGTGCAGCTGCTCATCCGTAGGAAACACACGGCAGAAATGCGGCAGAGAGCTTTTGCTGTGCTCCCTCAGAATCGGCGGCAATTCCGCTGTTGCAGATTCCTGTACGGTAAACATCGAACACAGTTCATGCGGCAATCCATTCAAAAAGAACTCGTGAGGCACGCGCCCGAGCGCTGCACGAAAATCGTAACAGCAGGTATCCTCACGCAGAACCGCATCGTAGATCGCGTGCAGCTGCGCTGCCGTCCGCTCCACGGAAAAATCACGCAGGATTGCCTCTCGTGCCGCACGTCCAAGACGACGACATTCCTCGGGATGCGCATAAAGATACGAAACAGCACGGCAATAATCCTCTTGCTCCTTAACGAGCAGACCCGTCACATTATTTTTGACGAGATACTTCTCCGCACACTGGTTGAGCGCGATAACAGGAACCTCTGCCGCCATCGCCTCAAGGAGCGCGTTCTCCGTCGTACCAAAGTGCGTCGGGCTGAGCAGATAGCCGAACACATCCATCTGCGAAAGCTCGGCACTCACATCGCTCACATAATCGACAAAGCGGAATTTCTCCACGATGCCGTACTCCTCTGCCGCAGCACGGATCGCCGCCGCATTCGTCACATCGCCCACAAGAACGAACGCGATGCCCGGCAGATGCGCCACACGCGCACAGTATGCCACAAAGTTCGGATGCAGCTTCGCATAGGACTGCGTACCAATATAGCCGACGACAAAACGTCCGTCGTTCTCTCGCTCCGCATGCGGACGGATTGCCGCAAAGCCGCCTGAGCTGTGCACAACTGACGTATGTTCCCGCGCCCACGAACGCTCCGCTGCACCCCAATACGGATTGTCCAGCGAATAGGGCGATGTAAAAATGAACCGCTGCGGCACACGCAGAAATGCCGGAGGAATATAGGGATACCATGCGCCAGACACATGCGCCCAAACCGTCAGATGCGTTTCGACCTGTGGAAAATCCGCGAGAAATGCCGCCATGCGCGGATGATGCCACCACTCGATCTGTACGAGGTCGGCAGAGCGAATCGCCTCACGAATTTCGCCATCACCTGTACCGCAGATAATCTCCACACCGTCCGTACGGCAGACATCGACGAAATTCATCTTCTCCGGCTGCTCAAGCAGCAAAATCCGATGCCGCCACCCCGCCCCCGTCCGTGCCGCATATGCGGCGACACCCGAGAGAGCCTTGCCCACACCGCCGCCCATATGGGTTGTGATATGCAATACTTCGCGCATGCAAAACTCCTTTATCCAAACGGGCTGATGAAATCGGCAAGCGCAGGGAATTTTTGGTCACGCTCCGAGAGAATTGGAGCCCCGACCTCCCACGGAATCCCTGCCGAATCCCAGTGAATCCCTGCATCACAACCCGGATCATAGACGCTCGTCACCTGATACAGCATCAATGCTGTATCGCTCAAGGTATAGAACCCGTGCGCCATCCCTTTTGGGATATAGAGCATCGTTCCCTCCGAGGATTTTAGATGAAAAAGCGCATATGCTCCATAGGTGGGTGAGGAGCGACGCAGATCGAGGACTGCATCCATAACCTCCCCCTGTGCACAGCAGACCATCTTTTCATGATCCATCGGCGGCATCTGGAAGTGCAGCCCGCGCAGAACATTTTTCTGTGAGACAGAAAAATATTCTTCGGCAAAGGAAGTCGGCAGCCCGAGCTTCTGAAATGCCTCGATGTGGAACGTCTTGATAAATACACCGCGTTCATCTGCCCGCACGCGCGGAAGAATCCTAAGACAGCCCTTCAAAGAGGTTTCCCGCACGTCAAACATAAACCCAACTCCTCACACGCGCACGAGCGTGCGCAGACCAAGCACGGACTCCACCGTACAGCCCATACGCCGCTCGAATTCTGCCTTCATCGCAAAGAGCTTCCGCCAACGCGGCATACTCGTCTCATCCACACCATAGCGGATCATAATGTCCATCATACGCCGTTCGATTGCTACGATCCCCTCGCCTGTCGCCATTGCGTCGCAGAGCTGAATGAGCTGATCGTAGAGCGTATAGCTCCGTTCCTGCAAAAAACGATCCAAAAAGGCATAGTCCTCATCCGTCAAATCCCAGCCTCCATTGACTGCCGTAATCTCCTGCACGGGAAAGGAATGCGTCAGACAAATCTCTGCCGCCTCATCATCGCCCGCTGCACACAGGAAACGGTAGCCGTACATGACGTGATTCATCCCCATCTCGCCAAACCTGCGCCCGATGTCATGCAGCAAACCGAACACAAAAGCACGCTCCGCATCCATCCCGACAATATGCGCAGCAATGCGCTCCGCCGCCGTCCCAACAGCGAGGGAGTGCGTAATCCAAACGCCGTCATTCAGTGCACGCGCCTCATCCAGATAACGAAGTGCCTGTGCTCTTGTGATCTTCATGAACATCTTCCTTTCGACAGAGACTCATGTCAAAGGGCATAGAGCACGGACTCCCCGCTCGTCACGCTGTGGTGACGGAAATAAAAACGGTAGCCGCTGAAAAAGGAGCGAATGAGCAGCGGAATGCGGATATAATCCTCGATGCTATGGTAGACGCAGATCGCAAGTTTTGGATGCCTCTCACGAATCAGCCGCTCCGCGCCGAGAAGCGCATTGTACTCCGCTCCCTCGATATCCATCTTGATGAACGTCGGTGCATCCGTCAGCACAGAGTCGAGCGGCATTGCCTGAATGACATCGCCCTGCACTTCAGTTCCAACCTCCAGGCGTGATGCCGAAGGTGTCGCCTGATTTCCACTGAACGTGAGCTGTGCCTCCTCATTCCAGAGCGCATAGGGGTAGAGCGTAACCTGCGGCAATTTTGCATATTTCTCCCGCAGCAGTGCGTAGCTCTGCGCATCCGGTTCGAAGGCATGCACACGAATATGGGGATTCATTGCAAGAGCTTTGTCGATCTCCTCCCCGCCGCACACCCCGGCATCCACAAACACCTCATCATCGGCAAGCTGCGGGATCACATCATTCGCAAAATACTGATCCGTCTCGCTGAGAGAAAAATCCACGGGACGACCAAGCAGCATATTATCAATCAGCCGATGATAGATCTGCCGCGACTTCTCATCCACAAACATGGCGGTAATCGTCTCAATATCCTGCCTGTGCTCTGCAAAATAATACGCGGCATCAAGCTGCACGGCAGAGCAGATCCTTGCCCGCACCGCATTTTGCTCAAGCTGCGAAACGATTTGCAGCAGGTTGATGCCCGTCGCCCCAATGATGACAGCGAGCGGCTTTCCTTCGAGATAGTAGCGCGCACTCAGAGAGAAAAAATCCTTGGGCGGGATGATTCTCCCATCTCCCCACGATGATTGCCCCTCTTCTTTTGCAGCATTGTCGCAGAAGCAGAGCGGTGGATGCAGCAGCGCCCGCTCCACACAGTATTTTTGGTAAAACGCGCGCGCCACACGCCCCGTTCCCCAGATCACATAGTCGACGCCGTGCAGCGGTGCAAAGGCATCTGCCGTATCAGCACACAAGAATCTCGTCCTCCTCCATCGGCTGAATCAAATCCAGTATATTGATAACTTCCTAGTGCCGGAATAATCGATTACTTACCACAAATCGAGTGTCTATCGTATCACAAAGGTTTAGTCTTATTATTTGCCTGCCCATCAATTCTTCTCGCACTCATAAATTTCTCCGTTCTCCCTATCCAATGACACCGCGTGTCAGAAGTTTGGCGACATCTCCATCGAGGATATCTTCCTCAAACATCGCATATTGATACTGTCTGCACTTGGCGCAAACCGAATATTTTTCTTTCTGAAACATGAGCTGGGCGCGTCGGAATGCCTCCATCTTCCTTCCCTGCCAAATCTGACGCATGGATTCCTGCGCGAGGTCGCCGAGGATATACGGGGTCTCCATGGAACAGCACGGTACAATCATCCCGTCGGGATTCAGCTGCATCATGTAGAACGGCTGCGGACAGACAGCAGCAGTGCCGACTGCCGCACCGTTCTGCGTCACATCTGCGGCACCGCCGAGCCTGTCATAGTCGATCTGCGGCACAGCGGGAATGAGGTGCTCCACGGCGATGAAATCCGAGATGTCGCCGAAGGTCTGCAAAAAGACCTCCTCCTCGCCCTCCTTTAGTGCACAGTCAATGATCTTCACATAGATCTTTGTCGCGCCGCGATGCTCGTAGAAGAAGCGGATGCTGTCCACCAGTGCTTGAAAGATCCCGCTGCGACGTGTATGGGCGTACGCCGCATCGTCAAGCCCTTGGATCGAGATGCGGATGCGTCCGAGCTGCGCCGCAATCAGCGCACGCGAAAGTTCCTCCGTAAGGGCAAGCCCATTCGTTACAATGTCGATCGTATCGGCGACACCACGCTCTGCCGCATAGGCGACCATGTCCGCAATGTGCGGATGGAGCAGCGGCTCGCCCGTGCCTGCAAAGCGCAGCATCTTGAGGCGACGCGGAAACTCTGCAAGTCCGTCGATGCACTTTTCATAGAGAGCATCGTCGAGCATGACCTTGCCCGCGACAAACCCACGCTGTTCCGTCGGGACGGAGTGAATGCAGTAGGCACAGGCAAGGTTACAGCCATAGACGGGAAAGATCTGCACGGAAAAGGGCGTATCCAGCGGCAGCACGTCTGCAAGGCGTGTGCGCTTTCCGCCGGGCGTCTGCCCGTCGATGCGCTGCGCCCTCATCTCCGTAACTCCTCAATGCGTGCGAGGATTGCATCCGCATCATCGTCGAGATGATCCTCAGGGTGTGCGACATCGTTCGCCGCGCAACAGATCGCGCAGCGTTTGTTCTCGCTGCGCCGTCCCTCAAGCTGCATCCGCCAGAATTCGTGCATCTGCTCACTGTGCCACATATCGAGAATCCGGCCATTGTGCACATTGCCGAGTACGATGGGCTTATAGATCGTATCGCACGGCTCAACATCGCCGTTTGGAAACACTCCGAGCATATAGAATGCGAGCGGGCAGACCTGATAGATACGGTCGGTCTTGACACCGTTGCGGTCAGTCTCGATCACCATGTCCTTCGTCATCTCCACGCCGTCGTAAGCGGGCAGCATGTGCTCGATATACATACGATCCGTGCAGTCAGCAAAGAGTTCGTAGAACTTTTCATCCTCCCCCTCGTCCAAGGCGACATCCATCACCTTGAGGAAGAGGTTCGTCGTCTTCTTATGGGCATAGAAATAGCGGATATTCTCGACAAATTCATCGAAATCCACCTTTGCCTGACAGATGTCCGCATATTTCTGCGAGGAAAGTCCCTGCAGCGAGACGCGCAGCGTATCCAGCCCTGCATCAATGAGTGCGTCGGCGAGCGCGGGCCGAAGCATGGAGGCGTTCGAGATGATCTCAATGCGCTCCGCAACATCCTGCGCCTTCGCGATGCGCACCATATCCGCAATATGCGGATTGAGCAGAGGTTCCCCCTGCCCCGTGAGCGAGAGCATCTTGAGCCGCTGCGGGAACTCTGCGAGCTGCTCGATGGTCTTCTCGTACGTCTCCATCGTCATGTGCTCTGGCGTGAAGTCATACTGTTTTTTCATCTCGGCAAAGCCAAGCGAATGCCCGCAGTAGGCACATTTGAAATTACAGAACGTCGTTGGAAAGACGAACGCACTGTACGGGGTCGCAAGTGGAAGGACGGAGGCGAGCTGGACGCGTTCCGTTCCGTAGATCGGCTTTATTTCGGATGCCATAGTCCCTCCCTAGTCTGCAAAGAGCGGCAGCAGACGCTCCGCATCGTCGTCCAGCTGCTCCATCGGGTTGTTGATTGCATTGAAGCAGGTGCATGTCGCGCAGTCTGGAATTTGATCCTTTTCCTTCTTGAGCATCTTGCGCAGGAATCCCCTGCGGCGGCTGCCGTTCCAGATCTCCGTGAGCGTATGCTCCTTCGCGTTGCCCATCGAGAGATTTTTCCCCAGCCCCGGCACGGGACAGGGGAAAATGTCCCCCTCGCAGCCGATCTGCATGAAGTAGAAGGATTGCGCACAGACCTTGCGGTTCACATCCAGCTCCTCACCATAGAAGTTCTTCGTGCCGTCGACAATCTCGCGCAGCCCGTCCATCTGCTGCTGCATGACGACGAGATGCTCAATGTAGATGCGGTCGGCATATGGGCTGAAGATCTTGAAGAACTTTTCCTCGTTCTCCTTTGTCCCAAGTGTCGCGTCGATTGCCTTGATATAAATCTGGACCTTCCCCTTGTGTTCGTAGAGGTATTTCAGATTTTCAAGATAATGCTCAAAGTCGATGCGGATGCCGCACGTCTCCTCATAACCCACCGCATCAAGCCCCTGCACAGAGATGTTGATGTTCGTGATGCCCGCCGCGACGAGTGCGCTACTCTTTTCCGGGGTCAGCAACAGCCCGTTCGTGATGACCTCGACGCGCCCTGCAATCCCTGCGTCCACCGCCATCCGCACATACTCCGGCAAACGCGGGTTCATCAGCGGCTCGCCCAGTCCCGAGAACACGATGCGCTTGATGCCGTCCTGTGGGAACTCCTTCAGTTCGCGGATGATTTTCTCAAAAAACGCTTCGTCCATATGCTGCATACGATGACCGAGCGCACGGAACTCGCCGTCCGCCTCGTCGCGTGTGGAGTGAATGCAGTAGAAGCATTTGAAGTTGCAGTATTTCGTCTGCTCAATATAGACAGTAAATGGAGCGGCAAGCGGAATGACCTCCGCGAGCTTCTTCCTCTTGGTATCGTAGTTTGGCTTGATTTCTGCCATAGACTTTTCTCTCCTAGCGGCGTTCCTTCGCCATCGGGTCACGGAACGGCATACACAACCGTTTCCAGTCCCATAAATTGATAGTTGCGGATATACAGCCGATAGCCCTCGTAGAGTTCCTTGATCTGCAAGGGAATCGACCACAGATGTGAAATGTCGTGATAAACGCAGATTGCAAGCTGCGGACGATGCTGACGGATCATCTCTGCAGCCCCCGCAAGTGCACGCGGCTCCATGCCCTCGATGTCCATCTTGAGCATCGTTGGACGAAATCCGTGCAGTACACCGTCGAGCGGTACGCATTGGAGAACTGACGCACCTGCGGGATCTGCCTTTGCCGCGGAGCGTCCATCGGCGACATCGGTGAAACGCAGCTGCTCATAGCAATCCGATGCACCGAGTGGGAGGATATGCGCCTCGCGGATCTCAGTCTGTTGCTGAACGTATGTCTGAATCCCCGTACAGAGATCGCCCTGCGGCTCAAATGCCGCATATGCCTCAATCTCTCTGCCGCTCTGAAGGATGCTGCGCAGCGTATCTCCGTCGTACGCGCCGCAGTCGATCAGACGGCGATAGTCCATCTGCTCCGGCACATCCGCCGCCAGATACTGTCCCTCCATGGGGAGCGGCAGCGGAAAGCGCGTGACATCGTGTGCGTGGTAGGCGGTCAGTGCGGCGAGGAAAAAGTCACGCTCCTCCTCTGTCGAAAACAGTTCGTATGCCGCACGAATCTGCTGCTCATCGCGCGGAAGGTTGATGGGGTCATACGAGCCAATGAACATATGCGAGAGAAATGCCCGGCTCTCAATTGCATTCCAGTCGATCTCATGCAGGGCATAGATGTGCGTAAAACCTGTTTTCTGTAGGATCTTCCGTATAGCAACATCCTGCGTGCGCCCAAAGAGTCCTGCGAGAATCACGATAGCAGTTTCGCGGTAGGGACGCAGTTCCTCCGCATCCGGCACAAAGACAGGTGCGGGTGCGCTGCACAGCCCCGCATTTCGGTCGATAAAGCTAATGGGTTGGATGTTATTTTCTGCGAGACACGCATAGAGTTTTTTGCCGAGATTCCCTGCACCGTAGAGGAGAATGGGCTGGGTTAGAAAGGCAGAAAAGCCATACGTCTCCGAAGACATATGAAGGGATTCAAAAAAATGCTCCAGTTGATTGATCGCAGCAGTCGATTTCATAGCCTTTTCCTCAAAACAACAGCACTGGGTCATGAGCGCATAAAAGAGCTCCTCCGAGAACACCTCCCGTATATGAGCATTGCTTTGGTATATCTCCATTCCCCTAAGCTGTGCAAAGAATCACTTCGTTATTATATACCTCTTCCATGTAAAGGTACGTATTACGCATACCGTCGGAATCAAACACAAACAGTCGTTTCGCTTGCAAGAATCAGAAACATTGAACGCAGCTGCTTTCGTCTGCATATCCGCAAAATTGGAATATGCCCAGTCAACCGCTGAAGATTCGATGCATTGTCTGACATTGGCACAACAAAGCCAATGCGCTCATCGGATTCCATACAGATGAGCATGTTCTTCAGCCAGTTCGTTGTCACAAGCACATCATACGGCAATCCAACGAAGTACCTACCACGCAGAAAACGTCCCTGCGTTGCATTCTTGGCAGCAATATAGCCATAGAACGCTCCAATATTTTTTTGATTCGATAGATGCGCTTTCTTGGATGCGGAAAACTCTTAAAATATTCGAAAGTACCATCCGAAGAGCCATTGTCTGCGAGAATACGTTCATAGTCGATATCTTCTGTCTAGAGAAGGAGTGCCTCCAATGCCGGCTTTGTGTACTCCTCAAGATGATTATACGCCTGAAAGTAGATGCTGACGACGGGATATCGAATTCAGAAGTGCTAGCCACACTTTTTCTCGATTTATCCAGGGATTCAATATATCACCATAGACAATCGGTGTCTTCGCATCTGAATCCACAATTGTTATTTCCGGCTGCTCGCCCGACATCTTCATCAATATATCTCTATTTCATGGACACTTGAACTCACATAACACATAGAACAATGATATCTCCTGACAGAAGAGATTGCAAGTCTCGTCCATCCCTATCATTGTGATTCACAATCTGCGCAACTATCGCCTCAAAGGATTCTACCCCGTTGAAAAGGCGTGCCTGTGGCATATAGGCAATGCTTACGGAAAACACCTTTTCCAAGGCTTTAATCAAACGAACAACTGGGAAGATACGATGCCCATCGAGTGGTATGATTCCCTGATAAGAAAGATATGGTACACTGTTTGGCAGTCCTTCCATCATATGTTCGAAACTGTTGTGATTAAATATAGAGGTGTAGATAAAACCATTCGGCTGCAGCTTCTTATGGCATTCCTCAAAGAAAGGAATGATATGCGCAAGAGGCAAGTCATTGAGCAGTGCTCCGAGAATGATAATATCATAGCGTTTACTCAGGTTTTCCGGTAAAGCATCAAGATTGTCCCACTGTCGTACAGTATCCGCCATATGGCGCACGTCTTCCACATAGCGTACATTCGTCACAACGGCATCGATCACCACTTTCTGCTGCAGTTTGCGGAAATAATTACGAATCGCAAGCAGCCCCTCCCCAAAGAGCGGCTCGATCACGAGTATGTGCAGTTCATTCGCAGGTGAAACATCGGTAAGGAATTCCTTCAAAAAGGGCAAATGCCCGCGCGATTCCCACGGGTCAACCTTCCACTTTTCACGGAAGACCGGGCGCATAGATACAAGGCTCTTATAGTTTCCTTGCTTGGAACGCACATCATTCAGCGTTACACCGCCAAAATGGTGGACGAAGGTATCCTTTGCAAGGATCTGACGGAATCCCGAACGACGGAGCATCGCAGAGAAGTCGTCGTCCTCAAAGTCACACATCGTGTAACGGTAGTCTGCGCGGATCTCGGGCACGTCAAAGAGATTCGGCACAACGCTCACAAACGGCATGAGAACAGCCCGCTCCTCCCAGAGGAGCGGGTCGGATACGTTATGACGGGCGGCGAAGGTCTCCATCTCCCCCATCGCCTCAAATGTATTCGGATAGTCGACAGGAATCCCCTGATAGTTAGAAATACACTCTTCGTTACACGTCGGTACAACCCAGAAGACATCCTGCTCTGCTGCATGAACGGCAAGCAGATTTTCGAGCCAATGTGGCGTTGCCACAGCGTCATTGGAGAAGTAGACGACGTATTCACCCTCAACGATATGACGGGCGATGCCCCAGCCGAGGTGATTGTAGACGTTGTATTTTAGATTGATTTTCTTCTCGTGCGGCAGGCTGTCAAAATACGCCCCCGTTTCATCCGACGACCCATCGTTGATCGTAATGAGTTCGATGTCGCCGTGCGAAAAATTCGTGTGCCGGAAAAGGCTCTCGATGGCACAACGCGAGAACTCCACTTTGTTGTAGGCAGGGACTATAATAGATACGCGATATTTGAACCCCGTTCGGCGCGGTCGCTTGCGTGCTGCCTCGAAGGCCGCAAGTGTCTCTGAGAGGTATGTGTCCGCTCGTTCGGGGCGGCGCAGAATTTGATATTCCAAATCGAGCTGCCAGCGCAGATCCAAAAAGAGCGGACGCACTTCGTAGAAAAAAACCGTTCGTGTCTCTTCATGCGTTTCAGCCGCCAATGCCTTCGTCCCTGAATGAGCGGCATTCAGTGCATAGCGACGGCATTTTTCAACGAGCGTCCCATTCTCACGTGACAGGTATTCCGCGACACCATCCATTGCCGTGCAGAAGTCTGTCAGTACCTGTCGTACAGATACCGTGAGCCCATCACTCTCTTGAAGCGCAGCGGCAATATAGTCAACGGCCTCCTGCGCTGCCCTCATGATCTCTTCGTACCACAGCATAGTCTACCCCTTTTCACATCTCTGCATCCACCCAGAAAGCGCTGCATCTCTTATGTTATCGTAAGAATCTCATATTCTCTAAAGGAAAAGCGCTGCTGCATCTTGTCCACGCAGCAGCGCCTTGACTGCTTTCTCTTACTTATTCCACTGGGTGACGTTGAATTTCGGCTCCGCTGTCGGAAGGGGCGCGGGGCGGTCCTCCGCGGCATGCTCCGCCTCCTCGCTCGTCTGCGTGGAGTCGTCGATCACGACATCGACGGGAATCGGCAGCGGTTTCCCCGTGTCGTCCGCATCGTCGTCCTTATCCTTGTCGCTGATTGTGCCCTTTGTCATCAGTTCCTCGAGTTCGGCGGCGTTCAGTGTCTCACGGTCAAGCAATGCGCTCGCGATGAGATCAAGCTTGTCGCGATTCTCGGTGATGAGGACGCGGCACGCCTCATACGCCTCCTCGATGTAGCGGCGTACCTCGCGGTCGATCTCGCCCGCGACCTCCTCAGAGTAGTTGCGATCGCGGTTGAAGTCACGCCCGAGGAATACCTGATGGTTCTCCTCGCCGTAGGCTATGGGACCGATGGCCTCGCTCATTCCGTACTGCATAATCATGCTGCGAATGATCTGTGTCGCCTGCTGAATGTCGCTCGATGCACCCGTACTAATCTCGCCGAGCACAACTTCCTCCGCAACGCGCCCGCCAAGTGCGACCTTGATGCGGTCAAAGAGTTCCGAACGCGTACGGTAGGAGCGGTCCTCCTTCGGCAGAGAGAGCATATAGCCGCCCGCACGCCCGCGCGGGATGATTGTGACCTTGTGCACGGGGTCGGCGTGCTCGAGAAGCAGCCCGACGAGCGTGTGCCCACCCTCGTGGTACGCCGTGAGACGCTTCTCCTCCTCCGTCATGACGTGGGATTTGCGCTCGGGGCCCGCCAGCACACGCTCGATCGCCTCCTCCAGCTCCGCCATGTAGATCTTCTTCTTGTTGCGTCGTGCTGCAAGGAGCGCGGCCTCATTGACCAGATTGCTGAGATCTGCGCCCGTAAAGCCGGGCGTGCGGCGCGCAAGCACATCGAGATTCGCGTCCTCCGCAATCGGCTTTCCTTTCGTATGCACCTTCAAAATCGCCTCGCGGCCGCGCACGTCCGGCTTGTCGACAACAATCTGACGATCGAAACGGCCGGGACGCAGGAGCGCGGGATCAAGGACATCGGGGCGGTTGGTCGCCGCGATGATAATGATGCCCTCATTCGAGGCGAAGCCGTCCATCTCAACGAGCAGCTGATTGAGCGTCTGCTCACGCTCGTCGTGCCCGCCGCCGAGCCCTGCTCCGCGCTGACGGCCGACCGCATCGATTTCGTCGATGAACACAATGCACGGTGCAGACTTCTTCGCCTGTTCAAAGAGGTCACGCACGCGTGAAGCACCGACACCGACGAACATCTCAACGAAGTCGGAACCGCTGATGGTGAAGAACTGCACGCCTGCCTCACCGGCAACCGCCTTGGCAAGGAGGGTTTTGCCCGTGCCCGGAGGCCCGAAGAGCAGCACGCCCTTCGGGATACGTGCACCAAGTTCGTTAAATTTATCCGGGGTCTTGAGGAACTCAACGACCTCCTCAAGCTCCTGCTTCGCCTCATCTGCACCTGCGACATCGGCGAACGTCACTTTCTTCTTATCGCTGACCATCAGGCGCACGCGCGACTTGCCAAAGTTCATCATACGGCCGCCGCCCATCTGAGACTGCTGCATGATGAAGAACCAGAATCCAATGAGAATCGCGATGGGAATGAGCGAGGTGAGCATCGTCTGCCACCACGGCGGCTCGGGCGGATTCTCCGCCGAGATCGTAATCCCCTTGTCTGCGAGCCGCTTGTAGAGTTCGTGATCGCTGTTCGGCGCGTCGGGCGCAATCGTCGTGAACTCTGTCCCATCTGTGAGCGTACCGCGAATGTTGTTCTGGACAATGACGACCTTGTCCACTTCGCCCGCCGTCACCTTTGCATTGAAGTCGCTGTAGCCAAGCGCTGTCGCCTGCGGTGTCTGATGGCTGCCCGACATATAGTCGGCAACTGTCCACACGACAAAGAACATCAGCGCATAAAAAGCAAGGTTTCTAAGGATCGATTGATTCAATTCCTACCTCCTCTGCATCATTCGTAAACGGAACGCTTCAGCACCCCAATGTAGGGGAGGTTCCGATATCTCTCTGCATAGTCCAGACCGTAGCCCACGAGGAATTCGTCCGGAACCTCGTGCCCGAGATAGTCGATCTCCACAGGTGCCACACGGCGCGACGGCTTTGACAGGAACGCGCAGATCTTGATGCTCTTTGGATGACGTCCCTGTAGCATCTGCTTGAGGTAGTGCATCGTCGTGCCTGAGTCGATGATGTCCTCGATGATGATGACGTGCTTTCCCTCGATCGAGAAATCGAGATCCTTCAGGATCTTGACCTGACCGCTCGAAACGGTTGCTTCACCGTAGCTGGAAACAATCATAAAGTCAAAAGCGATGGGATGGTCGATGGCGCGTACGAGGTCGGTAAAGAAGACCGCAGCCCCCTTCAGTATTCCGACACAGTAGACGGTCTCCGGCGCATCCTTATAATCCCGTGCAATCTCCGCCCCGAGTTCCTGCACGCGCGCTCGGATCTCGTCGGCAGAAAAGGAAATGCGCTCAATATCATCGCTCATCATCTGGCTATCGTCTCCTTCACAAATGCAATGCTCAAAATATTGCTGCTGGACTCCGTGATCGGTGCACGTACACTGCGCCGACCGCCGACCATCCAGAAAATCTCATGTGTCCCCGCAATCGCAACAAGGGGGATGTTATCCCTATCTTCGCGCGGGATTTTATCGTCAATCAGAACATCCTTGATTTTCCTGCGCCCGATGGGAAGCTGTATATAGTCTCCGGCGCGCCGCGTCCGCAGGACAAGCGACGGCATCTGGGCGAGGTCGGCATAGACCGCCTCCCGCCGTTCCATCCTGTGCCAATCATCCGCTGTCATATGCGTCAGACACCTGACATAAAACGTCATGCCCTGAAAGTTCATTATAGCATATTCGTCGCCTAAGGGAAGCAAAATTTCACTTTTTTCCGCAGAGCATTGTGCCCCAGGCGTGCGCGTGAGTATAAGGGCACCGTAGCGTGCAGAGGCATGCCATCCGCCCGGCATCTCGGCACGTGCCGCCCCCTTTGCGGTAATGAGCACACGCATCCGCTCCTCGTGGAGATAGGAGAATTCCTGCGTCGCTCCCGTTTTATGCGCCCAAAAAAGGCGCAGAACGCGCCGCTGCATGGCCGGATGAAGCGTACGCAGCGCAGCGAGTAAGAGGCCCTCGGGATGTGCGGCACGCTCAAACTCCATGCGTGCAAGCGCGCTAAGGAGGTCATCCTCCTCGGCGGCAAGCACACTCAGACGCGTGAGTGCATCGCGCACGGCGGGATTGTATGTACGTGCAAGCGGTGGTAGGAGCTCATGGCGAATGCGGTTGCGCCGTGCGTCCAATGCGTCATTGGTCGCGTCATGGCGTGGGGCCAGTCCCCGCTCGGCTGCATACTGCTCGATCTGTGCACGCGTAACAGTAAGGAGCGGCCGCAGATGCAGCCCGTCCCACACACGCATCGCCGCAAGCCCTGCAGGCCCCGTCCCGCGCAGGATGCGCAGGAGCACCGTCTCAGCGAGATCGTCCGCATGATGTGCGAGGACAATCGCGTCACAGCCGCGCTCCGCATGCACACGGTGCAGGAAGTCATAGCGGCAGACACGTGCCGCCGTCTCAAGCGAAAGTCTATGTGTACGCGCATAGACAGGCACATCGCCCGCGCCGCAGATGCAGGGAATCGCGTGTGCGGCACAGAACGCTTCGACAAAACGCGCATCCGCAAGGGAATCCGCGCCGCGAATCCCGTGTTCGTAGTGTGCACAGATGATCTGCGCCCCGCCCGCCGCCCGCAGGCGCTCCAAGACGTCCAGCAGTGCGAGCGAATCCGTCCCGCCCGAACAGGCGACAAGGAGCGTACACGCAGGGCGGAAAAAATCCTGCGCGCGCAAAACGCGTTCCACAAGTTTTTGCACAATCAGCTCCATGAAAAAGGGCACTCCAAACGGAGTGCCCTTTGTTATCCTCATATCGACAGGTGCGCTGTGCGCACAGTCACTTTGGCATCAGCACATCCCTGTTTCAGCCACGGCGCGAGCCGCGTCCGCCGCGCTTGGAATCCGTCTTGCGGCGCAGATCCGTCAGCCGCTCATCACTGTCCTTCAGAAAGCGCGACAGCTTATCCTCGAAGGAGGGAGAGCCGATCTGCCGTGCAGCAGCAGTACGGCGCATATCACGCGGGGGACGCGGGGGGCGTGCAGGAGCCGCAGACGGCTGTGCAGGTACTGCAGGCTTATCCTGAAGCGCCTTGATGGAAAGACCGATTTTGCCGCGATCGTCCACAGTAAGGACCTTGACCTTGACCGTATCCCGCTCTCGGAGGAAATCGTGCACATCGTTCACATAGACATCGGCAACCTCTGAGATGTGAATGAGCCCCGTCTTCCCCTCGGGGAGCTCGACAAAAGCGCCAAAATTGGTGATGCCTGTTACAACGCCCTCTACTACACTGCCAACTTCGATGGCCAAAACAACTCTTCCCTTCAACTTCAAACCGTCGGGGCGGCCCCCGCATTCATATTACCCGCTCATTATACAGGGCAACAATATCCTATGTCAAGAAATTCTCAGTTGTTGTTTGCACGCTTTCCGGGTGCATAGGGAAGCTCGCCGGCCCCTGTCATTCCCAGTTCTTCACGTGCCAGCTTCTCAATATAGGGGAGCTCGCCCAGACGTTCCTTCTCCGCACGCAGGCGATCATTCTCTGCCTGTGCCGCCGTGAGACGCTCCGTTGCGATACGCTGGTCCTCGTGCACATGGGAGAGGTAGAGCCCCTGCGATACAATCATCGAGCCGAAATAGCCCAGAATAAGGAGAACCGTGATGACGAACCAGCGCGGCCGCCTAGGTGTTCTTTTCCGTGCCATGCATCTGCCCTCTCTTCCTTGTCAGCATTCCCGTCAGTGTATCCGCCACATGCCGTGCTGCATCCTCACATGCACAGTCACGTGCCGCCCTGCGCATCGCCGGAATGCGATGCGCCAAAATTTCCTCTACTGCAGGAACCATGCGCTCTCCCGGATGGAGCCATACCGCCGCGCCGCGCCGCGTCGCATAAATCGCATTCTCCGTTTCGGGCCCCGGAATCGGATCGTGCAGGAGGAGCGGCAGGCCGGCTGCGAACGCCTCACTGATCGTCAGTCCCCCCGGCTTTGTGATGAGGAGATCCGCTGCCCGCATAAGCGCAGACACCTGATCCGTATAGGAGAAAACACGGATAACATGCCGTGACGAGCATGCTGCACTGCGTGCATGTGCCTCAAGTGCGGCGTTCCGCGCTGCCACAACGAGGATGGAAAGCCGCTGCTCCACCTCCTCGAGTGCCGCGAGCGTCCGATCCATTCCCCCAAGGCCGAGCCCGCCGCCCATAAGGAGTAATGTCGGCAGGTCCTCGGTGAGACCGGCCTGCTTCTGCGCCGCTTCCCGTGCCAGAGAATAATTTGCGCGCACAATCGGAATGCCCGTCGCACGCACCGTATGCGGGTCGAATCCGCGTTCCGCCATCTCATCCGCCATCGTATTCGTCGCGACAAAATACTGATCTACGCCGCGCACGAGCCAGATCGCATGCAATGCATAGTCTGTCAGCAGCGCCGCAAGTGCGAACGCGCCGCCATGCCGCATGCGCCAGAGAGCCGCCGCTCCCTCAGGAAAGGGGTGCGTGGCAATGATAAGATCCGGTGCATAGGCCTTTATGATGCGTCCCATCGTACGCACCATCACCTGTGCAAATGCACTGCGCACAATGCCGCCGCTCGTATTCTTTCCCGCAATGCGAAAAAATACATCATAGAGATCGGGCACGAAGCGCAGCATCGTCAGATAGATGCGCTTCATGAGATAATGAACCGTGGAGACTTCACGCGCCATAAAATCGACAACATCCACGTGCATCGTGTCTGCCTGCGCATGTTCCGCAAGTGCTGCACGAATCGCCTCAGCCGCGCGCATATGCCCGGAACCGATGGATGCCGTCAAGATGAGAATACGGGCACGCTCCATGCGCCACCTCCTCACACAGTTGCAACTATTCTATCACATTTTTGAACGGCAAACAAAACTTTTTTACGCGGTCAAGCCGCCGTCCACACGGTAAACGCTCCCCGTCACCCACGAAGCCGCCGGTGATGCAAGAAAGAGAATCACGGCGGCAGCTTCCTCAGGTGTTCCAATGCGCCCAAGCGGATAGTGGGCAGCCATCTCCCGCAGCTGCTCCTCACGCGGCAGGAGCGGGGAGAACTGCTGCTCCGTCAGCGGGGTCAGAACATCGGCGGGCGCAACGGCATTCACACGCACATCGTCATACGCCAGCTCCAAGGCAAGCGAGCGTGTGAAAGCAATAATTGCCCCCTTGGTCGCCGCATACGCCGCGCAGAAATAATTTCCACGCAGGCCGGCATCCGAGGCGACATTTACAATGCATCCGCGTGCAGCGCGCAGCTGCGTCAGTGCCGCTCGCGTCAAGTGGAACGTTCCCTTGATGTTCGTCGCGATGAGTTCGTCGAGCGTCTCCTCTTGGAGATCATCCAGCGCTCCCTCCCGATAGATCCCCGCAGCGTTGACGAGAATGTCCACACCGCCGTATGCACACACCGCTTCCTCCACGGCGCGTGCGCAGTCCGCCGGACGCCCCACATCACCGCGCACAAAACGAGCCCGCTCTCTCGCCGAGAGCGAGGCCAGTACATTCTTCCCGCGCTCCTCATCACGCCCCATCAGAGCGACACACGCCCCACTCGCAAGAAAGAGTGCCGCTGCGGCCATCCCGATCCCCGAAGTTCCGCCAGAGATCAATGCGGTCTTGCCCGCAAAGGCATCGCCGGAGAACATTGTCTTGTCCATATCCATCCCACCAACAGACAAAAAAACCGGACTCCCCGTAGGAAGTCCGG
>ERZ773054.552-NODE-552-length-27820-cov-4.890690_pt1 | contig 27820 bp, 27 predicted proteins | sample MGYA00580630_ERZ773054 | MGnify/ENA primary metagenome ERZ773054 (study PRJEB29015, sample SAMEA2737994) | human oral metagenome | biome: human oral; feature: human-associated habitat; material: dental | place: China | collected 2115 ... | reverse complement strand
TCTTGAAGTCGGTACGCGGCAAGCTCGCCAACGAGAAGTTCGTAAACTCAGCCCCCGCCAAGGTAGTGGATATGGAGCGGAAAAAAGAGGCTGACACATTAGCCAAGATGGCAACCATAGAGCAAACCCTGAAAGGACTCGTGTAACTATTTTTTTCTAACAACAACACACACAACTATATAAAAAGACTTAGCGACAATGATACACCAAAGATTGATGTCAAAAAACTTCACTCTGCTGACGATAGCCAACTTTTTTATGGCTATTGCATTCTATTTCATGACTCCCGTGATGTCTGTCTTCATGGCAGATACATTCCACTCCGACGAACAACAGGTAGGAATAGCGATGTTTGCTTTTACTATCGCCGCTATCGGTATACGCCCATTTGCAGGCTATATACTCGACGGATTCAATCGGCACATAGTATATCTCATATCGTTTTTAGTATTCATGCTACTATTTACAGGCTATGCCTTAGTGGGCTGCATCGCTCTATTGGTAGCCGTACGGTTTCTTCACGGTCTATCTTGGGGTGCTATCAACACGTCGGCATATACGCTCGCTATCGACTTCATCCCCGAGCAACGAAGAGGATTGGGACTCGGTGTATTCGGCATTTCGATGAATATAGCTATGGCGTTAGCGCCGCTTATAGCGTTTGCCATTGCCCGCAGTAGCGGCTACGATACCCTATTCTATTCGGCTGTGGGTATATGTCTAGTAGGCTTCGTATTAGCTTCGCTGCTTTCGGTCAATAAAGTAAAAAGAGTTCCTCAACGTCTGTCGATATCCAATCTGTTTGAAAAGAAAGTATTGATTATATCTATCAATGCTATGCTTGCGCAAATACCCTACGGTGGCATCATATCGTTTATAGCACTCTATAGCAGACAGATAGGCGAAGCTCATAGCGGTTTGTTTTTCATACTGATGGCGATAGGTTTCGGTTTGTCGAGGATATTATCGGGCTGGTTGTACGATAAGTTCGGTCCGCGTAATGTAATCGCTGCCGGTATTTCGTCGATATTCTTAGGGTTGGTAATAATAGGATTTTTCGCTACACCATTAGGTTTCAACGCTTCGGCTATAATACTTGGTATCGGCTTCGGTGTACTCTCGCCGACCTTTCAGGCGATGGCAAATAAGTACATTGCACCCGAGAGTCGAGGTGCGGCAAACTCCACTTACCTTATGTGTGTCGATAGCGGTATAGGGCTGGGTATGATACTATTCGGTCTGCTGATACCTATCGTAGGCTACAACGGTACGTTTTATGCCTCGGCTATAATAGAACTGATAGCCATACTGTTTTTCCTTCTCCTTACCATACCAAGATTCAACAAATCAAAGCAAATACAATAAACTAACTAATTAATTATAAAAACAATGGATACTTATAACGAAAACACAACCGTAGAAGTAAACGTCGCCAAACGTAGCTTCTTCGAACGGCATTCGACCGTAATAAAAATGTTTGTAATAGGCTTTATTACACTGCTTCTACTCATTCCTCTCAATATGATTGAATTGCTTATAACAGAGCGGAAAGTGACGCGTAAAAAAGCTGTGGAAGATATTACCTCCAAGTGGGGTAGCGAGCAGACTATTGTCGGTCCGTGCCTCGTATTGCCATACTCAGAGACAATTGTCGACGGCGATAAAAAAGTGGAGACAGAAAACTATCTGCTCGTATTGCCCGAATACCTTAATATACAAGGTAGTACTGCTGTCGAACAACGCCGAAGAGGTATTTACAATGTTTCGCTCTATGGTGTAGATGCTGTATTGTCGGGCGAATTCGATATGTCGGTCATAAGTAAATACAATGTCCCGACATCGCGCCTGAAACCCGACAAGATGCAGGTAATACTCGGATTGTCGGACTTGAAAGGGATAAAAGACAAAGTGATATTGAACGTCTCGGGCAGGCAGACAGAGTTCGAACCCGGACTACAGATAGAGTCGCTGGCAACAGGTGTGTTTGATATATTTATGACCGATAATTCTTATAGTGACGAGGCAGAGCTGTTTTCGGCAGGGCTCAATGCCAAGCTCGACTCAGTGGATAATACCGTCCAAAAGCTTTCGGGCAAACTGCCTTTCTCCATATCGCTCAAGATGAATGGTTCTTATAGCCTGTACTTCACTCCGATAGGTAAGACTACTACTGTCGGTCTGAAGTCCGACTGGGCTACTCCGAGTTTCGACGGCAGTTTCTTGCCCGAGAGCCGCAGTGTTACCGACTCGGGGTTCGTTGCTTCGTGGAAGGTGCTCAACCTCAACCGCAGCTATGGGCAGGTGCTGAATGCTTACGAATCCGAAAGTATCAACAAGATGGCTCAGTCGAGGTTCGGCGTCAAATTTATCCAAGCAGTCGACCAGTATCAGCAGAATATGCGTAGTGTGAAATATGCGATACTTATCGTTCTGCTCACGTTTGTAGCTGTATTTTTCATCGAACTTATAAAGAAAAAAAGCGTCAATACGCTTCAATACCTGCTTGTCGGGTTGGCTTTGGTCATATTCTACAGCCTACTGCTTTCGTTGTCGGAGGTTTGCGGTTTTGCGTGGGCATATCTGATAAGTGCGGTGATGACTATGGCAATGATATCCATACAGATGTCGAGCATACTCAAAGACGTTAGACAAGGGCTGTTTGTAGGTGCTCTGCTGGCATTTCTTTATTTGTTCGTTTACATATTGATACAGATGGAAAGCTATGCGTTGCTGGTGGGTAGTCTCGGTTTGTTTGCCATATTGGCTGTGATAATGTATTATTCGAGAAAAATCAAATTACTGTAATCCCCTACCGTTATTTTAGGTTTAATAAAAAACATTCCGATAATGAAGAATAAATATTTGAAAATAACTGTCGTGCTGCTTCTCTTGTGCGGTATATCGTCGGCACAGATGCCCATATCGAAGGAGCAATACTACAAACTCAACCAGACGGTGTATGCCATCAAAGAGTTGTATGTGGATACCGTAAACGATACCAAGTTGGTAGAATACGCTATCAGCGGGATACTCGAAAACTTAGACCCGCACTCGGTGTATATCCCTGCCCAAGAGGTACAGCGTGCCAACGAGCCTCTACAAGGCAGTTTCGACGGTATCGGAATACAGTTTCAGATGCAGAAAGATACTCTACTTGTGGTAAATCCGCTCCGCAACTGTCCGGCAGAGAAAGTGGGCGTACTTATGGGCGACCGTATAATATCGGTAGACGGAGTGAACATAGCCGGAGTGAAGATGCAGACGAGCGACATAATGAAAAAACTGCGTGGCAGACGAGGTACTAAGGTGAATGTGCAGGTGGTTCGTCGGGGTGTGAAAGAGCCGATAGATTTTGTCATCACTCGCGACAAAATACCTCTCTACTCGGTCGAAGTAGCCTACGAGATAGCTCCCCGAGTCGGATATATCAATATCAGCAGTTTCTCGGTAACTACGACAAAAGAGTTCGAAAAAGCTTTCGACGGGCTGAAAAAGAAAGGGATAACCTCGCTCATAATAGACCTGCAAAGCAACGGAGGCGGGCTTATGGATGCGGCTATCAATATTGTCGATGAGTTTTTGCCTAAAAATAAAGAGATACTATACACCCAAGGTACACATTACCCGCGTCAGAGCTTCTACTCGAAGAGTAACAGCAGCTTCGACGGCAATGTGGTAGTGCTTATCGACGAATATTCGGCTTCTGCTTCGGAGATAGTATCGGGAGCTCTTCAGGATTGGGACAGAGCCATCGTCGTGGGACGGCGTTCGTTTGGTAAGGGGCTCGTACAGCGTCCGCTAAGCCTTGCCGACGGCTCGGAGCTACGTCTGACAATTGCAAGATATTACACTCCGAGTGGACGGAATATCCAAAAACCTTACAGCGACGGTGTAGAGAAATATCAAAACGAACTTGTCGGACGCAAGAAACACGGTGAGTTGCAGAATGCAGACAGCATCAATTTCCCCGACTCGCTCAAATTCAGAACCCTGGTACTCGGCAGGACTGTCTACGGCGGCGGTGGCATTATGCCCGACGTCTTCGTCCCACTCGACACGACGAAGTTCACTGTATTCCACCGCGAAATATTGGCAAAAGGCATTTTGAATCAGAGTGTAATGGATATCACAGAGAAAAAGGGCAAAGAAATAAAGAAACTTTTCCCGAAATTCGAGCAATACGAAAGCGGATTTGTAGTATCCGACGACATATTCGACAGCATCGTAGCGGATGCAAAGAAGGCAAATATAAAAATCGACAACCAACAAATAGAGACATCAAAACCCATCATTACGTTGCAAATAAAAGCATTACTGGCTCGTACTTTCTACGAACAAGGCGATTATTACAAGATAATGAACAAAGAGAACAATATCGTAATGAAAGGGGTCGAAGTGATAAAGAATTTCGACAAGTATCTAAAATAAATTCATTAACTTTGCCCCAAAATAGTAAGGCTTTGAAAAAAATAGTAATACTGGGACCCGAATCGGTGGGTAAGACCACACTTTGCAACGAATTAGGCAAACGCCTCTCGTCGGTAGTCGTACCCGAATACGCTCGAACGTATGTAGAAGAGCTCAAACACCACTATACGTACGACGACGTAGAGATTATCGCTAGGCGACAACTTGCCGATTTCAGGCGAGCAACGACCGACAACACCGATGCTGAGTTCTTGATAATGGACACCTTTCTTATAACGACAAAAGTATGGTTTGCACACGTATACGACAGGTATCCCAAGTGGTTGCAGGCGGCAATAGAGAAAGAGAAGATAGACCTCTACCTGCTGCTGAAGCCCGACATAGAGTGGGTCGAAGACCCCGCACGCGAGAATCCGCACATAAGAGAGTACCTATACGACAGATACAAGGCTGAGGTAGAGGCAATCGGTGGTAAATATGCCGAAATAGAAGGTATCGGCAATATCCGCACCAAACGTGCGTTGAGAGCTATAAACAAGATGAAAAGAGAATCGGAAGAGACAAAATAACTCCGAAAGTACCGATTGTTTTATAAAATGTATATCGCCTAATCGATTAATAAATAGAATTATAAACCTAAAGATAACCGAAATTTCATCGATGTTATCGATAAAAAATAGATGAATTATGAAAAACTTTGCAGCATTAAAGGGAGCTTTCACAGACTACAACGAGGCAAAATTCTTTGTCTTGCCCGTACCTTACAGCACTCAGAACGACTGGAATCCGATGGCAAATAGAGGAGCTGAGGCTATAATTGAGGCTTCGCAACACTTGGAACTATACGATACCGAGACCCGCCGACAGGTCTGGCAGAAGGGAATACATACTTCGGAACCGCTATTTAACCTCAACTCCGACGAGAAAGTATGCGACTTGGTTAAAAACAAAGTAAGCGAGATATTGGAAATGGACAAATTCCCCGTGGTATTGGGCGGTAATCGCACAGTATCGATAGGGGCAGCGAGTGCTGCTTGCAGTAGTACCGACGACATAACGGTAGTACAATTCGGAGCACACAATTCGATGAGAGTCAACTACAAAGGCAGCGAATACAGCCCCGAATGTGCGATGTATCACATCAAAAAACTCGCTCCGCTTGTGCAGATAGGTATCAGAGCCATAGGTGCCGACGGCGAACGCAATAGCGACCTATCGAAGATGTTTTTCGCTCGCGATATATTTTTCGACCACAATAGCCGCTGGCTCAACGAAGTTTACGACGCTATCACTAAAAACGTCTATATTACACTCGACCTCAACGTGCTCGACCCGTCGGTAATGCCTGCCGTAAGCGTGCCCGAACCCGGCGGATTGCAGTACTTTACTCTCCTGCGTGTACTCAAAGAGATATTCAGGCGAAGCAACGTCGTGGGTATCGATATCGTCGGTCTTTGCCCCGACAATACGAACGTCGCACCAAACTTCCTTGCCGCACGCCTCGCATATCAGGCGATGACCTACAAAGCCATTTTCAGTTACGGGTTATAGGATTGATAAGAGGTAAACGATTAATAATAGGTAGATTGCAAGTCTTTTGCAATCGATTTTTTCTTACGTCTCACCTACTCTACTTATATTATTATATAAAAACGCGATATTGTTTCAAGGGAAAAGTAGGTACTTTTTGGGGAAAAAGTAGGTACTTTTTGAGAAAAAAGCAGGTACTTTTCGGGAAGAAAGTAGGTACTTTTCGGGAAGAAAGTAGGTACTTTTTGAGGAAAAAGTAGGTACTTTTCGGGGAAAAAGTAGGTACTTTTCGGGAGGAAAGCAGGTAGTTTTCGAATATAGTGATAAACAGCGAATTGCGTTTACCACCTAAATCAGCACCAGACTACCCGCCCCCAATATAGCTACGTCGGCTTCGGGCAACGACGAAAATAAGATTTTAGGCACAAGCCGATACGCCTCAGTGAAATTTTGCCCGAAACTATCTATGAGCGACGGTAAGAACATATCCTTAGCCTTCGCCATTCCGCCGAATATCACGATAGCCTCAGGCGAGAAAACGACGGCAAATTCGGCAAAAGCCTCACCCAGCAGCCTACCCGCCTCCCGATATATATCCCTCGAAACGATATCGCCTTTGAGAGCTTCTTCGTAGACGATTTTGGCTGTTATATCCTCCGGTTTGTAGTGTTTTAGGGTTGTTTGGCTGTGGGTATTGAGTGCCTGCAGCCTACCGCTTAGGGCTACTCCTGTGGCAGAGCAGTAGGTTTCGAGGCAGTTGCGTCTGCCGCAAGTGCAGACACGGCTCTCGCCGTCGGGTGGGCGTACGGTACAATGCCCGAGTTCGCCCGCCATACCATTGGCTCCGTATATCAATCGTCCGTCGACGACTACACCCGCTCCCACACCCGTGCCGAGCGTTATCTCTATGAAATTGCTCATTCCTCGTGCCACACCGAATTGCATTTCGCCCAGAGCAGCGGCGTTGGCATCGTTTGTAAGCAGACATTTTATGCCTGTCGAGCGACTCAGAAGATTGGCAAAGGGTATCACCTTGTCGCGTCCCCAAGTGAGATTCTGAGCGTATTCGACAGTACCTCCGAAGAAGTTGCCCTTCGGTATCCCTACTCCGATACCGACGATACTGCCTCTATCGATGTTCGATTTTCGACAAAGAGCGGTTATTGTGTCCGAAAGTGAGTTTATAAACAGATGTTCGTCGTCGGTCGTATTGCTCGCCATAAGGCTATAATCGACGATTTTGCCCGTATCGGTGATGATACCCGTCTTGGCGGTAGTGGCTCCGAGGTCTATTCCTATTGCGTATTTCATAATCTGTTTTTGCCGATTTCATGAATGTTTTTTACTGTTTTTACTTAACAACCGCCTTCTTTGCCCTGAGCATTTCGCGTTTGCCCTTAGCTCCTTGTATGCGTTCGACGACGAATCCTGCCTGCTGCATATTGCGTCGCACCTGCCCTTTGGCACAGTATGTGGTCAATATCGCCCCATCTTCGGCATACCGATACAACAATTCGAAGCGGTCGAGAGCCCACATTTCGGGCTGCTTGTCGGGCGAAAAAGCATCGAAATAGCACACGTCGAACTGCGGAAGCCTGTCCATCGCAGTAAAATCGGCAAGGTGTTTGGTGATAAAAAACCGATCGTTTATTCTTACTTCTGCGTTCCACTCTGCCCTGTGCAGCGAAGCAAACTCGTCGGCTCTACCGTATCGTGACACAAAATTGAGCTCCGACGCCATAGCATCGTCGATAGGATAACGCTCGACAGCGTGATAATGAACCTCCAAATCATTATTTACGGCATATATCATCGTCAGATAAGCATTGAGCCCCGAACCGAAGCCGACCTCGAGTAGAGTCAGACGTTTCTTGCAGCAAAGCCTTAGCCCCGCCTCAATGAATACGTGCTCCGACTCTTGTATCGCTCCGAATGTGGAGTGATAAGTCTCTCCTATCGAGGGGACTAGTACGGTATTCGAGCCGTCGTCGGTGGTAATCAACTTCATCATCTTTCCTTCCAAAAATGTCATTGAGTACTTAGTTGCCGCCGCCAACGGCAATATCCCGCTATGCCCATTATATCGTAAACGACAAAAAGCAGCGAAGTAAGGTACATCTGCTGAAAGAAGAAAAGGGCGATACAAACGGTATCGGCAACGATGAAAAATAGCCAATTCTCGACCACCTTACGTGCCAGCAACCAAGTGCCGACGATACAAAGCGATGCAGTAAGCGAATCGCCTAAAGGAACGGGCGACTCGGTATAGTTCTTTATTACGAAGAAAAGCACCCCGAAACATACCATTGCTATGGCAAACGATACTACCGCCTGACTCTTACTCATCTTCGATACCCTGACAAACTCCGTGCTATCCTCTTCTCTCTTAGTTATCCAAAAATAGAAGCCATAGATGCTCATGGCCACATAGTATAGTTGCAGTGAGCCCATAGCATAAAACTTACTCCGATAGAAGACTATCAGGTAACATATCGACGACAAAAAACCGAAAATCCAAAGCCATATCTTGCCCCTGACCGAGAAAAACATATAACAGAAACTCAGCAACACGCCGAGAGCCTCTACATAGTTAGCTGTAATATATTTTACAATAACGTCCAACATCGTTCACCGCTTTGTCTTTTTGCGTTTATGTTCTTTGTAAAAATGTTTTATAGTATACAGGGGATACACCAACATCATTCGTGGACCCGCAAAACGCATAACCTCACGTATACGTCGCCTCATCTCAGGTTCGTAGCAATGTATGGGGCAAACTTTGCACACGGGTTTGTCTTCGCCGAAATGGCATTTATCCAAACGACGAGAAGCGTAAGCTAACAATTGGGCACAATCGGTACACAAAGCGTCGGTCGTATTGTGTTTCTTCCTACAATAGATAGATATCATCTTCTCTATCATCACTTTCTCGCCCTCGTTCATCTCTAATATATTATTATGTAATAAACAATTCCTCAGATTATCAACTTATGACCTTTTGCCAAGCCTCCTTCGCCGGTCTCTTTGTAGAGCGACGGTATATCGTGTCCGGTCTCTTTCATCACCTCCACTACGCGGTCGAACGACACACGATGCACTCCGTCCGTAAAATTGGAGTAAAGGTTGGCATCGAGGGCACGAGCGGCAGCATAAGCATTCCGTTCGATACAGGGTATCTGCACGAGTCCGCAGACGGGGTCGCACGTCATACCGAGGTGGTGCTCCAGCCCCATTTCGGCGGCGTACTCTATCTGAGCCGGACTACCGCCAAACAACTGACAGGCAGCCGTTGCTGCCATAGCACAAGCCACACCTATCTCGCCCTGACAACCTACTTCGGCTCCCGAGATAGAGGCATTAGCTTTGACAGTATTACCGAAAAGCCCCGCCGTGGCCAACGACCGCAATATACGTTTTTCGGTGAATTCGTGCGACTTATGGAGGTGATACAGTACTGCCGGTATCACACCCGACGAGCCGCAGGTAGGAGCCGTTACTATCTCGCCGCCCGAGGCATTCTCTTCCGAAACGGCTAATGCATAGGCAAATACAAGCCCACGCGACTGCAACGAATCTTTGTACCCTTTCGCTTTGATATAATAAGTAGATGCCTTACGGGTCAGAGCCAGCGGCCCGGGCAGTACTCCTTCGCTCTCGAGTCCACGCCTGACAGCGGCACTCATCACCTGCCATACGTGGCTCAGGTATTCCCATATATCACTGTCTTCACACTCTTCGACATATTCCCAATATGTTTTGCCCGTCTCCTTACACCAGTGCAAAATATCAGTTATCTTGTTTTTATCGTAAATATTGCGGTTTCTCTGTTCGTCGAGACCAATTATTTTGGTACCGTCAGACAGAGTACCGCCTCCTATGCTGTATACCGTCCAAGAGTCGGTAACATCGCCAGCACGGTTGTACGACTCGAACTTTACGGCATTCGGATGAAATGGCAGAAAGACATTAGGCTGCCACTCTATCGTAGTCATAGCCGCAGGACTGAGCACATCGAGGATAGCGGCATCGGTAAGGTGTCCTTTGCCTGTTGCGGCAAGGCTTCCGTATAGCGTCGCCACAAACTTGTCGGCATCGTGATGCTTGTCCAGAAAAAGCTGTGCCGCACGTTTAGGTCCCATCGTATGGCTGCTCGACGGTCCGTTGCCTATTCTGTATATCTCTTTTATAGATTTCATTTTGAAAAAAAATAGTGTAAAAATCAGAATACAAAAATACTCTTTTTCCACAACACGCGACACCTGTACACTACCCTATTTCATTGGCATATCTACTCATTTAAATCTACAAATGGCTCTACGTACAAGAACACATTCTCCTTCCGAGATTTTATTATTAATTTTGCCCGATATTCTGAGATAATACAACATATTCGACATCAGTTTCTTAATGAACAGCAATAGAGAACAACTTATCGCTCTGTATCGCAAGCTATTCGGTGTGGGGGCATCGGAAATATCGCCCATAGCACAGTCGGGTAGTAATCGACAGTATTTCAGACTGTCGGCAGCGGGGAGTCCCTCTGTGATAGGCGTCGTAGGGGTAGATGCCCGTGAAAATAGGGCTTTTGTGGAAATTTCTAAAGTATTTGAACGGCAGAGTATCCCGTCGCCAAGGTTTTTGGCTGTATCCGACGATTATTTATGTTATTTGCAGACGGATTTGGGCGATACTGTGCTTTTCGACCGTATAGCGGAAGGGCGGCAAAGTGGCGTCTTCTCCCCCGAAGAGCAGGCGATACTGCACCAAACGATAGCCTATCTGCCCGACATACAGTTTAAGGTTGCCGACAAGCTCGATTTTTCGGTGTGTTATCCGCAATCTGAGATGGACAGGCGTAATGTAATGTTCGACCTCAACTACTTCAAATACTGTTTTTTGAAGGCTGTCGGGGTGGAGCCGGACGAGATTGCTCTGGAAAACGATTTCGAGAAACTGTGCCAAATAATATTGCAATCGTCCGACGACGATGCTTTTATATATCGCGACTTCCAGAGCCGCAACGTTATGTTGGTCGATGGCAACCCATATTTCATTGATTATCAGGGAGGGCGAAGAGGGGCTATTTATTACGACGTTGCTTCTTTTCTGTGGCAGGCAAAAGCGAATTTTTCAGACCAACTGCGTAATGAGCTTATTGATACTTATTTAGATAGATTGCAGAAGTATCGTAAAATCAGCAGAGCCGATTTTGAGGCTAAGTTACGATATTTTGTACTATTCCGTCAATTGCAGGTACTTGGTGCTTACGGCTTTAGGGGATTGATAGAGAAAAAAGCTCATTTCATCGAGTCTATCCCGCCGGCTCTGCGTAATATCGACAAACTGCTCCCATTCGGCGAATTGCCTTATATCTCGCAGATATTTGATAATTACCGTATTGCGGAGTTAAAAAACGGTGTCGGTACACGGGATACGACAGACAGGCTCACTGTGCAGATAGAGAGTTTTTCGTATAAAAAAGGCGGTGTTCCGCACGACTATTCGGGCAATGGCGGTGGTTACGTATTCGACTGTCGGGCTATACATAACCCTGGTAGATATGCCGAATACAAGCAGCTTACAGGCAAAGACCAAGCCGTCAGAGATTTTCTGCTTACCAGAAGCGACGTCCTGAGTTTTTTGGATAATGTTTATGCCTTGGTAGACAATAGTATAATGGTGTACTCGAAGAGAGGTTTTACTCATCTTGCCGTGTTTTTCGGCTGTACGGGCGGACAACATCGTTCGGTATTCTGTGCCGAAAGTCTGGCAGAGCATTTGAAGCAATTCGATGTAGATATAAAACTAAAACACAATGAGATACAATAAAAAAACCGCTTTTATCTTTGCCGCCGGTCTGGGTACTCGTCTGAGACCGCTTACCGACACACGCCCCAAAGCTTTGGTAGAGATTGCGGGTAAACCGCTATTGCAGATTGCAATAGAGAAGATAAAAGGTGCAGGATTTCAGCGAATTGTAGTCAATGCTCATCATTTTGCAGAGCAGATTTTCGATTTCGTGGAGAAGACCGATTTCGGAGTTGAGGTCATCATCTCTCACGAGAAAGAGCAGCTGCTCGATACTGGCGGCGGTATCTCGTTTGCCGAGAAACTTATTGGGAATGAGCCTTTTTTAGCATACAACGTAGATATAATATCTAATGTCGATTTAAAGACATTTTACAGGCAACACAATAACGAGAATTTGGCAACCATACTTGTAAGCGACAGACCTACAAGTCGTTATTTGCTATTCGACACTTCCAATCGTTTGGTCGGTTGGCAAAATGCCGTAACGGGTGAACTGAAAACACCATTCGCCAACTTAGATGTAGATAAGTATAAAAAATTAGCTTTCAATGGTATACACGTTATTTCGCCCAAGATATTTTCTTTGATGAAGGATTTTAAAAGTCCTTTTTCGATAACGGATTTCTATATATCTGTTTGTGGCACTGAGTCGATAATGGGATACGAACAGCCTGATTTACAGGTAACTGACGTAGGGAAAATAGAACAACTGAAAAATATTTCGAACAAATTCATATAAAGATACACTCAAATGATTGATACACACTCGCATATATTCGGCGAAGAATTTGACGAAGACCGCCAACGTGTTGTAACAGAGGCAATAGGTGTAGGAGTAAAGAATGTGATTCTGGCAAACGTGGACAGCAGTACCATAGACCGCCTCGACACGACGCAGGAGCAATATCCCGATTTTTGCTTCTCGGCAATGGGGTTGCACCCTACAAGTGTAAATAACGATTATACGACTGAATTAGAGGCTATTAAAAATAGATTGACGGCAAAAAAATATATTGCAATAGGCGAAATCGGTCTCGATTTGTATTGGGAAACGTCGTTTATCGATGAACAGAAAGAGGTTTTTAAGACGCAATTACAGTGGGCTTTGGAGCTCAATCTGCCTGTCATTATCCACGTTCGCAAGGCTTTTGCCGAAGTGTTCGAGGTGTTGCGGTATTTTGGCAATCATACGCCAAGAGGTGTGTTTCACTGTTTTTCGGGAGGCATTCAGGAAGCTGCCTATGTTACCAAACTCGGATTTTACCTCGGTGTAGGCGGAGTACTTACGTACAAAAATACCAATCTGCCCGAAATAATCAAATCGGTCGGTATCAGTCGTTTGCTGCTCGAAACGGACGCTCCTTACCTCGCTCCCGTGCCGTACAGAGGCAAAAGAAACGAACCTAAATTTATGGTAGAGGTGTTGAAAAAAATGGCACAAGTTTTCGACCAGACCGAAGAGCGAGTAGATGAAATTACAACACTTTCGGCAAAAGAGCTTTTCGGAATTGGATAATTTTATTAACTTTGCAGCCGTTTTTACGGATATAAAAGGAAAGATGCTCGAGTGGTTGAAGAGGCACGCCTGGAAAGCGTGTAAGCGTCTAAAGCGCTTCACGGGTTCGAATCCCGTTCTTTCCGCTGAAAGATAGAAAAATCTAAAAAATTAGTTCAAGAATTTCTGTAATCAACCTCTTAAAGTTATCTTGAATCCCAAAGTAGTTTGTATGACAACCAATATCATCCAAAAACTAAAACCAAATATAAAATTAGAAGAGATACAGCAAGCAAATGGTATTTTTTGTTGTATGAATGATGATTTTATTAGCGGAGACAACCAAAAATATATGAAAATGTACGATTGGATGTCATTCGTTTATGATTTTGCCGAAAAGTGGATAGGAAAACTCAAATACGGAAATACTATCGACCATCTTCGTACCGAGCTAATGAGCAAATTGGAATGGAAGAACAATATTTCGGTGCTGTATGTATCCATTGGTACGGGAGCAGACCTACGTTATATTCCCAGAGACATAGATTTGCATACTATAGACCTTTATGGGGCAGATATTTCGATAGGAATGCTCAAAAAATGCAAAAAGCAATGGCAGAAGAGAACCAATTTGACCCTCGTTCAATGCCCTGCCGAAGATTTGCCTTTTGCAGATAATGCATTTGATATAGTTTTCCATATCGGAGGTATCAACTTCTTCAACGACAAAGCCCGTGCTGTGCAAGAGATGATTCGTGTGGCAAAAACAGGAAGCAGACTTCTCATAGCCGACGAGACAGCCGATTTTGTCGAGCAACAATACAAGAAAAGTATATTTTCGAAGTCTTATTTCGAAGACAAAACGGTAGATTTATCGGACATAGAGGCTTGTATTCCCTCTTCGGTAGAGGAGAAACAGACTCAACTACTGTGGGATAACAAGTTTTACTGTATCACTTTTAAGAAAAATCGATAATTATACAAAGAAAGACAGACAAAAATACTTCATTACGAAAACGAACATCCCGCACCAATAGTGCCATTTATCTAACATATCAAGCAAGAAAACGGCAACAATATTCGGTATTGAAATTTATACTTAACTTTGCCGAAGAGTTTTTATAAAATACTCGGTAAATCACTTTGAAAATTTCATACTTTCGTTGTCGATGAGAGATTTTATCGCTAAGAATGTGTTTTTTAGGCTTTTTATAGCTCTGGCTGCAGGAATAGCCTCGTTCGGGTGGTTTGGGTGGAGTGCGATTGTTTTCTTTGCCATTGTTATTGTTGCTGTTGGCTTATCGCTTTTTTACCTCTTTACCAAAAATCGCTTGCAGTCAGACGTTGTTTTTGGTGTTGCCGTTATGTTACTAATCTTTTCATTCGGTTACCTACTTGGATATGATTTTTATAGCAATATACCAAAAAATATTGCCGATGGCAAAGCAGGATTTTTCGAGGTAGAGCTCAGTCGCTATCCTATCGAGAAACAGAAATCGGTACTTGTATATGCCGATTTATTGCAATATTCCGATTCTACTGCTGCAAGCCGTATCAATGGCAAAGTAGTATTGTATTTGCAGAAAGACAGTCGGGCAAAGTCGCTCCAAAGCGGCGATAGACTTCTGATATACACCAGTATAGTACTACCATCACCGAAAGGGAATCCCGACGAATTCGACTACCGAGAGCATCTCTTACGTAAAGGAATATGCGGTACCGGATATGTCGATAGCAGCAGCTGGAAACTTATCGATAGCAACAAAAATTTTTCTATAATACGTCTTGCCCAACATTCGAGAATGAGGCTGCTCGATATCCTTAAAAGTATGAATATTACAGGCGATGAATTTGCCGTAATATCGGCACTGACACTCGGATATACCGATGCTATCTCGCCCGAATTGAGCGAGAGTTTCTCGGCAACGGGAGCATCTCACGTACTTTCGGTAAGCGGGCTGCATGTAGGAGTCATATATGTGATGTTGGGGTTTTTACTTGCCTTTCTCGACAAGAAAGAATATACTAAACGTATCAAATGGATACTGATAATCATTACTCTATGGTTCTACGCATTCATTACGGGGCTTTCGCCGTCGGTATGCAGAGCAGTGTTTATGTTTTCGGTATTTGCCCTATCGAAAGTATTCGACCGACCGTCGTCGATATACAACAATATATTCCTATCGGCTTTTGTATTGCTCATTATCAATCCGATGTGGCTGTTCAATGTCGGCTTCCAACTCTCGTACTCGGCATTGCTATCTATCATCTATTTTCAGCCCAAGATAGAGAAATGGTTTACTTTCGACAATCGACCGCTCCGCTACGTGTGGACGATTACATCTCTATCGATAGCGGCACAGATAGGAGCTGCTCCGCTTTGCATCTACTATTTCCACCGATTTCCTAACTATTTCTTACTCTCGAATTTCGTAGGAGTACCATTTGCAGGAATTATCATATATATCGATGTGGCTCTATTTGCCTTTTATAAGATACCATTTATAAACGACATAGTATCTTTTTTGCTGATATGGTGCACGAGAGCGATGAACTTCTTACTCAATACGATAGAACATTTTCCTTTTGCCACCTTGCAGTCGTGGATAAGTCCTTTACAATTGATATCGATTTATGTATCAATCATTTCCTTAGGATTTTTATCTTATAAAGTCAAATTCAAGTATATAACGGTATTATTAGTCTCTTGTATAGCATTTTTCGGCATAGAAATTTTCAATAAAATATCAAATATCGATTCCAACGAATTAGTAGTATTCAACGACAATAAATGTAACGCTATAAATATTCTGAACAATGGCAATAACAAACTAATCACCAACGACATACAAGCATCCAAACGACTTACTGACAATTTTTGGCTACACGGCGACCGCCCCACTCCGACATATATCGGTTTGGATACTATGTTAGGAATCAATACGTTTGAGTTCGACGGCAAAAGTTTCGTCGTCGTATCATCCGATAGTATTTATCGCTACAAGGCTAATTATAAGCTTGTTGTCGATTATCTTATAATCACAGGAGGAGTGTACGCGTCACACAATTTAAGATATTTATTAAAGTGTATCTAATTGAAAATAAAGAAGTTACCTTATTGATGCAACTAAACTGGTAACGATTTAGAAACGAGCGAACTACTTGGCTCCGCTGTTTTCTGCCTAACAAAGAACGCTTGTTATTCTGTTTGCAAAGATAATACTTTGCTGGCGAATAACAAGCGTTTTTAATGAGATATTCTTCTTTCTGCACTTTTATAATGCGATTTGTGATTGGACTATAATCCACGTCCTCGCTTCTTCTTTCTGTTGGCTTGGTTTCTAAGTTTGCGCTGCCATGCTGTTTCAGCATAGTCATTGCCCTGTGTGGATGGTGTAATCAAATCGCCTAACCCTTCTACAACTTCATCGGCTGCACTAACAATGGTGTCTGCCACCGCACCAATGGGATTCTGCGCTCGTGGAGTGTCATTGTCTCGTGAAATTGAGGAACGGCTTAGAGGTACGAGTTGATAACCAGTATCAGGTTGTTCTTTCCTTTCTGTCGGCTCTTGTACTGTTAGATGTGGTTTCCTTGATTCTTCCTTGTTGGTTGCTTCAAAGTTTTTCTGCAAGGAACGGTAACCGAACTCTCTGCCGATTTCGGATGCCTTGAAGGATTGTCCTGCGTATGAGAACTTCAAGCCATAGACCTTGCCCTGCTTGTTCTTCAAGCGGTCAATGGTTACGCCACTCTTGCTAAGGTCGTAGAGAAACATGGAATATTCAGATATGCCACTGCCCTTGTATTTGCCGAGTAAGGCATAGCAGATTTGTTGCACCTCTGTCTTTGTCTGTTCTCTCGTGGGATTGGCTTTTACCTTTTGGTGTTTCCTTTCCGCCTTGACCTCCTTTGCGATGGTCAAGTTTTTCTCCCTGCTGATTTCCTCTGCCACTCTTGCTGCCCTGTTGCTCACGAAGGTGGTATCATACACTTCTCCATATAGGCTGATGCGGTTAGCAATGATGTGAATGTGCCTGTTGTCGGTGTCCTTGTGCGTTACTGCCACCCATTGGTGGTTGTCAAGTCCCATTCGCTTGGCAAACAAATGGGCTATCCGCATAAGTTCGGACACAGGCAGCTTTTTCTCGTCCTGCGGTGCGATACCTATTTCGATACGGAGAAACTTGTTCCTGCAACGGCTGTTATAGTCGCTGACCACTTTCATTTCCTCATAGATAGCCTTTGGCTCCCTGCTGCAAAGATTGTGGAAGGCAAGCCGACTACCGATTTTGCCCTCTCTGAAAATATAGTCCAGAGCCGTACTTCCGTGTGCTATCGCCTTACATTTTCCTATCATTTCTTGTTAGATTTAAGACCTTATATACCTCATCGTCCACACGAAAATGCGGGTCGTAAAATCGCTTAAATGCTTCTTTGGCACATAGCGAAAGGTTCTTAGTGATATGTACCCACCTTTCATCCTTAACCTTGATGAGATTGGAAACCTGCCCGTAGAATCTTCCTGTATGTTGGAGGATGGCAATGGCTTCCCTCTCATTGTCGGTCATCTTGGGAACGGCTGTTACCTCACCGTTAAGGAGTATCTCACGGCAGTAGTCTGAGAACTTCCGCCCTGCGTTTTCCGCTTTTGATTTGATACGCAGCTTCTCCTCTAAGGTGCATCTTACCTTGATGAACTCCGTCTTGTTCATCCTCTGTTCTTCCTTATCCTGTTGCTGCCATCGGGCAGTCTTTCCTTTGCATCCGTTCATATAAGTTTCCTTGAAAGTTAATCATTATGGATGATTTGTTGTTGCTTAATTTCTGAATGCTGACCGATGAGAACGTAGTGATTACGGTCTAATCTCCCCGATAGATAAACGAGGGGAGCAAGAGCAGTTTGTGGGTACAAACTGACGTCTTGCAATGTCAGCTAACGAAACGTTTACGCATAAAGCGTTTTGGTTATTAAAAGCGAATGCCGTGCATTCAGTATCTAACTGCGTTCGTAGCGTTCCCACCATTCAGTGTTTTTAGCAAAAGTTCGTTGCCTTACTCTCTGAAAAGTGTCGAGGGTTTTGAGTGAAAGGGGCGTCCCTTTTTCTGAAAACCGTCTACTCTTTTCTTACGGTTTACAGTCTTCTCCATTTCTCTATGTCTTCATCGTATTCGTCCAAATGTGTGCGGATGATATTTTCCACGAAGCTTGAGAGGTTGCTGCCCCTGTCACCCAACCTGCGAACAATGAAGTCCGCACGTTCCTGTGTATCCCGGCTCAGGTAAACCACCTTTCTCTCATATAGCTTTGTCGGAACGAGGAACGCCTGCTTGTATGCGTCTAGTGTCTCTTTTCTCATCTTGGCACTGATGCGTCGTTGAATAGTTGCATGCTCTGTATGCAGTACAGGCTCGGATGGCATGGCATGCTCTATGGCATGTTCTACCTCTTGTCGTTTTTGCTCATGAATAGTTTTCATTCCCTTTTCTCGGAATTCAGCGACAGTTTGTTCACTTGAACTTTCAGCTTGGCTTATACCAAGAGTTTCTCCTATGAAACGTTCTATTTCTTCTTTCCTTTTTCATCACCCTTTCTTATTTTAAGTTTACTTGTTTTACCGTTTCCAAACTTTTTCATCCTTCTTCTTACTACATACTATTCTGTGATAAGTAATTGATAATCAGTAATACTTGATAGTGTAGAGCGATACTACACATTTTACTACATTTGGCTACTACAAGTTTGAAGGAATGGAGATGGGGAAGCTTTCCCCGTTGCTTATGCTTGCCTGTATCTGCGTTCTTTTTCATTATTCCCTTGAATTGGTTTCCAAGAGTGAAGTTAGGGTGAGAATGCGTAACTTCCAAGCATTCAGAGTCTTTTTGCATAATGTTGCGCCTGTCTGCTGTAAAATTCTTAGGGAAACGGGCAGGCAAGAAGAGCATTTATTGCCTCATTAAGCAAAAAAACGGATGACAGGAAAGAAAGGTTAGCAGAAATATGATTATCGTTGTTTGCTTTCAGATACACTCTTTTGCTTTGATTACCTTATTAACCTCATTTGTGCAGTGACAAAAACATCAATCTGTCTCTTTTGTCCTTGTCATAGCGCCACAAGCTGCCACTTGAATGAAAAGCGACAGAATGAGAAATATCCGATATTAATCTTGCATCGAAAAAAGAAGACGGGCAGGAAAACGCAAATGCGAACCGATGATGCAGATTGCCCTTTTCCTTATTCTTCCCGACACTTCCCTGCTGTTCTCCGCTGCTTTGAGAGGTGCACGCACGCCATTATCTTTGCCGATGGAAACAGGAAAAAAATGAAATAACAAACAATAACAAAATATGATTATGAATTATTATGTCATTACGGAAACCAATTGGGCAAAGCTTCGGGATGAAATCTTGAGCCTTGCGGAATGCTGTCACAAGGCATTCGGAGAGAAGAGTAAGCACACGGACTGGCTGCACAACGGAGATGTGTGCCGGCTGTTGAACATCAGCAAGCGCACCTTGCAGCATTATCGCGATACGGGTGTGGTGCCGTTTACGCAAATTGGGCACAAGTGCTATTACAAGCGCGAGGATGTGGAAAGTTTGCTACTTTCAAAGACGAATAACTCTAAAAACAGACAGATATGATGGAAACAGCAAGAGATTTGAACATGGAGACGGACGAGATGCAGCTGGTCGTCTCGGCATTGAGAGGTGTGGGGAAACGGATCATGGAAGTGGCACAGACACACAAGCCACTCTTTGCTGGCGAACTTTTCCTCACGGGCAAGGAAGTGTGCGAGCGGCTGTATATCAGTCCCCGTACCTTGCAGGACTACCGCGACAGAAAAATCATCCCCTACACGCAATTTGCAGGGAAGATACTCTACAAGGCTTCGGACTTGGAAAGGATGCTGGAGAAGAATTATAAGGGTATTTAGAGAACTATCGAAGGGTACAACGATTTTCCAAGGAGATAAACAACTATTGCATTTGTTATTGGACTTAAAAATATAAAGTTGGAATGACACTATTAAATAGAATACGAACAATTGCTTTATTAATTATAAAATCCTTATATTTGTAGAATAAATGGTTTCTAAAGTAAGTCGTTATGTGTAATTTATTTCCAGACGAGCAAGTGGCAGTTGATTTTTCCGTCAAAATACCCATTTTTATAGGAAAAAATAAAAAGACCTATTATATTGGGAAAGAGAAAGGTATCCTTAAAAAGTATGAGGGTAATGCCTTTTCAGGCTATGAGTTTCATACCATACATGGATTTGTCTATTTTCTGTCGAGAAATAAAGATAAATATCCCACCGAGAGCTATAATGCAGTATTTTATCTTCAATTGGAGAAGGAACAAGAACTAACTTTAGAAGCAATCCAAAGTTGTAAGAAAAAACTGCTTGTCGGGAAACATCCATCTGTTTCAAAAATTGTTTCTTCTTGGTATAATGGATTTCAATACAAACAGGAAAAACAAAACGAATCTGGAACCATTGTACAATATGGACTGCGCCCGCCTCAAATCGGTGCATTACATTCAATTTTAGCACACTGGAGTATTTCAAACAAATCAGCTTTGGTTGTAATGCCGACTGGGACTGGAAAAACAGAAACGATGCTCTGTCTATCAATAGCAAATCAAAATGAAAAAACATTAGTTATCGTCCCGACAGATTCATTACGAACACAAATCTCCAATAAATTTATTGAACTGGGTATTCTTAAAACTGAACCATTTGAAATTGTTGCAAATTCAGTCCTTTATCCAAAGGTTTCTGTACTTAAAACGACCATTGAAACAATAGAGGATGCAAAGAAGATATTAGATGCCAATGTAATTGTTTCCACACCTCAAATTCTGACAAACCTCCTCAAAACAGGGAAAAGTAATATTTTTAATCTGATAGTTCAGCAATGTAATAATTTGATTGTAGATGAGGCACATCATATCGCAGCAAAAACTTGGAAAGAAATAAAGTTAAAATTTGAAGTCGCAGAAAAACCTGTATTGCTATTCACAGCAACCCCATTCAGAAATGATGGTGGTCGTATTGAAGGAGAAATCATATATAACTATCCTCTGTCTTTGGCACAAAGAGACAAGTATTATGAAAAAATCACATTTATCCCTATCGTAGATTTTAATCTCGCAACGGCCGATGAAAAGATTGCAGAAAAGGCTATTGACACACTAAAAAGAGATCTTGAAGCCGGATATGACCATATTTTAATGGCTCGTGTTGATGAGAGAAAAAAAGCAGAAGAAATTTACGAACAGATATATAAAAAACACTCAAAGTATTCTCCAGTCTTAATTCATAGTGGAATATCAAAAGTATCACAGCGAGAAATACTTGAAGGAATTAAAGAAAAACGACACCGAATTATTGTTTGTGTAGATATGCTTGGAGAAGGATTCGACCTTCCCCAATTAAAAATTTGTGCAATGCACGAAATGCACAAAAATATAACAACATCCTTCCAGTTCATTGGGAGGTTTACACGGACAACAGGAAGTAATCTTGGAACAGCGACTGTTATTGCTAATATCGTTGACAATAGATTTAAAGGTGTGTTAAATGAACTATATCGTAAAGATTCGGATTGGGATAAAATCATAAGCCAATCAAATGAAGATATTATCGAGAGCATTGTTAAAGAAGAAAGTTTCTTTAAGAACTTTTCGGACGTACCGATACCACACAAAATACCTCTGCGGAACATTATGCCAGCTATGAGCACTGTGGTATTTAAACTTTATGATAGCAATGTCTTTTGGCGTCCTGAAAAGTATATTGATTATTTCAAAAATAAAAAATATGAAACTGTTGCTGTTGAACATACTAAAAAGAATTTGCAAGTAATCATTGCACGTAACACGGAAAAAGTTGCTTGGGGAAAAATCGACGACCTGATTAATACGGAATACGACTTGTATATTGCATATTTGAACCCAGAGCAGAAACTTTTATATATCAACAGTTCAAATAATGGGTCTACTCATGATAAACTTGCAGAAGCATTAGTTGGTAAAAATATTTCTTTATACAATGAAAGTGATATATACAGGGTCTTGCATAATGTTTTTCAGTTGGAGTTGTTTAATCTTGGATTAAAATCACACTTGGATGGACCTATTAGTTTTACAATGTATGCAGGAAATGGAATTGTCAAAGGATTAAGCGAGATAGACAAAGGAATGCATAGTTCAAATTTATTTGGAACAGGATATGAAGACGGAGAAAAAATAACTATTGGATGTTCTAATAAGGGGCGTGTATGGACAAAGTTGGTTAAATCTATACCGGATTATTGTGAATGGTGTGATAAGATAGGAAGTAAATTGCTAGATGAAAGGATTGATACAAAAAATATTTTTGATTTTATTCAAAAGCCCGAAAGAATATCAACTTTTCCCTCGGGAAAAGTTCCAATATCAATCAAATGGAATGAGAAGTTTTACTATGACCCTCTATCAGCGATTGATGACTCCAACTTGCTAATAGACCATAACATCGAGTTAGTAGCCTATACCTCCAATACTATTGATTTTGATATTATCACGGGAAATAGTATATCTTCATATAAGTTGGAATTAGATGAAGATAAGAATGGTCGAGGATATAAATATAGCCTCATAAAAGGAAATCCAATTATTGTAAGTCAAAGAAAAGAAAGTAAAGACATTATAGATTTATTCTTTGAGTATCCCCCTATCATATGGTTTCAAGACAATTCAAAAATGTACAATGATTTATTTTTCTTGTTCAACTATAAGTCCCCTATTTTCGATACGAAAAAGATATTGGTGTATAATTGGGACGGCGTCGATATTACTAAAGAATCGCAGAAAAAAACGAAACAGGAAGATTCGATACAGTATAGAATACTTGAGCTATTGAAGAAAGAATCGGAGTATGATATTATTTTTGACGATGACGATGCAAATGAGGCAAGCGATATCATCGCAATAAAAGGATATCAGTCAGAACATAACAAACTTATATTTGAATTATATCATTGTAAATTTTCTTCCAACAAGAAACCTGGAGGGCGGTTGAAAGATTTATATGAAGTATGTGGGCAAGCACAAAGAAGTTATCATTGGAGGCATAATGCTATAGAGTTATTAAAGCATATGAACCGTAGAAATAGCACTCGACTTACGCAAGGAGGACCTTCACGCTTTGAAAAAGGTGGTGATAATGAATTACTGATAATCCAAAATATGCTATCATCGAGTTATTGCGATATTGAATTCCATATATATGTAGTTCAACCAGGAATAGAAAAGAATAAATTAGTCAACAGCCCAGGTTCATTGTCACTACTTGGCGCAACGGACTTGTTGTTAAAGAGAACGGGGAATGAATTTTATATAATCACTAACGAATAAATGAAAGTCGATAATATATTGAACAAGATACTGCAAATAGAGCATGGTTTTCAGCACATCATTGACGGAGCCGACGAATTCCTTTCTACATACTCAAAAGAACAGTGCTTTGAATTTGCACTTGAATTGTTAAAGCACGAAGCCTATCAAGCACGAATGTTAGCAACAACGATATTGGGTAGATTGGCAGCAGAGAATAATAATGCCCTTTACTTTCTGAAAGAGCGAATAAGCACCGATGAAAATTGGCGTGTGCAGGAAATGCTTGCAAAGGCCTTCGATGAAGTTTGCAAACACAGAGGATATGAAACGTCCTTACCTCTCATAGAAGAGTGGATAAATGACGATAATCCGAATGTTGTCCGTGCTGTAACAGAGGGATTGAGAATTTGGACAAGTCGCCCGTATTTCAAAGAAAAACCATCGGTAGCTATTGCTCTAATCAGTAAGCACAAAGCACATGAGAGCGAATATCTTCGGAAATCCGTGGGAAACGCTTTGAAAGATATAAGCAAGAAACATCGTGAATTGATACGAGCCGAAGTATAGCAATGGGATTTATCCAATCCACGAGTTCTGTTTACTTATAAACTTGCAACTAAGTTGTTGAAATAAAGATTGCAATGAATAAAGCGATTCTCTTTATATTCTCTGGACTGCCAGCAGTAGGAAAATCCACGCTTGCAAAGTCTGTTGTAAAGTATTTCGAAGCGGTTTACCTACGCATTGATACCATTGAACAAGGTTTGAAAGACTTATGCCATATCGATATTGAGGGGGAAGGCTATCGGCTGGCATATCGTATGGCAGCCGACAATCTGCAATTGGGCAACAATGTAGTGGCTGATTGCTGCAACCCTATTGAACTGACAAGGCGAGAATGGGAAGATGTTGCTGTCAATAACAACTGCCGTTTCGTAAACATTGAGGTTGTTTGTTCGGATAAGACAGAACACAAAAAGCGTGCAGAACAGAGAAATGCAGAAGTAGCAAATATGAAACTACCTGTGTGGAACGACATAGAAAACCGAGAATATCACGAGTGGCACAAAAACCGCATCATCATTGACACAGCAGGAAAGACCATTAAACAATGCCAAACCGAACTAAAAGAAAAGGTTGCCGATAGTCTTTCGCAAAAAGGAGATGGTCAAGAATATGAAAGCATAGACGATTCGCTGAAAGCAACCATCATAGAAAAACTCTGTTATACAAAATTTGTGTATGACAGAATAAACCGAAAGCTCGGACTTTATCTATCGCCACAAGAAATAGAAAGTTTTATTTCAGACATTATCATGCATACAGACACGAATCATTTCCTGAAAAAAGGAAAGAACTATTATATAACTAATGATACAGAACATATCCGTATCACCGTTAACTCTTGTACATTCAGAGTTATTTCAACTGATAAAATATAAAAAAACAATGGCACGAGCAACAACAAAAGTGGATTTAATAACATCTGCTAATGGACAATTTGAGAAGATGTGGAAGCTCATAGACAGTATGAGCGAAGAGCTACAGACAGCAACCTTTGCAGAAAAAATGGCTGCAATGGGCAAAGAAGCACATTGGAGTAGGGACAAAAATCTGCGCGATGTACTTGTTCATCTGTATGAATGGCATCAGTTGTTACTGAATTGGATAAACTCCAATCGTGAGGGAGAATGCAAATCTTTTCTTCCTGAGCCTTATAATTGGAAAACATATCCAGTAATGAACGTGGAGTTTTGGAAGAAACATCAAAACACATCGCTATCAGATGCAAAGGCAATGTTAAAAGAAAGCCATCAACAAGTAATGGAATTGATTGCAACTTTCTCTGACAACGAACTCTTTAACAAGGGCATATTCGATTGGACGGGCACCTCTACGCTTGGTTCTTATAGTGTTTCAGCAACTTCAAGTCATTATGATTGGGCGATAAAGAAAATAAAAGTACATATTAAAACACAATAAACAAACAATAGAAATCTTATAATAAGGCTAATAAAGAAACGTGGAAGATAAGAAAAAAGTATGGAACTACAAACAAAACGCCTGCTATTGAGAGCATGGAAAGAAAGCGATGCTGAAGCATTATACAAGTATGCACAGAATCCAAACGTTGGACCGATTGCAGGTTGGCCACCGCATACAAGTGTAGAGAACAGTCGTGAAATTATAAAGGCAGTACTCTCTGCTCCTGAAACCTATGCAGTTGTGTTGAAAGAAACTGGCGAAGCTGTCGGCAGCGTTGGAATAATGACTGCAAGAAGTGAAATCAAAAGCGCACAAATGACAGACAATGAGTGTGAAATAGGTTATTGGATTGGTGAACCCTATTGGGGACAAGGCTTGATGCCTGAAGCCGTAAACGAATTGCTTCGGTATGCGTTTGAGGATTTAGGGAGAACTACAGTTTGGTGTGGGTACTACGATGGCAACGAGAAATCGAAACGAGTACAAGAGAAATGCGGATTCGTTTACAGCCATACAGAAGTCAATAAGCCTGTTCCACTGTTGAATGAGGTTCGCACAGAGCATTTTACAAAAATCAGCCAGCAAGAATGGCGAGCTACCTCCCTCGTCGCCATGAAAGAAGTAGATATTCACAAAAAACAACAAAACATGAAAGAAAAGTCTATCATATCTCATCAAGCCGACGGGCAAATATTCTTGGAAGTCCTTTCAGAAAAACAATTCATCGGCTGTGTGCAAGACGCCTTAGACTTGATAGGCGAATTCTTCGGGCAGTATTACGATGGAATAATAATCCACGAGCATAACATTTCTCCCCACTTCTTCGAACTAAAAACAAGACTCGCGGGCGACATTCTTCAAAAGTTCTCTAACTATCGCCTTCGCCTTGCCATCGTCGGCGATTGGTCGAAATATACCAGCCATAGTCTCGCCGCTTTCATCGTCGAAAGTAACAGAGGACGCATGGTAAATTTCGCCAGCTCAACCGAAGAAGCTGTGGCGTTATTATCGAGGTTTAAGTAAACTACTAAAACAGAAATCGATGCTATCAACCTGTTTAGAACATTACACACACTAACATTAAAGGGAAAACAAACGATGGAAGATTATTATAAAACAAACAAAGAGGCGTGGAATGCAAGAACAAAAATTCATTTGCATTCCTCGTTTTACGACTTGGATAAATTCAAGAAAGAGGTAAAGTCTGTTCCCGACTTGGATTTGTCTTTGCTGGGAGACATTCGGGGAAAGTCTATTCTCCATCTTCAATGTCATTTCGGCATGGATACGCTGTCCCTGTCAAAGATGGGAGCCAATGTCGTGGGAGTGGATTTCTCGGAAGAGGCTATACAAACGGCAAAGTCTTTGAATGAGGAATTAGGACTGAATGCACAATTCTGCTGCTGCAACATCTACGATGCACCTGCCGTGCTGCAAGGACAACAGTTCGACATCGTTTATACGTCTTACGGCGTTGTTAATTGGTTGCCCGACTTAACCCAATGGGGACATGTAATTTCACAAATGCTGAAAGATGCCGGAAAGTTCGTTATAGTGGAATTTCACCCCGTATTATGGATGTTCAATGAAGATTTTTCTCAAGTCCGATATGCTTATTCGCGCAAAGAACCTTACGTTGTGGAAGAAGCAACCTACACAGATTCGGAAAATGACAATCGGCAAAAGACCGTTACGTGGAATCACGGGCTGGCTGTAGTGCTGAATGGTTTGATCTGTAATGGTTTGCAGATAAAGTCTTTCGGAGAGTATGATTACTCGCCTTTCAACCTATTTGGGAATATGACAGTTGAAAAGAACGGAACGTTCAAAATCGCGGGAAAGAATGGCGAGATACCGATGCTGTTTTCTGTTATTGCTGTGAAGCATCTGCAAAGACATGGTAGCATATAGTCTGTCCGTAGTAATAGTAATTTCTACTTTCTGACTACAACACCAAAGCTTTTCCTTTCACCGAATTATCCCTCCTTGTAGTTATGTAGTAAGATAATATCGGTGAAAGAAAAAGTGTATCAATTGATACTGCCACTTCCGTATAGGAATATCTGTTCTACCATAGGTGTGGGGTGTTGTAACTCTTGGCAGATGTGTTTTCTGAACAAGTGGGCTTCCATGCTGTCCAATTGATAAGACAAAGCGATGATGATTGAAAGCGGATAAA
>ERZ773054.546-NODE-546-length-28054-cov-18.324583_pt1 | contig 28054 bp, 20 predicted proteins | sample MGYA00580630_ERZ773054 | MGnify/ENA primary metagenome ERZ773054 (study PRJEB29015, sample SAMEA2737994) | human oral metagenome | biome: human oral; feature: human-associated habitat; material: dental | place: China | collected 2115 ... | reverse complement strand
CCGCGGCCTTCGCCCGCCCTTCGCCGTCCTCCCGCTCGGAGAGGGCAAGTTCCGCTCCCTCGGCGTCGGAAGGGCGGGCGTCAGCGCCGGAAAGACGGACGTCGGCGCCGGAAGGACGGGCGTCCGCGTTGGAAAGAGGGGCGTCGGCGTCGGAAGGGCGGGCGCCCTCCGCAGGCGAGCGGGCGTTCGTCGCGTCGGCCGAGGGGATCCGCGTGTCGTCGTCTGCGTCGTCCCCGCGCCTGCCGAACTGATGACGTGTGACGAATATCCCGAAGATGAGGCAAACGAAGGCGACCGTCCCGACGATTCGCGCCGGGAATCTCACGAGCGCCACACACGTCAGCGAGGCCATCGCGGCCCACATGTAGAGAATGAGGACGGCGCCCGCGTGGGAATGCCCCCGGCGCAAAAGCCGGTGGTGAAGATGGCCGGCGTCGGCGGCGAACGGCGATTGCCCGCGGGCGAGCCTGCGGGCGACCGCCCACGTGAAGTCGAGGAGCGGCAAGAAAATCACGGCGGCGGGCACGAGAAGCGGCATCACCGCGGGCAAGGCGTATCCGGGCGACGTGTTGGCAGGATCGATTTGCCCCGTGACGAGGATGCCCGCCGCCGCGATGAGCACGCCGAGCATGAGGGCACCGGAATCGCCCATGAAGATCCGGGCCCGGTGGAAATTGTGGGGAAGGAAACCGGCGCATATGCCGACGACGGCGGCGACCACGACGCACGCCGCCGACGCGTAGTCGCTCGGGGAGGCGTCGCGCGTGAGCGTGTAGGAATAGACGAAGAAAGCCAGTCCGGCGATTCCCACGATTCCTGCGGCCAGCCCGTCGAGCCCGTCGACGAAGTTGACGGCATTGGCCACAATGACCATGACAATCGTCGTGATGAAGAGCGTCAGCCGCGTCGATCCGACCGTCAACCCCATGAAGGGGACGGTCACCAACTGGACTCCCTGCCATGCCATCGTCCCGGCGGCGAGCACCTCGCCCGCCAGCTTTGCATACCAGACGAGCTCCCAGACGTCGTCTATCGCACCGACCAGGCACATGAAGCCCGCGCCGAGCAAGACGCCCCAAATCGCGGAGCCTCGCGGAAAGACGCCCGACAGATAGGGTATTCGCGAGGCGATGAGGATGGCTGCAGAAAATCCCAGATACATCGCCACTCCGCCCAGCCTCGGGATGGGAAGGGTGTGCACGTCGCGTTCGCGCACCTGCGTGATTGCGCCGAGCAAAAGCGCCAGTCGTTTGACTACGGGAACCAGCAGATACGTCGCAACGGCTGCGATCGCCATGATGAGAAGGTAAACGCGCACTAGGCAACATCTCCGAATCGGGCGAGCTCGCCCCTGTCGATGCCGCCCTCTCGCAGAACCCTCATGAGATCGCCGTCGAAGGACACGATCGTGGACGGCGCTCCGCCCGGGCACGGACCGCCGTCGAGGTAGACGGCGACCTTCTCTCCAAGCTGCTCGACGGCTTCGCCCACAGTCGCAGCGGGCGGGCGGGCGCTCAGATTCGCGGACGAAACGGCAAGCGGCCCGGCTTCTTTCAGCAATTTCAAGGCGACGGGATGATTCGGCATCCGCAACGCGATTGTGCCATTCGTCTCACCGAGGTCCCATCCAAGCCGTTCGGACGGCAGGACGAGGGTCAGCGCGCCGGGCCAGAACTCGTCCATGAGAGCTTTCGCGACGTCGGGGGCCTCGCGCGCCAGCCCCTCGGCCTGGGCCGCAGAGGCGACGAGGACGGGCGAGGGCTTGTCTCTCCCGCGCCCTTTCGCCGTGAGAAGGCGATCGACGGCTCGGGGGCTTCGAGGGTCGGCCCCGACCCCGTAAACGGTGTCGGTCGGAAGCACAACGAGCGAACCTTCGCGAACGGCCGCAGCCGCTGCCCTTGCGGCGTCGGCGTCCGCGCTGTCGATGACTCTCATCGCGCCTCCCAACTTCAATGCTCATCTAAGGGTAGCCGAGCTCGCAGCCATCGCGGGCGTCCGGCTAAATCCGCTCCCGTTTCCGCCTTGACGAATCCCGTCTTCAACGCAAGGCGACGCAACGGCTCGGCCTGTTCCTCGGCGTGTTCCATGACCAGAAGCCCGCCCGGCTTCAAAATTCCAACCGCCTTTTTGACCAACGCGCTCGGCATGTCCAGGCCGTCTTCTCCGCCTCCCCACAGGGCGGCGGCGGGGTCGGCGAGAACCTCCGGAGACAGTTCGCAGCGCGCGGGCACATACGGGGGGTTCGCGACGACGACGTCGAACTTTCCGCGCGTGCCGCCCGATCCGAGGGCGCCGGGTTCGCTCGCGCCAGGATCTTCGCGCACGTCAGGCTCGCTCGCGCCGGAGAATTCCAGCGCGTCGGCGAGGACGAATTCGACGGGGTCGCCGTAGGCGGCGTTGTTTTCACGCGCCACCTGAAGAGCCTCGGCTGAGGCATCGACGCCGACGACCGCGGACCCCGGGACCTCCGTCGCCACGGCGAGGGCGATGGCGCCCGATCCTGTGCACAGGTCGAGGATGCTCGGCCGCTCGCCCCGATCGGCGATCCGCCGAGCCTCGTCGACGGCGTCTTGCGCAACGGCCTCGGTTTCGGGTCTGACTATGAAGGCGCCCGGGCGGCTGACGAGCTCAAGCCAGCGAAAGTACATGCGCCCGGTGATGTGCTGGAGCGGCTCGCGGGCGGCTCTGCGCGCGACGGCCCGCGAAAACGCCGCGCGTTGGTCAGGCGTCGGGTCGGCGTCCGGCAAGCGGCGTACGCCGACCGCGAATTCGGCAAGCTCGCGGGCGTCCGACGTCGGGGAGGCCACTCCGGCGTCGCCCAAAAGCGCGGACGCCTCCGCAATCAGGCGATTCCAACTTCTCCGCGTCACTCCTGGGAGGCCATCCGCTCGGCCTCGTCCATCTCGCGAGCCGAATCGACGAGAGGCCCGAGGTCTCCGGCGAGAACCTGGTCGAGGTTGTAAGCCTTGTACCCCGTGCGATGGTCGGAGATCCTGTTTTCGGGGAAGTTGTAGGTGCGGATTCGTTCGGAGCGATCGACCGTGCGCACCTGCGAGCGGCGCATGGCGGCGTTTTCCTCGGCCTGCTGCTCGAGCTGCATCTGGCGGAGCCTCGCCCTCAGGACGCGCATGGCGGCCTCTCGGTTCTTGATCTGCGATTTCTCGTCCTGACAGGAGACGACCAGTCCGGTGGGAATATGCGTGATGCGCACGGCGGAATCCGTTGTGTTCACTGACTGCCCGCCCGGGCCCGAGGAGCGAAACACGTCGACGCGAATGTCGGCGTCGGCGATCTCCACCTCTCCGGGGTCGTCGACCTCGGCGAAGACAAGCACTCCGGCTGCGGAGGTGTGTATGCGGCCCTGCGATTCGGTGACGGGGATGCGCTGGACGCGGTGGACCCCGGCCTCGAATTTGAGATGCGCCCACACGCCGTCGGCGGGGTCCTCGGGAGCCGAACGCAGCCGGACGGCCATCTGCACGTCCTTCAAGCCGCCGAGCTCGGTGGGCATCGAGCTGAGGATCTGCGTCTGCCAGCCCATCCGCTCGGCGTAACGCTCGTACATTCGCAGCAAATCTCCCGCGAAGAGGGCCGATTCCTCGCCGCCCTCCCCCGCCTTGACTTCGACGATGGCGTCGCGGGCGTCGTCGGGGTCGCGGGGAATGAGCGCGTCTTTGAGGGCGGCCTCAGCCTGCGCATGGGCTTCTTGCAAACCGGGCAGCTCGGGGCGGAAAAGCTCGGCGTCCTCGCCGCCGGCTTCGACGATCTCCCGGGTCTCCGAAAGATCGGCCTCAGCGCGACGGTAGGCCTCATAAACGCGCACGACCCGCCCCAGTTCGGCGTACCTGCGCCCGAGGGATTTCATCTTCTCGGGACTCGAGAGCGCCTCGGGGCTGGACATCTCCGTTTCAATTCTGCGGTGCTCGGCGAGCATCTGCTCGGCGAGCTCGATCTGACTGCTCATTCCTCACCACGCTCCTTCTCAAAGAAAATACACCTCGGCGCCGACGCATTTCCTGCGTCGGCGCCGAGAGCACGAACTACTTGGCTTTCCGCTTGCCGTAACGGGCCTCGAACTTGGCCACGCGGCCGCCGGTGTCGAGAATCTTCTGCTTGCCGGTGTAAAAGGGGTGGCAGGCGCTGCACACATCGACGCGAAGGTGGTCGCCCTCAATCGTCGAACGAGTTTCGAACTCGTTGCCGCACGTGCACGAAACCTTGATGGCATGGTATTCGGGATGGATTCCCCGCTTCATTTGAGCTCCTTGGATCGTTGAACGCCCCGGGTCCGATGCGCGGACGGCCTCTCAGAGGAGACCGCCCTTGCCGCAGGGCGAAAAGCGCCTGCGGCCGCGACACCGGTGAACCGGAAGCCGACGAGCTATTTTTACACAACTCGTCGCTTTTGTACATCCGCTTACGCCGTGGGAGGACGGACGAATCGCGGCGCCGACTGCAGCGCAGATCAATTCGCCTGCATCGACTTCATGATCTGCACGAGGAATTCCGCATTCGACTCGGTCTTGCGCAAGCGCCCGAGCATGAAATCGGAGGCCTCCGCCACATCGAGCGTTCCAAGGGCCCGGCGCAGCTGCCAGATGACCTTGAGCTCCTCCTGGCTGAAGAGCAGCTCCTCGCGGCGCGTGCCGGAGGCGTTGACGTCGATCGCCGGGAAGATGCGCCGATCCGCCAACTGGCGCGAGAGGCGCAGCTCCATGTTGCCGGTGCCCTTGAACTCCTCGAAAATCACCTCGTCCATCTTCGAGCCGGTTTCGACCAGCGCCGAGGCGATGATCGTCAGAGACCCCCCGTTTTCGATGTTGCGGGCCGCTCCGAAGAACTTCTTCGGCGGGTAGAGTGCAGCGGCGTCGACGCCTCCCGAAAGGATGCGCCCCGAAGCGGGAGCGGCGAGGTTGTAGGCGCGAGAGAGCCTGGTGAGCGAGTCGAGAAGCACGACGACGTCTTGGCCGAGCTCCACGAGGCGCTTGGCCCGTTCGATGGCGAGCTCCGCGACGATCGTGTGGTCGGAGGCCGGGCGGTCGAAGGTCGAGGCGATGACCTCCCCCTTGACCAGGCGCTTCATGTCCGTGACTTCCTCGGGGCGCTCGTCAACTAGAACCACCATGAGGTGGACGCGCGGGTTGTTCGACGCAATTGCCATGGCGATTTGCTGCATGACCATCGTCTTTCCCGCCTTCGGCGGGGCGACGATGAGGCCGCGCTGGCCCTTTCCGATCGGGGCGACGAGGTCGATCGCACGCGGCGTCAAGGCCTTCGGCGTCGTCTCCAGACGGAGCATGTCCTGCGGGTAGAGCGGGGTGAGTTTGTTGAACTCGGGCCGGGTGAGCGAGCGTTCGACGTCGAGGGAATTGATCGTGTCGATCTGAACGAGCTGGTTGAGCTGGTTGTAATGGTTGCGGTTGCGGTTGCGATTGCGGTTGTTGTAGTGCTGATCGCCTTCGGTGCGCGGCCGAACCGCGCCGACGATGGCATCGCCGCGGCGCAGCCCGTGCTGCTTGACGATCTGCTGGGAGACCGCTGCGTCGTTCCCGCCGGGAAGATACCCTCCGGTGCGGAGGAAAGCGTTGTTTCCCTCGAAGTCGAGGATGCCGGCGACTTGCAGAAGGTCCTCGTCGTCGCGCTGCGTGGCTTCCTGAAACTCGCTGCGGTCGCGGTTGCGGTTCCTGTTGCGGTTGCGCGACCGACGGTCGGACGCCGTGTCTTCCCCGCCGGCGCGGCGCTCAGCCGCATCTCCGATCGCGTCGAGCGCCGCGCGTTTGTCGGATTCGGTCATGCCGCCGTCGCGCCCGCGGTCGTCGCGATTCTTTCCCCTGCCGTTGCGCTCGTTGTTGCGTTCGGCGCGCTCACGCGCAACACGCTCGTTGCGTTCGCGCCTTTGACGCCGCGAAAGATGTTCGGATTTGTCTTCGGAACCCTTGGATTCGGGCAGAACGATGTCGATCTCGCCGTCGCGAGGGCCGCGACGGCGAACCCGCGCCCCCTGCGCGCCGCGATCCGCTCCCTGGCTTCCGCGATCGGCCGTCTGGGCGCCGCGCTCGTCGGAACGATTCCCGGACTTGGAACCATCCTGCCCGGCTGTCTTGGCGCCGCTCCGGCCCTGGGTGTTGTCGCTTGAATTGCCGCCGTCGGTCGAATTGCCGCCGTTGCCGCTCGGATTGTGCGCGTCCCGGGCGGCGGGCCATTCGAACGGGGTGTTGGTTTCGACCTTTTCCTTCGCAGGCTTCGCTTCGGCAGAGGCGCCGGCGTCGCCGCCTTTGTCCGCATTCGCATCGGCGGGGGCAGGGGTCGCATTGACCCGTCCGGCGAGCGGATTGGCCTCGCCAGAAGCCGATTTGGCGGGGTCGGCCTTGATCTTGGGGGCTTCGTAGCGCACCTTGATCTCGGTCCTGTTTTTGGGCGGGCGTCCGCGCCGCGCCGGTCCCGTTACGGATCGAATCGCGGCGACAAGATCTGCCTTCTTGGCTTTCGGGTCAACCTCAAGACCCAGAGCTTTAGCCGCTTCCCGCAGTTCGGGCAGGCGCATGGTCGATACCGCGCCCAGGTTGATTTGGCTCACGAGGTTCCTTCCTCGGATTGTCGGCCTGTGTCGACAATCGACTTGTGGGGGAATAACACCGAATGTGCGTAATTTCGGTGAAGGGAATAGCCGGGGACGCCTCTGGTCTCTCCGAGCTGGTTCTAGAATAGCAGCATTTTCTATCGGCACCTACATTTTAAGGAAATTCCCGGCGAGTTCTTCTCCCCGACCGGCGCGTCTTCTCCTTTCCACGTTCCTCTGAGTCCACCGAATTTTAACGGACCGTTGCGTCACTCCCTCGCGATTCTTCGATGAGGCGCGCGCCGCTGCCGATTCCCGCGGTGATCGATCTGAACCCCCGGGCGGCGAGAAGATCCCGCGTGCGCCGATCCAATTTGTCAAAAACGAGCACCGAAGGGCCCGCCCCGGAAATGACAGCGGGCCATTCCGCCTCCCGCAAAGCCCGAAGGACTTCAGCCGATTCCGGCATGGAATCGGCCCGATAGCCCTGATGCAGGCGGTCGCCGGTCGCCTCGAGGAGCAAGTCCGGCCTCCCTTGAAGCGCAAGAACCAGCATGGCCGCCCTGGACGCGTTGAAAGCCGCATCCCCATGGGGCACATCGGAGGGCAAAACAGAGCGCGCGGCTTCGGTGGCCAATTCCGCATCGGGAACCAAAAGGGTGGTCTTTATCTCTTTTGCGACGTCGATCTTCACAGCCTTGGGGCCCTCGTCCGCCATCCACGAAAGAACCGCCCCGCCGTGAAGCGCGGGCGCCGCGTTGTCGGGGTGCCCCTCGAATTCCGTGGCGAGGCGCAGGACTGCGTCGTCGTCGAAAAGCTCGGGTTGGTCGACAAGGCCTCGCACGAGCATAAGCCCCGCGACAACTGCGGCCGCGCTCGATCCGAGTCCTCTTCCCTGGGCGATTCCGTTGCGGCAGTTGAGCTCGATTCCGGCTTGCGGGAGCCCCGCGGCGTCGAAGCCGCGCCTCATCGCCCTGACGATGAGGTGGGAATCGTCGGTGGGGAGCGTCCCCCGGCCCTCGCCCAGAATATGGACGCGCGTGGCCCCGGTGGTCAACCGCACGTGGACTTCGTCCCACACGTTGTGGGCGAGCCCCAGGCAGTCGAATCCCGGCCCTAGATTTCCCGATGTGGCGGGAACCCTCACTCCCGCCGTCGCCCGTACGACGCGCATCACAAATCCAAAGCGGATGCGACCGCCTCAAGAGTGGGCGCAACCGGGTCGAAGGACAGTTCGCGCCCTTCGAGCGCGGTGGCCGTGTCCTTGAGGCCGTTGCCCGTGACGGTGCACACAATAGTCGCGCCTTCGGGCACCTTCCCTTGTTCCGCGGCCTGCAAAAGCCCGGCGATGGAAGCGGCCGACCCCGGTTCGACGAAAACGCCCGTCTCTGCGGCGAGAATCGATTGAGCTTGAAGGATCTGCCCGTCGGTCACCCTGTCGATCCACCCCCGCGAATCGTCGCGGGCCGCCTCGGCGTACTTCCACGACGCCGGATTTCCGATCCTGATGGCCGTGGCCACGGTCTCCGGGTTCTCGACGACGCGGCCGAGCACGAGCGGAGCGGCGCCCCACGCTTGGACGCCCCACATCTGAGGAACCTTCGTCGAAACGGGAGCCGCTCCGGCGGTGCGGGCCATCGAGGTGAGGGCGGTGCGGCCTGCGTATTCGCAATAGCCCATCCAGTAAGCGCTGATGTTTCCGGCGTTGCCCACCGGGAGCACGTGGATGTCGGGGGCGTCGCCCAACTCGTCGACGATCTCGAATGCGGCCGTCTTCTGCCCTTGAAGCCGGTATGGATTGACGGAATTGACGAGGGCGACGGGATGGCTTTCGGTCAGTTCGCGGACGATCCTCAAACAATCGTCGAAGTTCCCGTCGACGGCGACGAGCGTGGCGCCGTGGACGATCGCCTGAGCAAGCTTCCCGGCGGCGATCTTTCCCGCGGGCAAGATGACGGCGGCGCTCAAACCGGCGGCTGCCGCATAGGCGGCGGCCGAAGCCGACGTGTTGCCCGTCGAGGCGCACGCGACGACTTTTGCGTCGGTTGTCAACACCTGGGAAATGGCGGTCGTCATTCCGCGGTCTTTGAAGGAGCCCGTGGGGTTGGCGCCTTCGACCTTGACGTAGACGCAAGCCCCCGTTCGCGCGTCAAGGGCGCGGGCGCGGACGAGCGGGGTTCCGCCTTCCTTCAGGGTGACGATCGGATCGCCGTCGTCGAAGGGAAGCCAATCGGCATACTCGCGAATGAGCCCTTGCCACTGATGCGCCATCAGGATTCCTCCACTCGGTTGACGTTGTAAACCTCGGAAATGAACTCGGCGTCGGCCAGCTCGGCCAGAGTCGCCTCGAGATCCGCTTGGAGGGCCTCGTGCGTGCTGACGGTCAGACGAGCCAGCCCGTCTTCTCCGGCCGTCTGGACGACGGCCCTGATCGAGACGCCGTGTGCGGCGAACACGCCTGTGACCTTCGTCAACACGCCGATTTCGTCGCGCACGGCGAACTCCGCCTGGAAGCTCGAACGTCCGCGCGAGGCTTCGAGCACCGGAATGTCCCCGTATATGAGTTCACGAGGGGCGCGCCCGCCGTCGACCTTGTGCGAGGCGGCGGCGACGACGTCGGAAAGGACGGCCGAGGCCGTCGGAGCTCCCCCGGCCCCGGGGCCGTAGAACATGAGCCGATCGGCCGCCTCCGCCTCGATGACGACCGCATTGAACGCCCCGCGAACGGAGGCCAGCGGATGATCGAGCGGAACGAGTGTCGGGCCGACGTGCAATTCAATGCCTTCGGGGCGGCGCTTGGCCGACGCCACAAGCTTCACCACGCACCCCGAACGTCCGGCGGATTCGATGTCCGCCTTCGTTATCGAGCGAATGCCGTGGACGTGCACGTCGTCGATGCCCACGCGGGTGTGGAAGGCGAGCGAGGCGAGAATCGCGCACTTGGCCGCGGCGTCGAGGCCGTCGACGTCGGCGGTGGGGTCGGCCTCCGCGTAGCCCAGCTCCTGCGCTTTGGCGAGCGCCTCGTCAAAATCGAGGCCCTTCACGGTCATCTCGTCGAGAATGTAGTTCGTCGTGCCGTTGACGATGCCCAAAACGGCCGTGATTCTGTCGCCCGCAAGCGATTCGCGCAGTCCGTAGACGACGGGAACCGCGCCCGCCACCGCGGCCTCGTAGTAAAGGTCGACGTCGGCCCGCGCCGCGGCCTCGTAAAGTTCGGGGCCGTGGGCCGCGAGAAGCGCCTTGTTGCCCGTGACGACCGATGCGCCCGCGGCGAACGCTCGAAGAATGTAGGAGCGCGCGGGTTCGATTCCGCCCATGAGCTCAATGACGACGTCCGCCTCGTCGATGATCGACTCGGGGTCGTCCGTCAGAAGGGACCTGTCGACGGCGGGATCGCGAGGAGCTGAGACATCCCTCACAGCAATTCCCACGAGCTCGAGCTGGGCGCCCGATCTGGCGGCAAGGTCCTCCTTTTGCTCCGAAAGCAGGCGGGCGACCTGGGTTCCCACGGTTCCCGCTCCGAGAAGGGCGATTTTAACGACGGTCACTGTTCTCCTTTCGCTGGAAGTAGCTTACCGCCATCGGGCCGATGAGGCTCACCTGTCCACAGTTTCTCGCCTGTCCGCAGCCTTTTGCCGCATGCCACGGAAGCGCTGCGACCCGCAAGGGCGGCGCAGTCCGTAAGAGCGTCACGGTCCGCAAGGAGGCCGCGGTCCGCAAGAGCGCTGCGACCCACAAGAATGCCGCAGTCCACAAGAGCGCCGCAGTCTGCGGCCCTCGTCTGCGCACAATGCTCACGCCCTCGCGCTCCCTCGCGCGCCCTGCCGCCCCCATAAACCCTTTTGACGAGAACCTGCCGCCCCATAAGCCCTTTGACGAAAATCTGGGAGAATCGAAGCCCGGGCCGATTCGAATCCCGGCGAATTCGAGTTCGGAGAATCCACGCCCGAAAAATAGGAGAATCCAGGCTCGAGAAACAGTCGAGAAAGGCAACGGCATGAGCAACGACGGCACGAGCAGCGTGAAAAGGACGGCAGCCCTCGGCGGCGTCGTCCTCGGCGAAGGCCGGACGAAGGTCATCGTCCCCGTCACGGCGGAGACTTTCGACGAAATCAAGGAGCAAACTGCGAGCATCGCGAAGCTCGGCGGGCAAACCGCGAGCGGTGCGGGGAACGGCGTGGACGTCGTCGAATGGCGGATGGATTTCCTCGCCCCTTCGATTGACGTCCTCGCAGCCCTCGAAACGCTTGCGGGCTTCACCGATCTGCCCGTCTTGGCGACTTTCCGCACCGCGGACGAAGGGGGAAAGGCGATTGAGGCCTCCGCTTACCGGGACCTGCTCCTGGCCGTAGCTCGATCGGGAAAGGTCAGCGCGATCGACGTCGAAGCATTCCGTGACGAATCGACAGTGAGGGAAGTCATCGACGGCGCGCACGAGGCAGGCGTGGCCGTCCTGGCCTCTTACCACGATTTTCACGCCACGCCGGCGGCCGAGGAGATCATCGCCCGGTTCGAGGCCATGGACGCCGCCGGAGCGGACGTCCTCAAGCTCGCCTGCATGCCAACCTCCGTAGACGATCTGCTCGTTCTCCTGAACGCGACGCATCGGGCCTCGCGCACTTTTGACCGTCCGCTCATCACCGTAGCGATGGGGCCAATCGGGGTGCTCTCGCGCATCGCGGGCGGCGTTTTCGGCTCATGCGCCACGTTCGCCGCCGTCGGCAGAGGTTCGGCCCCGGGCCAGATCCCGGTCTCGGATCTTCGCCCGGCGCTTGACCTGCTGGATTCCGCGCAGTCGGCGACATTTTAGCCTGCTGCGTCACAGCTCAGTCTTCGCTTCGGCCTCGGCCCTCCCCTCAGCCTCAGTCCTCACCGCGGCGGAGGTAGCCGACATCGAGGGCGAGGAGGTCTTCCACGGTCTCGCGGCGCACAATCCAGCGCGACGCACCGCCTCGAACGGCCACCACGCCCGGACGCGGGAGGTGATTGTAATTCGAAGCCATCGACCGCCCGTACGCACCGGTGGCGGGGACGGCGAGAAGGTCGCCCGCCGCGAGGTCCTCGGGCAGCGACACGTCGCGCACCACGATGTCCCCGCTCTCGCAATGCTTGCCGACGACCCTGCTTCTCACGCCACCTTTCCCCTCGCGAGACGCGAGGGCGGCCGTGTACGCGGCGTCGTACAAGGCAGGCCGAATATTGTCGCTCATCCCGCCGTCGACTGAAACATAGCGGCGCGGCCCGTCCTCCAATTCGACCGTTTTGACTGTCCCCACAGTGTAGAGAGTCACGCCCGCGGGGCCCACGATGTTGCGCCCCGGCTCGATCGAAACCCTCGGCGGCTCAATCCCCGACTCCGCGGAGTGCGAAGCGACGACGGACGCGAGGGCCTTTGCCAACTGCGCGGGGCTCGGGGGAACGGAGTCGCCGCCCGTGTAGCGGATGCCATAACCTCCGCCGAAGTCGACCTCGTGAAGCTCCAATCCGATCTCGCGATGGACCCGGGCCCGCAAGTCGAGCACCGCGCGTGCGGCTTCCTCGAAGGCCTCGACGACCAGGATCTGCGAGCCGATGTGCGAATGCAGGCCGACGAGCCGCAAATTCGGCGCGTTCACCGTTTTCTCGACAGCCTGCCAAGCGGCGCCGCCCGCGATCGACAGACCGAATTTTTGATCCTCCACAGCGGTGGACATGTATTCGTGTCCGCCGGCGTGCACCCCGGTCGTCACCCTGAGCATGACGGACGCGACGGCGCCCTCGTCCCGCGCGATCGAATCGACGAACTCCAACTCGGCCAGAGAATCGACGACGAAATGCCCGACTTCCGCCCGCAGAGCGAGCTCGACCTCTTCGCGCGACTTGTTGTTGCCGTGCATCCCGATGCGGCTGCCCGGAACGCCCGCGGCCAGCGCCGTGCGAAGCTCCCCCTCGGAACAGGCGTCCACGGCGAGCCCTTCGTGTGCGACGGCCTTGGCTACGGCGACGCACAAAAAAGCCTTGCCCGCGTAGTAGACGTCAGCCCCCCGGAGGCGGGCGAAGGCCTCGTCCATGGCCTCTTTCCAGGCGCGCGCCCGGGTGCGCAGCACATCCTCGTCAAGAATGTAAAGCGGCGTGCCGTACTCCGCCGCCAACTCGCTCGCGCCGATGCCGCCGATTGCGATCTCGCCGCCGACGCGGCGGGCCGACGACGGCCACGCTCCGTCCGACGAGCCGTCGGGCTCGGGCGCGGGAAGGTTTTCAAGATTCATATGAGCACTACATCCTCTCCGGAGCGCTGACGCCGAGCAGGCCCAGCCCGTTGGCAAGAACCACGCCTGCGGCGTCGTTCACCCACAAGCGCGTTCTATGAAGATCGGTGACCTCCTCTTCCGCGCGAGGCGTGACCCGAGCTTTACCATACCATGCATGGTATGCGGCCGCAACCTCCTCGAGGTAGCGCGCAACGCGGTGGGGCTCGCGAAGAGTCGCTGACTGGGCCGCGACGTCGGGGAAGCGCGCAAGCGTGCCGAGAAGCTCGGAATCGACGGCGTCCAGCAGACCGGGTGCGAATCCGTCCTCGCGCCTGACGCCGTGGGAGGCGGCGTTCGACGCCACCGAGCACGTGCGCGCGTGGGCGTACTGGACGTAGTACACGGGATTGTCGTTCGTGCGGGAGGCGACGAGGTCGAGATCGAGGTCGAGCGTCGTGTCCACGGAGGCCCGGACGAGCGAATAACGGGCCGCGTCCACGCCGACGGCGTCGACGAGGTCCTCAAGCGTCACAACGGTTCCCGCCCTCTTGGACATGCGCACGGGAACGCCGCTGCGGACGAGGTTGACCAGCTGGCCGATGAGGATCTCCATGTTCTCGCCCGGCCCGGCCGTATCGCCGTAAGCTCTGGCCATGGCGTACATGCGGCCGATGTACCCGTGATGGTCGGCGCCGAGCATGTAGACGCAGTTGTCCGCGCCGCGGGCGCGCTTGTCGAGATAATAGGCGAGGTCGCCCGCAAAATAGGCCGCTTCGCCGTCGGATTTGACGATCACCCTGTCCTTGTCGTCGCCGAAGTCGGTCGTGCGAAGCCACAGGGCGCCTTCTTTTTCATAGACGACGCCGCGCTCGCGCAAACGCTCGATCGCCTTGGAGACCGCGCCCGATTCGTGGAGCGAATCCTCGTGGAAGAAGACGTCGAAATCGGAGCGGAAATCGTGGAGCGAAGACTTGATTTCGGCGAACATCAGCTCGACGCCTCGCGAACGGAAAGCCTCGAGGGCCTGCCCGTCGGGCAGCTCGCGCGGATCCGGCTCGCCGTCGGCGATTGAATCGGCGACCACCCTCTCGGCGATCTCCGTGACGTACTGCCCGCCGTATCCGTCCTCGGGGGCATCCTCGCCGCGCGCTCGCGCCAGGAGGGACGCGGCGAAACGGTCGATCTGATTGCCGTGGTCGTTGAAGTAATATTCCTTGACGACCTTCGCTCCCGAAAACTCAAGGATCCGAGCGAGCGAATCGCCGACGGCGGCCCAGCGGGTTCCGCCGATGTGGAGGGGTCCGGTGGGATTGGCCGAGACGTATTCGAGGTTGACCGTCTTGCCGGCGGCGCCCTCCGTGCGCCCGTAGGAGCCGCCCGCCTCGACGACGGCCCGGGCGAGCTCGCCGACAGATGCGGCGGAGAGCCGTATGTTGACGAACCCGGGCCCCGCGACTTCGGCTTCCTCCACCCCGTCGTGCGCCGCGATCCGCGCCGCGAGGAGCTCGCCCAGTTCGCGCGGATTCCTCCCGGCGCGCTTGGCCAGCTGCATCGCGACGTTCGTGGCCCAGTCGCCGTGCTCGCGAGACCGAGGGCGCTCCACCTTCACGACGGGCAGCTCGCCCTCGATCGTCACAGTGCCGTCGGCGACGGCGGAGGCAAGTTCGTCGGCGACGAGCCGACTGAGTTCTTCGGGTGTCATGCGCGCAATTCTACGCGGCGGCTCCGACACATTCTCGCGAACGGGCCGACCCAAGGAGCGCGAACTCGGTCATAGCTGCTAAAGTTACGTGTCAGGCCCCAATAGCTCAGTGGATAGAGCGTTTGCCTCCGGAGCAAAAGGTCGCAGGTTCGAATCCTGTTTGGGGTACTGCCTATGAACCGGGGCGCCGCCTACGAGCGGCTGACCGGGAGCCCTCGTTCCCGCAGCCCCTCGTACATCGCAGTCGGAACGTCCGTGATGATGCCGTCCACGCCCATGTCGAGAAGCCGGGCGGCGACGTCGACGTCGTCGATCGTCCACGCGTGGACCGCAATCCCCGCCTCGTGCGCCGACGCGACGAATCTCTCCGTCAGCACCGGAACCCCGCGGAAGGAAAGCGGGACTTGGGCGACTTGGGCCTCGGGAAGGCTTTTGAGCAGACGCCGACGCGCCGCCCCCGTCCGTGTTCGCGAGGCCGCGACGATCCTGGCGATGGCGCCTATGCCCAGCGAGCTCGCGGCCCCCGGCAGCTCGCCTCGCAAGCGCCGCAGCCGGCGCTCCGAAAAGCTCGCGACGCACACCCTGCTTTGGGCGCCCGCCTCGCGTATCGCTCGGGCGAGCGGGGCTGCGACGTCGTCGGACTTCGCGTCGATGTTGAAAACGGCGTCGGGGTGTCTTTCGAACGCTTCGTCAACGCGCATGGCCGCCGGCCTGCCCTCGCGGCCGCGAACCCTCGCGAGCTCCCTCCACGTGTAGCCGCGGACTTTCCCGCCGACGCCGGCGGTGCGGTCCAAGGTCGCATCGTGGCTGAGGACGGCGACGCCGTCGAGTGTGGCGCGAGCGTCGGTCTCCAGGTAGCGGAAACCTCGCTCGCCCATGGTCAGGAAGGCCTCTGCGGTGTTCTCCGGGCATTCCCCCGCGCCGCCGCGGTGGGCGACGACGATGGGGGTGCCGATGGGATAGAGCATCGCATCAGCCGCAAACCTGCGAGGCGTCGACCGCCTTCTGATCCTTCAGGAACTGGACGGGGTTCATGAGCTTGTCGTTTTGGTCGTGCACTTCCAGGTGCAGGTGCGGGCCGGTGGAATTGCCGTTGGAGCCCACTTTTCCAATGACCTGGCCGGCCTTGACCGTGTCGCCCTTCTTGACGAGAACCCCGTTGTCGTACATGTGGATGTACCACGTGTAGTACGTCTTTCCGCCAATCTCGTGCTTGACGATGATGAGGTTGCTCGAACGCCCCTGAATCCCGGCGCCGGCGTGGGTGACAACGCCGTCGGCGACTGCGTGGATCGGAGTGCCCATCGGCGCCGCGAAATCCTGGCCGGCATGCATCGAGACGTCGCCGTAGATCGGGTCGACGCGGTATCCGAAGGCCGACGTCAAACGATAGACGCCCTGCTGAAGGGGCATGACGATTTGGCCGCCTTGGTGCGAGCTGGCAAACGCCGCCCGCGCTCCGGCCGCCCCGGAGGCGGAACAGGTGATCGTCTCGTTGTTTTCGTTCTCTTTGGCCTGGTGAGAGAATTCGTTGGCCATCGAGCGGGCCTGCGCGTTGGCGTCGCCGGTGAGGGCGGCCGGAACGTCGGCCTTCTCTTTCGTTTCGCCCCCGATGTAGGAACGAGAGAGGTTGTTCTGCGCAGCGGTCGCCGGCGTGTTGTTTGTGGCGAGAATCGGCACGCCTACGGCCACCAGCGTCGCGACGCCGGCCGCCACGCCCTGGATGGCCCACTTCTTCGAGCCGAAGGAAGCCGGCTGCTCGCTCGCGGCGGACTCAGACTTGGCGACTTTCCCCCTGGAGCCCTTGCCGTCCTTTGCGGCTTTCGCGTCTGCTGCCGCCTTCGCGTCTGCTGCGGCTTTCGCCGCTTTGCCGCTTCTGCGCCGACGCTCCAAACGGGATATCTGGGCGCCTTCGGAAATGGCGTCGCTGATCTCGTTGCGGGTGAGAACGGCGGTCTCTTCGTCTGACTCGTTCGCCCCGTCCTCGTTGTCAAAGGCCGCCGCAGCAGCCTCCGCCGCACGCTCGGCCTCGAGGATCTTCCGCGCCAACTCGGCCTGCTGCCGCCTGCGTTCCCGACGAGCCTCTTCACGGCTCGCGGTTTCCTGCTCTGCGCGAAGCTCCTCGGCGGCGCGGCGCTCGTCTTCTGCGCGTTGCTCAGCGGCGGCGCGGGCCTCTGCCGCTTTTCGCGACGCCTCGGCCTCCTGGTCCCGCAGCTGCTGTGCCCTGCGGGATTTCTCCAGCCGAGCGGCCTTCTTGGCTTCGCGCTCTTTGCGCGCCTCCTCGGCTTTGCGGTCCGCCTCCGCCTGGCGAACGATCTCCAGACGCCTCGTGATTACGGCGAACGGGCTGCTTCCCGGGGGGCCTGCGGCCGCGGCCTTTGCCTTCTGAGCTTCCTGAGCCTTGCGGGCCTCCTCGGTTTTCCGCCGCACCTCTTCGGCCTGGCGAATCGCCTCGGCTTCTTGCTCTTCCTCCGCGCGACGAGCCTCCTCGGCTCTGCGCGCTTCCTCCGCCCGCCTGGCCTCTTCAGCCTTGCGCGCCTCCTCGGCCTTGCGAGCCTCTTCGGCGCGACGAGCCTCCTCGCGTGCGGCCCTCCGCGCCGCGCGCTCCTTGCGAAGCTCTTCCAGCTTGCGGGCCTCTTCGGCCTTGCGAGCCTCTTCGGCTCGCCTGGCCTCTTCAGCCTGACGCGCTTCCTCCGCGCGACGGGCCTCCTCAGCTTTGCGGGCCTCTTCGGCCTTGCGCGCGGCCTCGACCCTCCGCGAAATCTCTTCTAACCGAGCCTCCTCCTCGGCGATTCTCGCACGCTCTGCCTCCTGGCGTGCGCGATTCTCAGCCTCACGGCTCTCTGCCCGCCTCGCCTTGCGTGCTTCGGCAGCTTCCTCCATCTCGCGAGCCAACCGCGTCTGGCGGCGGTTGAGGCTCGGGGTCTCCTGCCTAACACCCGAACGGCGCGTCCGGGCAGCCTGAACCTGAGCCTGCGGCTCGGTGTTAAGTGCGTGCCTGCCCATCATCCTCCGGTTCTACGTGATTTTCCGGTGACTCCATTACAAAATGATAACGGACCCGCCGAAAGGCCACCACCCGCTTCACGCGACGACGGCCGAGACGACCTTCTCCATGCCGGAACGCCCTTCCCAACGCCCCCTCAATCCCATTGAATTCCTCCTACAAATATCGCATGTATCCGGAGCAGACGTCGGTTTTAGAAATACACATCACTTTTGACGCATGAAACTCGCCGCCAAGTCCCGTAGCCTTAATGTGTCGAATTCCAAAGGAGTGGGGAAAACAGTGTCAACGCAGCCACACGACGACTTCGGGCCCAACCGCGGCTTCATCGAGGATCTCTACGCGGACTTCCTCAAGAATCCGTCTGCCGTCCCTCCGCAGTGGGGCGACCTTTTCAGAAGATGGCGCGCCGAGGGGCGCCCCGTGCACAAACGGGCGGATCCCGACACCGCCAAGGCGCAGATTGAGATTCACTCCCGGAGCGACTCCCGGCAAGCGGCCCCGAACTCGGTCTCCACCCGTTCGGACCTCCCTCCTGCCCCGCCGGCCGCGGCGCAGCCGGCCCTCACGCCCTATGCCAAACGGCACAAGCTGGTGGCGAGCGACACCCCGATTTCTTCCGGCGAAACCGTCCGCATGAAGGGCACGGCGAAGTCCGTCGCCGCCAACATGGACGCCTCGCTCGCCATTCCGACGGCGACGTCGTTCCGCGAAATCCCGGCCAAAACGATGTTCGACAACCGCGCCATCGTCAACGAGCGGCTGCGGGCCACCCGGGGCGGCAAGGTCAGCTTCACCCACCTGGTGGCCTTCGCCGCGATTGAGGCGCTCGTCCAGATGCCCGAGATGAACGACTCGTACACGTTGGCCGACGGCAAGCCCGCGGTCTGTCATCCCGAGCACGTCAATTTCGGCATCGCGATCGACGCCCGCCGCCCCGACGGCTCCCGCACCCTCGTCGTGCCTTCCGTCAAAGCCGCCGAGCTCATGACTTTCCGCGATTTCCTCTCCGCTTACGAGGACCTCGTGCGCCGCGGGCGCGAAGGCTCCTTGGGAATCGACGACTTCACGGGAACCACGGTCTCGCTCACGAACCCCGGGGGCATCGGCACAACCCAGTCGGTTCCGCGGCTCATGGCCGGGCAGGGAGCGATCATCGGCGTCGGCTCCATGGTCTACCCCGCCCAGTTCTCCGGCACGTCGGATGCCGTGCTGGCCCGCCTCGGCGTCTCCAAAGTGGTCACCGTCTCCTCCACCTACGACCACCGCGTGATCCAGGGCGCCACGTCGGGCGAGTTCCTACGGCTCATCGAACGCAAACTCACCGGCCTCGACGGCTTTTACGACAGAGTCTTCCATTCGCTCCACGTCCCGACGGAGCCTTTCGTCTTCGAGCGCGACGTCGAATACAACCCGCTCAAAGACCCGGACAAAGCCTCTCGCGTGACGAGCCTCATCCACGCGTATCGCTCGCGGGGGCATCTCATTGCGGACACGGACCCGATCTCCTTCCGCACCCTCCGCCACCCGGACCTTTCCCTAGGATCCTACGGCCTGACGTCGTGGGACCTCGATCGCTCCTTCCCCACCGGGGATTTCACGGACAACGGCTCGATGACCCTGCGCGATGCGCTTTCGCTGCTGCGAGAGACGTACTGCGCGTCGATCGGCTTCGAGTACATGCACATCACGGATCCGGAGCAGCGCCGCTGGTTCCAGGAGCGGATCGAACGCCCGCGCGCCAAACTCACCGACGACGAACGCTTTCAGATTCTCGAGAAGCTCAATCAGGCGGAGGCGTTCGAGACGTTCCTGCACACCAAATACCTCGGGCAGAAGCGCTTCTCGCTCGAAGGCGGCGAATCGCTCATTCCCGCGCTTGACGCCATACTTTCCCGCGCCGCCCACGACGGCCTCGATTCGGTTGCGATCTCGATGGCCCACCGCGGAAGGCTCAACGTCCTGACGAACATCGCGGGAAAGCAGTACAAGCAGATCTTCACCGAGTTCGACGGCTTCGTCGACGAGCGCACCGTCCAAGGCTCGGGCGACGTCAAGTACCACCTGGGAACCGAGGGGACGTACACCTCCCCGAGCGGCGAGACGACCGGCGTCTATCTTGCGGCGAACCCTTCGCACCTCGAAGCGGCGAACGGCGTTTTGGAGGGCATCGTCCGCGCGCGCCAGGACCTTCAGGACCGGGGAGACCGAGGCTTCGCAGTTTTGCCGATCCTCATCCACGGCGACGCCGCATTCGCCGGCCAAGGGGTCGTCCCGGAAGTGCTCAACCTTTCGCAGCTTCGCGGCTACCGCACCGGCGGGACCGTCCACATCATCGTCAACAACCAGATCGGATTCACAACCGCCCCCCATTCCGGGCGTTCCTCGAACTACGCGACCGACGTGGCGAAGGGCCTGCAGATACCGATCTTCCACGTCAACGGCGACGACCCGGAGGCCGTCGTGCGCGCGGCGGCGCTGGCGTACGAGTACCGTCAGGCCTTCTCGAAAGACGCAATCGTCGACGTCGTCTGCTATCGACGCCGCGGACACAACGAGGGCGACGATCCGTCGATGACCCAGCCGGTCATGTACGCCTTGGTCGATTCGAAGAGGACGACCCGCCAGCTGTACAAGGAGGCGCTCATCGGCCGAGGCGAGATGACCGCCGAGCAGGCCGAAGCCTTCGAGGAGAACTACCGGGCGACCCTCGACAACGCCTTCCGGCAGGTCAAGGCCGCCGAGGCCGAAGCGGCCGCCGGCAAGTCCGGCGTCTATGAAGGCCTGGAGATTCCGGCAGCCCAACAGGAAGACGCGGGAACGATGATCGGCTGGACCAGCTGGACCACCCGTGAGATTCTGGCCAGGATCGGCGACGCCCACCTTCAGATTCCCGACGGATTCACGCCTCACCCGAAGATCACCCAGCTCTACGAGCGCAGGGCGAAGATGGTGCGCACCGGAGACGTCGATTGGGGCATGGGAGAGATCGCCGCGTTTGGCTCGCTCCTCATCGAAGGGGTTCCCGTGCGCATGTCCGGTCAGGACGTGCGCCGCGGAACCTTCGTCCAAAGGCACGCGGTTTCCCACGACCACGACACCGGCGCCGAGTGGACGCCCCTCGATCATTTGACGGAAGACCAGGCAAAGCTGTGGATCTACGACTCCCCCCTTTCCGAGTATTCGGTCATGGCCTTTGAGTACGGCTATTCCCTCGAGCGCCCGGACGCGCTCGTGGTGTGGGAGGCGCAGTTCGGCGACTTCGCGAACGGCGCCCAAACGGTTGTCGACGAATTCGTCTCATCGGCCGAGCAGAAATGGAACCAGCATTCGTCTCTCGTCCTCCTCCTTCCCCACGGGTACGAAGGCCAGGGGCCCGACCATTCCTCCGCGCGAATCGAGCGGTATCTCCAACTGTGTGCGCAAAACAACATGTGGGTCTGCCAACCGTCCACCCCGGCCAACCATTTCCACATGCTGCGCACTCAGGCTTACGAGCGTCCGCGTCGGCCGCTCATCGCTTTCTCGCCGAAGCAGCTTCTGCGACGCCGGGGCGTGGTCTCGCCGGTCGAAGATTTCATTCGGGGCTCCTTCCTCCCGGTCATCGGCGACGACGCCGAGCGTGAAGCCCGCCGAAGCGATGCCTCGGGAGGCGCGCCCGCCGGAGATTCGCCCGCGGGAACTGCGCCGACGCGAGAGGCGCCCGCCGGAAACACGTTCGCGCAAGAGGCGCCCGTCGGAGGCTCATCGCGAGCGCACATCGACCGAGTCCTTCTCTGCTCCGGCCGCATCTATTACGACTTGGCTGATTTTCGCAGGAAGATCGGGGACTGGCGCACGGCGATCGTCCGGCTCGAACAGTACTATCCGCTGGCCACCGAGGCTCTGCGGGCGGAGCTGGCGAAGTACCCCGGCGCCGAGGTCGTATGGGTCCAGGACGAGCCCGAGAACATGGGCGCGTGGCGCTTCCTCCTCGTCACCGTGTTTCGCGAGCTCGGGCTCACGCCGAGGCTCGTCTCTCGTCCGGCCTCGGCGTCGCCGTCGGTCGGCATCGCCCGAGCTCACACGACTCAGAACGAGATCCTCATGCGCGCTGCGTTCGAGCGCTGAGGCCCGGCTCCTCTGATGCAGACGGGGGCTCCCCGATCCGAATGGGCGCGCTTCTCCACCCCGGATTGACGCTTCTTCACCCCAAATTTGCGCCGCTTCCACAACAGCGGAGGCGCTACAGTCTAGAGTTGAGGTAACTTCTAAGATGTAGCACAACTGAGGAGCAAACGTGGCGATCTTCTTCATCGGCGACGAGCTCGTCGCGGGCTTCGGCGACGCGCGGGCTCTCGGCTGGACTGGGCGAGTCATGGCACGAACCCGCAGCGAACCGCCTCTCATGCCAATAACCCTTGCCGTTCCGGGCGAAGACACAGCAGCACTGGCCAAACGCTGGGGCGACGAAGTGGCCCGACGCCTTCGCCACGATGAAGACAACCGTCTCATTATCGGTCTAGGGTCCCATGACCTCGATTCGGGCCAGACGCTTGCCCGCGCTCGCCTCCATCTGGCGAACATCCTCGATGCGGCTGCTCGAATGAAGCTCCGGTCCTTCATCGTGGGCCCTCCCCCGCGTCGGGAAGTGCCTTTCAAAATCCAGCTGGATCTGTCGAAGGCATTTGGCGACGTCTGCGCTCGCCGCGATCTCCCTTACGTCGACACTTTCACTCCTCTCGTCGAGCATGAACAGTGGAACACCGACTTGTCGATGTCCAGCGGCTACGAACCACGCCAGGCCGGCTACGGCCTCATCGCGTGGCTGGTTCTCCACAATGGGTGGAACGATTGGCTGGGAGTCCCGGCCGTCGGCGCGTCTTAGGCCCGCTTAGAGTCTTTAGATCAATTTAGACTCTTTAGTCCCACTCAGGGCCTAAACCACCCTTCAAGGCGTTCTCCCCGCGGCCTTGGCGACCGCGCCGACTCTTTGCCCAACCACCTTACGTCTCTTGCTCAGTCATGTTCCGTGCTTCCTGGTGCCCATTGTTTTGCCGTCAGGCGATGTGAAGACAAAGCCTCCGCTGTGGTGCGCGATCGCGATTTTTTCGCGGTGAACTAGGGCATGGTGGTGCCAGCACAACAGGACGGCGTTCGCAAGGTCGGTTTTCCCGCCCGCTTCCCAGGGCAAGGCGTGATGAACCTGTCCATGGGAAATCGTGTCTCCGCATCCCGGATATCGACATGTCCGATCTCTCGCGATGACCGCACGGGTTTGCGCGGGAGTGAACAGGCGTTTCTCCCTGCCCACGTCGAGCACTTCGCCGTTTGCCGAGAAAATGAGGCGTGAAACGGACGAATCGCAAACCAGCCTCGCCAGCTGGGTGGCAGACAGGGGCGAGCCGTCGTCTAAAACAGCAGGATCGTTCCCTCGTAAGGCATCAACGTCGGTCAGAGCAGGAATCGCCCCTAAAATCGTTCCAAATTCTTCTTGTTGGCTCACAGACGATTCCAGGCACGCGCCGAAACGCCCTTGCCCTCGACCAGCTTCACGGCATGCTTCCCCTAGACAGCCCACACCGTCGCGGCGTTCCGGTTGGTCGGAGCTGCCACGGCTCCGATCCGTCCTCGCCTTCGACAGCCGCGTCCCCTCCTTTGAAGGCGAACCGTCGCGTTCCTCGCCGACGCCGTCGTCGCCCGCAACACTCCGGCCTTGCACGTTTTCAGTTCCCGGACGAGGCGTCCCGTTTTCCAAGCCGCGAAGAGTCTCGAAGGGGACGTGCACTAAAATATGCGGTCGGATTCTTGCTCCTTTGCCGAGGCCGCCTTCGTCAAGCTTCGCGCCGGCCAGTTCGACGAGCGCACCGGCTCGCCGTTGCGGCAAACTTCTGGCGTCCTCAACGCGTTTGCGGCCCATGAACGCCGACAAGGCGGTGTCCACGATCGCCGAACTCTCGTCCGACAGCCACCCGGAAATGCGCATCCCCGACCCTTCTTTCGCGAAGACCACGTTCTCTTTCTTCGCCTCGGCTTTCTCGGTCTCGACTCCGAACGACGGACTGTGCCGATAAGCGCGCGCCTTGACGCGCCGCTCGAACTCCCGCGGGGCGCACTCCCGCGCCCAAGCGACAAACTCCTCCTCAACGGCGTCGGTGAACGCGTCTTCCAACTCGGGCGCCGACAAGAAGCGATGAACGACATCGACGTGCCCCGCGAAAACCTCGCCGTTCTTCAAGGCCTCCGACATCCTGCGCAGCCCCGAATCAAGGGCCTCGGCCCGTTTGATTTCCTTGACAGCCGCGCTCGGGGATTGCCCTGAAGTCTTCTCGCTCCACAGCACAAAGGTGCGAGCCCCCGAAGCGCGCCAACTTTCATTCTTCTCAATGGCGACGAGCATCCGCCCGCGCACCGCTCCCAGCCGAGAAACAGCCTTCGCGAGATCAGCGGCTCCAGCCGTCAGCCTTTCCTCGGACAAGGCGGAAAGGTCGACCTCCCCCAACTCCGTCACAACTTCATTCAAACGCGAAAGGCAATCGGCAAATCTGTTGTCGCCCCCTAGACTCCGCCGCTGGACAGACGGATCCACATCGGACGGACCGCATCCGGACACCGCGGCATCCGGCTGCATATCGGCGTCGACACTCATCGAACTCGCCTCCTTTCGCTCTCTACCCCTTCGCCCACTATCCTACAGAAGCAGCAGTCCAATGTCAATTTTTTGTTCGATAAAATCTTTCAAATTATTCTTTTAAATGCTTTTAATTACCGACTAAACAAACGACATCGAAACCTAAGTTTGCAAAACCGCGATGGAGCGTTCGGCCCTCAACCGACGCCCATCAGCCCTATTCAGGAACGGTCACCAGGCAACCGACCTATTCAAAGATCATCACGCAACCAGCCTATTCAAAAGTCACCACGCAACCAGCCTACTCAGGAACGGTCACCAGGCAAAAGGGGTGCCCTGCGGGATCGGCGTAGATCCGCCATTCTTTAGGTCCGGGGTCGAGAATCGGCGTGAGAGGGCGCCCGCCGGCCTTTTCGACGACGCCGCAGGCCTCTGCCAGATCCTCAACCAGCAGATCGAAATGCGCTTGATGCTCGCCGTGTCCTCTGGGCCACCGCGGAGGCACATATCCCTCGCAGCGATGGAATGAGAATCTTCCAACGGGTTCCCACTCCAAGGTCACCCATTCCGGTTGCTCTTCGCTGGCAACGTCCCATTCGCGCGCATCGCCGGCAACGTCCCGTTCGCGCGCAGCGCCGACGACGAAAGTCCGGTCGCCGCCCTCCCGATCGCCATCGCCCCCGCCGGCAAAAGCCCTGCTTTCAGCCTCACCGTCCTCGACAGACCCCTGCGCTTCCGGCGGCGCCGGAAGATCGAGAACCTGCTGCCAGAACCTCGCCAGCGCGACGGCGTCGTCGCACTCAAAGACAAGTTGCGTCAATCGTCCAACGGCCATGAACCGAATTTATCACCGACGCACACAGCGGACTCCTCGAACGGCAGAAAAGCACGGCACAGACTCGGCGAACGACAGAAACGCACCGCGCAGACTCGGCAAACGACAGGAAGTCACCGTGCAGACTCCCTTGGCGACGAATAAAACGCGGCTGATTCCGCGAACACCGGCCGAAAACACCGCACCCACGATCGGGCACGGCATGCACCCGACCGGTTCCACGCGACGAGATACCGTGCACCGCACCCCGCGATCGTCCCCGCAAAATACACTGCCACAGCACAGCCACGCCCGCGGGCCGCACGCAAACACCGCCACAGCGCGGTCGGGCCCGTCACAGCCCGCGAAACGGGGAAAATTCGGGCGTCGAAAGGGCCCGGATCCTAGACCCGGGCCCGGCGCTCATGCGTTGGGACGCTTGCCGTGGTTGGCAGGCTTTCCCGCACGCGAGCGACGCTTGCGACCGCGACGGCTCATTGTTGCTCCTCAAATCGATTGCGCACCCGAAAGGCACACGACAGGTCGAAAGTGTATCAGCCGACGGCGTCGGCCGCTATGCGCCGCCACAACGACCAGCCGCCCAATGCGGCCTGCGCATCTCCAACCCGTCGCACGGAAGGCCTGTCAAACCGCATCCCATTCAGCTTTGTTCGTCCTGCTTTAGTCGTCCTGCGCCTCTTGTTCTCCGTTTGTTCTCCGTCGCCCCCAAAGGCCCGCGCGCTTGTCTGCCCCCCCACGCCGGGAAGATTGCCTGCCCCCGCCGGGAAGAATCGTGGTGCGCCGGAGAGCGCCAAAAGGCGCGACACATTCCTGCCTTTCACGGAAAGAAGGGGATCGGCGGGCCGCTCACGGACAAGAATTTGGAGGGCGAAGGCTCCGACGGCGATTTGCGGCTTCGAGTCATCATCTGGGAATCCGAGAACCCGAAACGCATCGGCACCAGAGACTCCCTCCTCGACAACGTCAAAGGCAACGCCACGCTGCTTGGCCTCCAAGCGGTCTTCGCCGCCACGCCGTCTCCACTGGGAACCGCTTCGCAGCCAGGCCTCCCCCACAGGACTCGGCTTCGCCCCAGGTCCTCGTCCACGGTGTCGGGACAACACCACGACGCGGGCGCAGGTCTGGCGGCGACCTCTGTCCTATGGCCGCGCCCCGACCCGAGGTTCTACGCCGCCCCTCCCAATGCAGCGCAGCGCTACACCTTCGCCAACCCGCGGACGCTTTACTCCTGCCCCCGGCCTGAAGACCACCGCGGCTTTCAGACCGTGGCCACCCGCAAACGCTCTACGCCTTCGCCGGCCTGTGGCCGTTTTACGCCGTCGCCAATCTGCAGCGCAGCTTTACGCCGTCGTCGATCTGTATACGGCTATCTGGTTCGTCACCCGCATGCGAAGGCTGACGGGCGCCGATTCGGCGCAGCACGACCTCTTGACGATTTCGCGAACGTGGATTTCCGCCTCGGTCAGCTCCGAACAGTGGGGGCACGTCTCGCAGTGGCGCCGCAGACGCGCGGCCGCTTCGAGAGGCATTTGAGCGTCGAGCAACTCAAAAAGGTGATCGGCCACCTCCTCGCACGACCCTTCGAGTAAGCTCCCCGGCGCACCGCACGGGCCGCCGACGCCCGCGCCTCGCACGCCTCCGTCGCCACCTGACCCACGGTCAAAGCCGTCACGCCGATCGCCGGGGCCGTCGCCCCCGTTGCCGAGACCATCGGCCCTGTCGCGAAAGCCGTCCGGCCCGTCGCCGACTCGAGCCTGATCCTCGACGCCGCCGTCCCCAGCGCCCCGCAAGCTCCGAGCCGACTTTGCCCTCAAGATCTCCTCGACGGCCTTCGCTATCTCCTCGTCGCTTCTCATTTCTTCTCCTTCTTGCCATACCCCAGCTCCCGCGCATAGTCGGTCAACAGATCGCGCAGCTGCCTCCTGCCTCGGTGAAGCCGCGACATGACCGTCCCTATCGGGGTGTCCATGACCTCCGAGATCTCCTGATAGGAAAAACCTTCGACGTCGGCCAGATAGACCGCGAGGCGGCGATCCTCCGGAAGCTGAGCCAGGGCGTCCCGTATCTCGGAATCCGGCAGATTCTCAATCGCCTCGGCCTCCGCGGACTGGAGTCCGCTCGACGCATGGGTCGAAGCGTCGTACTCCTGCCAGTCCTCGACTTCCGCCACATCCGCCTGCTTCGGCTGGCGCTGGGCCTTCCGATAGTTCGAGATGAACGTGTTGTTGAGGATGCGGTAAAGCCACGCCTTGAGGTTCGTGCCGGGCCTGTACTGATGAAACGCGGCGAAGGCCTTCGCGTACGTTTCCTGGACCAGGTCCTCGGCGTCCTGCGGATTGCGGGTGAGCCTCATGGCTGCGCCGTAAAGCTGGTCAAGGAACGGAAGCGCCTCGCGTTCGAAGCGACGCGACCTTTCGGCCTGCGTTTCGCCTGCGACGTCGAACTCCGCCGCCCGGTCGGCGTCGGAGCCCTCGGCTTCTGGAGTGGTCGTCTCGGTAGTCATCGTCTCCTAGGGTAGCGGGATTGGCCCCGCTATCGAAGGCAACGCTTCGCGGCGGTTTTCATTCCCGGTCGCTGCGCCCGGTTCGCCCCTGGCGCATCTGCTTGCCTGGCGCCCGCCTGCCGGCCTCGGCGGCCGTTCCGTTCGTTTGCCGTCCTTTCGCGGCGGCCGTCGCGATTCGCCTCGCATGGCGACATCCCCGGGAATCGCGCTTGTCCGCGGCCGCCAACCCGCATCATGCCCAACGGCAATCCGGCGCCCCGTCTAACGTCCTGCCCTCGTCTCGCCCGGCGTCCAACCCGCGATCCGCGCTTTCGAACCGGTGTGATTACTGCGAACGAGGGCCTTTATGCTGTAGGAATAGACACATGAGTATTCTACGTGCAGTTGCCCGGCCCCTTCTCGCAGCGCCTTTCATCGCGGCAGGCGCCGATGCGCTCGCCCGCCCCAAGGCTCACCGCGAGCGCGCGCAGCGGCTCGCCCCCGTCGCTTCGAAGTTCGGCGTGGAACTGGATGAGACGACGTCGGATTCGGCGACCCGCAGCCTCGGCGCGGTCTTCGCCGTCGCGGGAGTCGCTCTGGCCGCCGGCAAGTTCCCGCGCGCGGCGGGC
>ERZ773054.545-NODE-545-length-28078-cov-15.625629_pt1 | contig 28078 bp, 39 predicted proteins | sample MGYA00580630_ERZ773054 | MGnify/ENA primary metagenome ERZ773054 (study PRJEB29015, sample SAMEA2737994) | human oral metagenome | biome: human oral; feature: human-associated habitat; material: dental | place: China | collected 2115 ... | reverse complement strand
TCATTATTTTTGCATTTATATCTCTACCAAGTAACCACTCTACTAAATTTCCTACTGTTCTTGACTTTCCATGTCTAGGTGGAAGATTTAAAATAAGAACTTCATCTTCACTTGTTAGAAAGTTTTGTAAATCATTGCATAAATCAACTAAAAATTTTCTCTCATATTTATAGAAGTTAGGAGCTTTTAAATAACAATAAAAAAAGAACTCACGTCTTGCAAGCTCTATTTTTGCTCTTCTTATTGCTTCTTTATTTATCTCCACCAAATATCACCTTTTTTAGTTCTTCTGTGGATAGCCCTTTAAATGGATCCTCTGTTTTTAGTTCTCCTTTAACTTCTAGCTTTTCAGTAAACATTCCTAAATGTCTACCTAGCATTTCTAATGCTTTTTCTTTATTGTAAAATGTTACTTCTATTCCATGTTTAGTTTCTTTAACTCCTGATATACAAGCCTTTTGTTCAGGAGTTAACTCATCAAAATTTTTAATTATAACTCTATCATTATTAAGATTAACTATACCAGTTCTGTCTGTAAAAGCTAGATTAGCAATCTCATTCAATACTCTATCTTGTGTTATTTCAGTTCTTTTTTCTCTTTCTTTCATTGCTGCTTGTATTTTTTCTTGGACCTTAGCATTTCTTAGCAATTTACTTGCATTAACAGCAGCTGTATTTTCATCTTTAACTTTATATCCTGCTCTGATATATGCTTGTGTGCCATTCAAGTCTTTTAAATATTCTTTTACAAATAAATCTTGTTTAGTCAATCTTTTTCACCTCACTTTTTAAAATTAAAAAGCCCCTGTATTTCTACAAGAGCTTTGATTATTTATTGGCTGGGGATATTGGACTTGCACCAATGACATTTTGCTTAACAGGCAAACGCTCTAACTAACTGAGCTAATCCCCAATATGGCAAGACTTTTTTAGAGTAGAGTCTTGAACTACTTTTGACATAAGGTAGGAATTACTTCCAACACTGTTAATATATTAACATACTAACACATTTTTTTTAGTAATAAAATAGCGGTATTTTCGCACCTTTTTCGCGGCATTTTCGCATTTACTAAAATTCAATTAATCTTTGAGTTTTAAAATGTATCTCCAAAGCCTCTAAAATTCTATTTCTCATTTTGTATGTATTAGCTATATGTATATCTAGTTTCTCAGCTATTTCCTCATAAGTCATTCTGTCAAAATATTTCATTTGGATAAAACCATAATCTTTATGATCTTGAACCATACTCAAACATTCATCTATTCTGAATATTATTTCTTCATATCTGCTAATATTATTAGATATTCTTTGTTTTAATTCTTCTATCTGTTCTACTTCACTTTTATAATCATAACTATTACCACCTTGTCCACCAGGTCCACATGATTTTTTTATCTGTGGATTTTTTAAATTTTCTATTTCTACTTCTATCCTTTTCTGATATTTTGGATAGTTTCTTAAGATTTCTTCCATTTTCCTAAAAATTATCTTTTGCTCCTGTGTTGCCAATCTGTATCACTCCTTTTATTTTAATTTTAAAAGTTCACTTACTCCAAAACCTGTATACTTATTAGCCAAGTCGATAGCTTTTTCAAGAATTTCAAAATTATTTTCAAATTTCTTTCTGATTTTTATAAAATTATCTATAATTTTATCTTGTATTTCTATAAGCGGTATAACTATGGGGATGCTCTTAAAATCTAATCTAGACAGTCTTTTAACTTTTTCTCCATCAATTTTATCGTAGATATATTGCCTTACAACGTCTTTATAGTTAATATAAAATGTTGTGTATTTTAGGTTTACTATATCTTCAAATTTTTCTTTTAAAGTTAAAATAGCTACATTCCCATTTATTGCAGCAGGGATGTCATTTTGATATAAAACACATCTTCCAACATCTTCATAGTCAAAGTCTTCTAGATTTACTAATATTTGCCCTTTGTTAATTTTTTCAGCTCTTTCATAAGCTTCACTATTAATTTTTGTTATTTCTTCTACAAAACAATCATATTTTCTAGATATTTCTCCATAAAAAATAGCTGGTTCTCCATTTTTTATTATGTCTTTTTTTGTAAAAATATCTTTTTCAGACATAAATTTTACATTAAAAATATCTGAAATTACTACCATTGTGCATCCGAAAACAAAGTTAGCAATTTTGATTGTTTCTCCAATAAAGTCATCTGTGTCTTGCATCTTTTCTTACTCCTGAATCTATTTTTAAATTTTTCTACAATAGCTTTTAGCCTTCTAACATTTCCTATAAAATCTATATTTGCATCGCATTCTTTAATTAAGAATAAATCTAGTTCTAAATTTTTTTCTACTCTATTTATCCATAAGTCTGATATTTGCCTATTTAATTCATTTATATCAACTTCTTCAGCTTCTTTTTCTTCTCTTATTTGTTCCCATTTATAGTATTCATCAACTTTCCAAGTGTCTGAAACTATTATCTTTTCTAATTTACAATCATAAAGTTCTCTGTAAACTTCTTCAGTTATCTTATTTTTGTCAACAACTATAAATAAAACGTCTATAGAAGTGTCTGTAAATGCGTTACTTATAACATTTAGTTCTGCTAGTTTATTTCCAATCAATTCTCTAAACTTTTCTTCTGTTTTTCTATATCCAACACCTGGGAAAAGTATATAGAAGGCATATCTTTTTGTGTATTCAAGAGATTTTAAAACGAATATATCATCCACAACTCCCGATTTTTTCCAAGTAAATTGCTTTTGTATGTTCTTTTGCTCCTGCTCAGTTAAATCTTTGAATTTTAGAGAAAATGGTGGATTCATAATCACGCAATCTACTTCAAAATTTTCTCTTTCATACTCAAAAAAACTTTTAACTTCTAATTCAGTGTTTTTAAAGTTCTGTTTAGCTGAATTAATAGAGTTTTCTTGTACATCAACTCCGTAAAGAATTGAAGGATTAACGAATTGCTCTAATTGCCCACTTCCTACTGCACCATCAAAAACAGTTAGATTTTCTAAGTTGATGTATTGTTTAACCTTCTTAGCTACATATTTTCTTAGTTCTGTCCCTGTTATATATTCAGCTAGTTTTTTACTTATTTCACGATTATTATGCTCTTTAAAGCTCATAAGTTAAATCACCTCTTTAGCTATTTTTACGGACTAACTCAAATTCTTTGATGCCATACTCCAATATTTCTACATTGATACCTTTTTCTTTGTATAAAGCTTTAGTGGTTCTTATGAATTCTAATTGTGCTTCTTCTTGCTCTTCTTCGCTCAAAGTCCTTTTTCTGAAGATAGATTTTGTAATAGTTCTCTCACTTGAACCTTCTTTTATTTTCACATCTATTTGATATCTATATATCATTTTTTCCTCCTATCTCTTATATTTTCCAACTTTATATGATTCTAATTTTGCAATATGCTTTTCAAAGTCTTGCTCAGTTAATCCAGTTATTAAAAGTAAATTTATCGTAGCAGTTACTAAGTCTAATGCTTCAGCAACAAATTTATCTCTATCTTTTACATAACTAAAAGTGTATTTTTCAACTACCTCATCCATCAGCTCTTTATATTCTTCTTTAACTTTTCCTAGCTGTGTCATATCGCTTGCATAAGCTATTGATTTATAGTTCATTAGTTTATTTAAGTCTATTTTCATTATCTCCCTCCCAATCAGCTATGTCTTGTATATCTTCGCCGCAATTATAGCATTTACAACACCACACACTTCTCTTAATGTCATTAATGTTTATTGTATTTTTTTTACTATCGAAATCTCTATTAATGATTTTTCTTTCTAATTCAAATTTTGTGCCACCGCACTTTTTACATACCCACATTTTTAGCCTCCAATATTTCCATTGCCATAGTCCATAATCCAGTAGTTCCATATTTGCCCAAATTCTTTATTATAACTTTCCCATTTTTTGTTTCAATTCTTAAAGTTTTTAATCCATAGTCAATTACAATTTCAGAAAGATTATATTTTTCAACTATTTTTTTTAATTCTAAGCAACTAATAACTTCTACCATTTTTTCTTTTTCTTCTTCACTTCTATCATCATAAAAGTATATTAAAGAAGTATTATCAAATATCTTTATCTTTCCTGCTTCCTCTCCCAAAGCTTCTAAAATCTTATCTATAAATCCAGCTTTTAACATTACTCAACCTCCAATCTCTCCTGCTCTTACCTTAGCCCAGAACTTGTCAATTCAAGTATATTTTTATATGCCTGAATATATGATGTTCCAGAATAATCGCTAGTTTTCTTATCTATATGTACTAGCCAGTTATAGCCATTCCAATTCACATTGTTAAAATCTTCTGTTGTGAATTCAAAATCTTCAATATCATCTGCAAAAATTATATGCTCTTGACCTTCTGGGTATGTTATATCTTCCAACCCAAACCCATTATCATCAATCAAGTTTTCAAAGCTATCATTAAATCCAAAACTGTTTGGCAGTATTGGAAATATAGTTTTTACAATATATCCTTTTTTTTCTAATTTTTTTATTATTTGTTCTAATGTCATTTTAATTTCACTCCTTATAATTTTTTGTTTGCTTCTTTAACTTTCTTAATTCTAACTTTCAAACTCTCAACAAGTGCATCTTGTACATTGCCTTTATTTTGTAAAGCTTCCATTACGTCTTCATCTCTAGTCTCTTTACAAACAAGATGATGGATTATTACCTTTTCTGTTTGCCCTTGTCTGTGTAGTCTTTTGTTAGCTTGTTGATATAATTCCAAGCTCCAGTTAAGTCCAAACCATATTACATGATTACCCCCAGCTTGTAAGTTAAGCCCATATGCTGCACTTGCTGGGTGCGCTAATAACAAATCTATCTTTCCTGCATTCCAATCTAACTGGTCTTGGGGAGTTTTCAAAAGTCTTATTCTTAGTTTGGAATCTTTCAAGGCTTCAACTATTCTGTCCTTGTCATGTTGAAAGTTATAAAATACTAAAGCTGGCTTCCCATTTAATTGCTCTATCAGCTCTAAAAATCTTTCAATTTTACAGTCATGAACTTCAAAGACTTTTCTGTTCTCATCATAGATAGCTCCATTCGCTAATTGTAATAACTTGTTAGATAGTGCAGCTGCATTTGCAACTGTGATTTCAGTATCTTCAAGTTCAAGAATAGCTTTCTTTTCAAGTTCATCGTAAGACTTTTTGGCTTTACTATCCAAAACTATAGGCACTTGTTCATAAATTATGTCTGGCAGTTCCAAATAGTCTTCTGCTTTCATGGATATACAGATGTCTGATATTTTTTCATGAATAGCTTCATTTGAACCTTCTTTGGCATCGTAGTTAAAAATTACTGTTCTATTTCTCTGCCCTGGTTCAAAATATCTTTCTCTAAATTTCCCAATAGTCTTTTCTAGTCTTTCTCCCTGGTCCAATAAATATAACTGTGCCCATAAGTCTATAAGCCCATTTGGTGCAGGTGTTCCAGTAAGTCCAACTATTCTAGTTATTTTATTTCTAATAACTTTCAGACTTTTAAATCTCTTTGACTGGTGATTCTTAAAGCTAGACCACTCATCAAGTACCACCATGTCGAATGGCCATGCATTTTTATAATAATCTACCAACCAAGTTACATTCTCTCTATTTATCACATAAATATCTGCTGTTTTTGCAAGTGCCTTTATACGCTTCTGTAGACCTCCTAAAACAAGAGATGTTTTTAGTATAGATAAATGATCCCATTTTGCTATCTCATCTGTCCAGGTAGCCTCTGCGACTTTTTTTGGGGCTATTATTAATACTTTTCCAACTTCAAATCTATTAAATTTTAAATCTGCTATTGCAGATAGAGTTATAATAGTTTTTCCTAACCTAAGCCCATATCCAGCATAAGCCCTAACTTATCATCAGATATCATTCTGTCAATACAGTATTTTTGGTATTCATGGGGTACAAACTTCATTCGGCACCACCTCCTTATCTCTTATATTTTTTATCTAATCTTAAATGTTCTTTCAAATGCTCAGATTGATTTTTAAAAACTTTTAGATTTTCTGGACTATTATTTGATTTATCTCCATCAATGTGGTGGACTACTTCACTAGGAGTGAGTTTTCTTCCCAACATGATTTCTGCTACTATCCTATGCTTATGTTTCCCTAAATATTTCTCATAGGTAGTCTTTTTTCTAGCCTTCACTTTTTTTAATTTAGCTTCTCTCATAGCCATTCTTCTCGATAAATCCATCGAACTGCTATTCATATCAATATTCCATTTTGATAGATGTGGGTGTCTAATATATCCCTCAGGATTAGTAACCTTAGAGATATATTTCATCCTGCATTCTTTGCAACAATAAAAATGTTTATTAGATTTTATTCTACATGGCCATTTGAAAAGTTCTTTCCCACACTATGAACAATTTACTTTAATTTTGGGCATCATGCATCACCTCCTCAATAAACTTATCCACTTCTTTGAAAGACGCGATTACTCTTGCATCACAATTTAAGTTTTTTAGTTTATTTATGAAATTTCTCTGTAAAGGGGATAAATCTTCTCTTTTACCCTCTGCTTTTAACTCCACAAAATAGACATCTCCGCCTGGAACAATAACTATCCTGTCAGGTACTCCTGCATTTCCTGGAGAGGTCCACTTCATACACAAGCCATTTTTATTTTTTACACATTTAACTAAATATGCCTCAATTTCTCTTTCACTTTTTTTCATTAAAAATTTCTCCAGTCTGATAAGTAACTTTCTTAACCTTTTTTCTTATATATATGAAATATAGGATTTAAAGAATTTATAGGATATATATACCCCTTATATTCTTTATTTATTTATATTTATATAGAAAAGAAAGTTACAAAGTTACAAATATATAATAATTTTAATAATATCAATATTTTTTTATGTAACTTTCTATGTAACCGTTAAAAATGAAAGTTACAGTCATTTTTTATAGAAAGTTACAAATCTAAGAAAGTTACACCTAGAAAGTTTCAAAATTTTTAGCTCCCTATTTTTCTTCTGAAACCTTTTTGAACTCCATATTTTCCAAATCTTGAGGACTGTTTTATCTTTTCCCATTTAAATAGAGTAGATAAAATCTTATTAATTTCAATGCTGTCACTCTTTTTTAAATATCTAATGTCCATTTTTAAGGCTTCTTCCCATATTTCAGCGGCACAAACCTTATCTCTTAATATTAAATCACTTTCATCGTATTGCTTACTTGTAGCTTCATATTCATTCAGATATGTTCTTCTAGCAAATAAGTCCATACTATCCCAAGCATTTTTTGGTATTTTCTTATCTAAATAGTCTAAAATAATACCTTTATAAACATTATCTTCTGAGTGTGCATCTTGTTCTTCTTTTGCAATTTTTTCTGCCTCTTTTGATAAAACCAAACTATAAAATTTATTCTTTGCAAGCTCACAAGCCTCAGCCCATATCTGCTCTAACTCATTTTTTAAATCATCAAATATAGATTTCTTAGGCTTATATATGAAACAATCTATTGGCCAGAATCTTCTATTTCCAGTTTCATCTCTTAAAAAGTTAGTATCATTTGCTGTTCCAAAGAATGCACATCTTCTTGGGTATTTTTGTGCCCTTCGCCCATACGAAGCTCTAAAGATATCATCAGTTCTACTAAGGAAATTTTTTACCAGGTTCAACTCCGATTTTCTCAAAGAACTAAGTTCACCCATTTCAAGTATCCAGCTACCTTGTATAAGCTCACATGCATCTTTACCTTCTACATTTACCAAACTATCGTTATACCAGTCCATACCTAATATTTTTAAAAAGGTACTCTTACCTACTCCCTGTGGACCTATTAAGATGGGCATGTTATCCCATTTAATTCCGCCATAAATAGCTCTTTTAACTGCAGCTACTAAAGATTTTTCAGAAACTTCTCTAGTATACGCATTATCTTCACAACCTAAGTAGTCTATAAATAAAGTTTCTAATCGCTTTTCTCCGTCCCATTGAGTCGATTGGAGTCTTGTTGCTACTTTATTTTCTGCATTTTCTTCTGCAATTAGATTAACTCCATCTATGATTTTATTTGTAGATGTGATTCCATAATTACTTTCTAAATACCACCTTAGCCCTGCATCATCTGTATCACTCCAAATTCTATCAGGGGTTTCAAATTTCCTATCCCAAGGTACTCCATCTCTGACTAATATTCTTGAAGCAAATATATCCTTAAAGATTTTAAATTTTAATTCCTTATCATTTCTTAGAATTAAAATTATGTTGGATAGAGTACTGAGAGCTTTCATACCATCGGCACTATACTGAATGCTATCTTTCCAGTTGTCATCATCTTCAACTATTTCACCTTCTAAAATTTCTTCATTCTTATCATCTACTACTGAAAATTCAGCAATAGCTTTTTGTTGTCTTTCTTTTAATAAATCTTTTCTAACATCTGTCTTTGCCATCACCCATTCTTTCATAGCTATCCAAGATGGTAGTTTGGCTACAGGAGTATTAACTTCTGCTTGTATATCTAAATGTCCGAATTTATGTAATCTCACTAAGTCAAAAGCATTTACTAATTTTTGACTACAAGGGTCAGTAGCATGGTGAGAATATAAGAAAAGTCCATCTTGATATACAATAGCTCCAGCAGTAGTACTTCCCCCTATAAAGGTCAATCTATCAGCTACATCACAAGGCTCATATGTTCCTGGTAAAAATTCATCTATAGCTTGATAGATGTTAAATCTTCTGCAAAATGCTCCTACCATTCCTTCTTTTTCTAAAGGGTTTTCTTGCTTCTTCAACATATTCTGGTGGAGTTTTTGTGCATCTGGAACTTCTGGCCAGGTTGATATATCTTTCCAGTTGTCATACATATTAAGTATGGCCGCACCATCTAGCATAGGTTTATCGGCATAAGTAAAGACATAATCACTATCAATAGAATGGCTTGGCCAATACATCAACCTAATTGCTTGAAAGGTAGTAGGGTCGCAATAACGCAACCCTATAAACGATGCTACCTTTCTTGCTATTGGTTCATACTCATCTGCAGAAACATCTTCAGCTAAGGGAAATATGACCCTTATTCTAGGTTTAGTAGTTTGGTGCTTACGAGTGCTATATACAACATAAGCACACTCTAAACTATTAAGAGTTTTTATAATCTTAGTATCATCCTCATAAGCTAAGTTGTCTAAGTCAAGAGTTATTAAACTTCTCCTTTCAACAGTTCCATTTCTTCTAAGATTACCCTTTAGCTTACCACCAACAAAGCCTCCGACATCCTTAATATCATCCTGCTTAGACTTAGAATAAGATAAGAACTCATCTAATGTTTCAGCTGTTACTTTTGGTTTTCCTAATCTATCCACAAATTCAGACCAGGTAATCTCTGTTGTTACCCATTGCTTAGATAATCTGTTATTTGCTTCTGATATTACTAATTTTCTTGAGTTCTCCATCTGATGTCTCCTTTTATCCAAGTTTTATTATTTTAGTTATACAGTCAATTGTTTCCTGGATATCTAAAGTAATTAAATTCCTAAAAGCCTCATTTAACAATAAAGCTTTATTAGATGGTAATCCTTCACATATCCCAAGTATTATAGTAGTCCAATCAGTTTTTAATTTATCAGTAATTGTATTTATTCTGCTTCCACTAAGACGTTGAGAAATTTCATTTCCTTTTAAGGTCCAAGTTAGGTATTCAATAGCTTTCTGATAATCTTCTTTGCCATTCTTTTTTTCAGCGCGAACCAGATACTTAACTACATTCCATATTCTAGTACATAAAGGATTAGGCATACCTTCAACTATAGCATCAGCTAAATGCCTACTTTCAAAATTGCAACCTGGAATCATGTAATGCTTTGGTGAGTGAACATTATCATTCATTGGTACTTCTTTCTCAGGCTTTTCTACCTTATTTTCAGTTTCTTCTCCAATAGCAATTAATATTTTCTTTTCAAGAGTTGGACTTTCTATATTGAGTCTCCCATTTTCTACATAAGACAAAAAGCCTTGAGTAACCCCTATTTTTTCTGCAAATTCTTTTTGAGATAAGTTATTTTCATCTCTGTATTTTTTAATTTTTCTACCTATATGCATAATTTTCCTCCTAATCTTTCATATAATAACTACCAGTAAATCCAGCAGCATTTAATATTAATCCTTTAGCCCAACTTATTTCCTCAGTCATAGTTTGTATAACTTCTTCTAATTTAACTGTTGTTGGAACATCAAGTATTACCTCATCATGAACATGGAATACTATTGGCCAACCTTTATCTTTTACTCTTAACAAAGTTTCTGCTAAGCAGTCTCTTGCGATAGCTTGCACAATGTTTTCCGTTAATTTGCCACCATAAGTTGGAATAACTTCCCACTTCTTAGATGTTTGGTTAATACCCATATAATGCACCTGCATCTGTCCAAACTGGTTTTCTTTTAAAAAAGGTTTTGGATAGAAAAGTTTTCTACCACTTGGCAATTCTATTGTGAAAAAGTCTTGGCCATAAATAAAGTCATACTCTCTTGCTAACTTTACACACTTAACCATTTGAGGTTCTCCAGTTTCTAAAACTTCAACTGCAGCATTCTCTAATGCATACCATAGCTCCACAATTCTTTTAGATGATTTTCTCCATCTATCAACAATGTCTTTCATTTCTTCATCGGTTAAGCCCATATCTGCTGCACCCATAGCAGTTAAAGCTCCAACACTACCTTGGTAACCTAGGGCTAGCTCTGCAACTTTACCTTTGGCTCTAAGATGATAATTTTCTTCACCTTTTGCTATTGTGCTTATTGGCACTCCAAACATTTGAGAGGCTGAGGCTTCATAAATTTTTCCATGAGTTTTGAATACTTCCATTCTCCACTCTTCTCCAGCAAGCCATGCTATAACTCTTGCCTCTATTGCTGAGAAATCAGATACAACAAAGTGATTTCCTTCTGATGGAATAAATGCTGTCCGAATAAGCTGTGACAAGGTATCAGGTATGTTTCCATAAAGCATTTCTAATAGTTCTCCATCGCCTTTTTTAATAACATCTCTAGCTATATCTAAAGTTTCTATATAATTTCTTGGCAGGTTCTGTACTTGAACTAATCTTCCAGCATATCTACCAGTTCTGTTAGCTCCATAGAATTGTAACAGCCCTCTTACTCTCCCATCTTTGCACATAGCTTCGTCCATAGCTTTATACTTTTTAACAGACGTTTTAGATAATTCTTGCCTTATCTCCAAAACTCTTTTTGCTTGCCCATCTTCTAAAGTATCTACCATTTTTTCAACTGTAGCTTTTTGTAAATTCTCAACATCTTCTCCAGCTTCTTCTAACCAACTAAGTAATTGACTAGTAGAATTAGGGTTATCTAATTTAGTTATATCTCTTGCTTCTTCTAGTAAATTAGCCCTCGATAATGCATCTATAAATAAAGCACCATTAACTAAATCACTGTCTACTCTTACTCCATAAGCGTTCATAAAAGTATCTAGTACCCACAGATTCCATTCTCTTTCAGGGACAGGGAAACAGCTTAATCTTCTACCTATTTCCATTTCTGTAACTACATCTTGAATACAGTATTCTTTAAATAGTTCCCATTTTTCTGGAGCATGTTGAGGCAAGTTTCTAGTTCTGTTTCCATTACTTTTAGTAGGATTACATGGTATACAGAAATATCTGATAAGAGCACTTCCTGTTGTAAGTTTTTTCTTATCTTGTGGCAGTCCCATAGCATTTCCAATAGCAGCCAATCCAGCGGTATATCCACAATAAAGCCCATGTACCATAGTACAATGCCATTGCTCCAAAGGAGTTTCTATTCCTGCCATATTCAAACACCACCACTCAAAGACAGCATTATAAGCATACTTAATACAAGACTCGTCTTTTAAAAGGCCTAATACTTCTCCAGGAATAGTTTCGCCTTTAGCTAGGTCTACTATTTTTACATCTTGGCCATCAATTGAATAAGCGAATAAAAGTATCTGAAAATCATCACTCATTGCATACTTATATGCACCTGATTTACCTATGTCTACAGAGCTAAATGTTTCTATATCTATATTTAAAGTTCTCATAATCGCTCCTTTTTTGAAATTGAAAGGCAGTTTTAATACTGCCTCTCTATTAAATTTATAGTATTGGTTCTCCAGTAACTGGATCTATTTCAACCTCATCAAATTCATTTTCTGCTTTAATTCCTACAGCTGATAAAGGTTCTCCATCCATTAGCTTTTGAACATTACCTAGACCACAACCTATTCCTTTTTTACCACTTACTGCATAAGGGAAAAAGTTCACTGATACTCTCGCATAAATTCCTGAATACACTTCTGATTGATTAAGAATTGGTTGAGCTCTTACATCAACTATTCCAGGTTGATAATCAATTTTTGCACTTGCTGTAAATACCCAGTGACCTTTACATTCGGGTCCAAATTCTTGTCCATCAGAAGGTCTTACTCCATCTCCATCATATATAGGGATAGTTGGTTTTGGAGGTTTAACTCCATTCCACACACTGCTAATTCCTTTTTCTATTGCAGCATTTATTGCAGCATCAAGTTTCATCTTAGTTTGTACATCAGTTTTTGGAACTAAAATTGTACAACTGTACTTTTCTTCTTGCCCTTTTTCTGCTGCATAAGGTTTAAATAAATGCACATAACTTAATCTTACTTTCCCTGTCATTACTCTAGTATCATTTGCCATAAATATCACTTCTCCTTCTATAAACTATTAATATCATCTACTACACTAAATTCATCCTCAGCCTTTATCTTGTTTGTTATTGCTTCTCTTTTATCAGAAGTTTCAACAAGAGTAGGCTTTCCTGCATTCATAACTATTAAATTTCCAACTAAATTATTAAATTCTTTTTTACCTACCATCTTTTCTATTTGTGCTAAAGTTAAATACTTTCTTTCATATAAAAGTTCTTCAGCTATTCCATTATCAACCAGTACCTTTATAGCCTCATCAGTATTTTTAAAACTTCTACTGCCTCTACCATTAACTGCCTTCCAGCCAGGTACTTCATTTCCTTTTAAACTTTCAGATAAAGCATATTCTTTCAAGTCCTCAGCCCATTTAGCTAAATCTTTTGCTTTTTCTAATATCTCTCCTATTTCTTCTAAGGTTAATTGGTCTGCTGCTTTAAATTCATACTTAGCAAGTTCAAGGTTTACATTGGCTCTTTCTTTACAAATAGCTTTTGCTTTACAAAACTTGCAATGTTCTCCGCAGTTAAAATCTCCTTCACCTTTTAAAGCCATAGTAGCTTTTTCTTGAGCTATCTTTGCAAACTCTAATAAATAATCCAAGCTACATTCCCAAGTGTCTATATTAGCCAAGCGAGGCTGCACAATAGACATTTTTATATGAGCTATTGGGAATATTATTTCATAAGCAAGATAAGCTCCAAGTGCATACAAAAGTAACTGTTTGTTATTTTCTACACTTACAGGAACACCTTTACCATATTTAAAATCTATGATGTGTAAGGTATCATTAGAGATTAGAATACAGTCAGCAGTACCAAAGCCATCAGGAACATATTCTGAAAAATCTACTCTCTGTTCTACTGCTATATGGGGAGTAGTTGAGTAAGAGTACATTTGTTCTTGAATAAATTCTACATACTCATCTGTATAACCTTGCATTTCTTCCTGATATAACTCTTTTTCTTTTAGCTTCTTCATTGCAGCTGTAAATTTCCTAGAAGTTAAACCAGGATCTATTAATTTTCTTACTTTCAATTCTGCTATTTCATGTGCTAGACTACCTTCTTTTGCATATTCACTTTCTACATCTTCAAACTGTTCACAGAGTTTGACAGAAGGTGGACAAGCTATCCACCTTGCAGCACTAGAAGGTCCTAAAAGTGCATGTGCCATTAAACATCAGCTCCTAAGTTTTTAAGTTCTTGAACAAAAGCTCCATATTTTTCTTTTGGTAAAACTGTTATAGCCTTAACTCCAAAACTAGATAATAGATTTACTAATACTGTTCTGTTATTATCTATATCCTTATTTACCCAAGCAGCTGCTATTTTTTGTAAATCTGCTGCAGTATATTCAGCTGTCTTAGTTGGTAAAGGGGATGCTGTAGCTACAGGTACTTCTTCTTTTTTAGTTGGTGCAGTAGGTAGTTTTTGAGCTGGAGCTTCTTCTACCTTTTTAGCGACTTCTTTTGTTTCTTCTACTTTAGAGATAGCTTTTTCTATAGCCCTATTGATTGCTTTTTCTGTACCTGATTTTGGAGACCCTACATTTTCCGCCAAACTTATATAGTTTAGTCTCATAAAATCCATCATTTCTTTGCTAACTTCTTCTACACTTCCAGTAAATTCTATTTTTAACATTTTCATATCCTCCTATTTGCATTTTTTATCAATTTGTTGTAATATATAATCAAAATTTGGTTGATGGTCTGTTGTAGATGTGGTAGTTGCAACAGACTTTTTATTTATTCTCAGCATACTGAACACCTCCTTCACACAGAATAATTCCATAAGTCTTCCATTGGTATAGTTAACGGCTCTCCTGTTCTTATATTCTCTAAAACCGCAATATCCCCATCTTCTAAAACTAACTCATAATAGCTATCATTAATTAAAAACATTTCTATCACCTACAATTTATCTACAAGTCTTATAATAAGTTCCCCAACTCTAATCTTTTCATTGATTACCTTAATTTCTCTAAAATCATCCATGTAAACTTCTAGCATTTCTTTAATGATTTCTTGTTTATAACTAGATTTATTTACAGGCATTTCCTTTAAAACTTTGTATTCTTTACCTATTTTTTCTAAATAGCCTTTATCTTTTAATCTATTTATATAAACTCTAACTACTCCATCATTTATCTTTAAATCCTCAGATATTTCCTTATTTGTTGCAAAAGTATTACATCTCACATACTCCAACACTTCTTCTATTTTAGTCATTTTTACCAACTCCATTTAATCTCTCAATGCCAGAGGCATAACTATATACATCAGATTATCTTTTCTAAACTGGCAAGCATTTCTATTATTTTTAGCCAAAGCAACATCAAAGCTCTCGTCTTTTATATACTTAAGCCATAAGTCCACATATTTAAAGTTTAGAGTTGTTTTTAGTTTAGCCTTTTTATTATCTAGCTCTAAAACATCTAACAGTAAAGCAGAATTTCCATTCAGATAGGCTTCAACAATTAACTCCCCTTCTTCAAAGCAGAAATATCTTTTTACATCGGAACCATCTACCACTTTTAACATTTTCCAAACTATATCATCTGTTATTTTTTCAATAGCTTTTGCTTTTGAATAACTTTCATATTCATATCCATTAATAAATGTTTTTATATCAGGTACTTTTGCATTGGGGATTGGGTCATATTCAGTTACACCATCATCTACTTGAATAGCTAATTTTCCATCTTTTAAAATCGCCATAGAATATGCTTTTTTTAATTCTTCTAATACTGATATAGAATAAATTTTTGCATTATCTGCTCCAGGTAATTCTTCATTTGTATCTTTTACTACTGCTAGTCTGTATGTATCTGCGAAACCTACATATTTTCCAGACGCAATTAAACCTTTTATACTTTCATTTTTAGCAATAGTAGAAAAGTGCATTAAGTCTTTTATGTCCTTTTCTTTTAAAACTAATACTTGCTTACCCATATTTTTAGAGTTGTATTCTTTTATATCCATTTAATTATCACCTTCTTTTGCTTTATCTTTCTCTAAATCTTCTAAAATCATCGTCCAGATTCCTGTTACTCCATATTTTCCAAAACCTCTTAAACATACAAACTTAGTTCCTTTATGTATTTCAATATTTTTAAATCCGTAATCTATATAAATTCTGTATTCTCCAACAACCTTATTAAGCTGTAGAGTATAGATATGTTTAAGTATTTCTGCATTACCATCAACATCTTTGCTATCTTTAAAGCAAACAGTAACCTCTTTACTATCTATCCAAATTCTGTGAGCTTCATCTTGCATAACTTCCAAAATCTTATCTATAAATTTTGCTTTTAACATCTACATCACCTTTAATCCGCTATGTGTTTATGATCAAACCAAGTAAAGAACACTGGTTCATTTTTTGTTATTTCTGGGACTTTTAAATCTATAAAATCTAAATAAGTTCTAAATCCATCAGCATAATTTACATCAATAATAAAATCATTCCCTCTTATTATTAACTTTTCATTTATTTCATCTCTATTCCAGTTATAATTAGCTGCTCCTGCTAATTTATAAAATTTTTCTTTCCCAATGTTGTACTTCCCTATTACAAATACATCTGTAACATCTTCCCAAGTTTTATTGTTCTTTTCTAATAGATTAAGTGTTTCATTTAGTAGATTTTTGTTATTTTCCATTTTTCCTCCTTGAATTTTTCTAATATTTGTAGTACAATTCAAGCAAATAGAATTATCTATTTACTTTTATTCAAAACATCTGAAATACTTTGGTCGGTAGTGTCAGATGTTTTTTTATTTTCTTCCTCTTTTTTATCTTTTAATTTTTTAGCTGTTAATAGCATTGCTAAAGCTAATAACCCTCTTGTTGCATTATTCACTGTGCTAATCTCCTTTCCACTTCTTTTTCCACCAAGTCATTAAGAACTTCCTTAAAAGCTTCCTTAACAACCTTTTTAATAATCTCTATATCTAATGCATTCGCACCTCTTAAATGGTTATCAAATGCTAGCTTAGGTATGTCATAAGACCAATTCTTTGGTCCTATTTTTGTTGCAGTACATCCAGGAATTTTCCCAGCTTTTATCTGTTCTCTTATAAATTGTGGAGTGCGACTTTTTAGTTTTGCCGCTTCTCCAACAGTGTAGTTATTCTTTTCCATATTTCACCTCCTTATACCCATTTTAATAAAATTTCTATGGGCTTATTTATGCAGTACCACACCACCCTAGCACCCCATTTTATTTTGAATTTAACAATATTTATTACACTTGCTTTTGCAAAATTTTTACCCCTTATTTTCTTTTCCATTTACTCCCTCCATTTCTATATATTTTTTTATTATTTCTACTGCTTCCACCAGTGTTATTCCAGCTGGAAAAGGTATTTTATTCCAGTATTTTTTTAATTGTTTGCAATGCATTTAATTCCTCCTTTAATGCTTCATTCCTTTATAAAGCTTATCCAACTTTTCTAATGCTACTTCTCTCATTTCATGCTTACTAACTGCTAAAACATCTTTAATATTTGAGTACCAAATTTCAGCTATTTTCTTATCAGAATAGTGGTTGTAGTCAATCCCTAATAAATCCATTTGTGGTTTACCTCCCAATACAACCAAACAAAATATTATCTTTGCTTCATGATTTTTAAAATATAAGTCTTCCATTATTTTCTCCTCTTATTTGTGTTATAATCATCTCTAAGGAGGTGATTACTTTGAAATCTTTTATTGAATGGTTAAAAACATCTCAGTACCTAAATTCTGATAGTATTAAAGGTGATATTGCTAGAGATATATTAAGAGATAAGACTTTCCCTGATACATCTGAAGAAGATAAATTAGTATCTTATATGAATAGTAAGTTAAAGTATGGAGCTTTAGCACCTATATCAGAATTTAAAACTATTTATAAATCCTATTTAGCTTATATCAACAAGGATAACTAAACATTTATCAGGAATATTTATTTTTTCATCTCTTGAGGAATATTTACCTTTAATTTCTATGTCGTATTCTTCATATATCCCTGCTTTAAAAATTTGAACTTTTTCACTGTCATTTTTTTCCATAGTTTTCACTATTAAAGTTAAATCTTCTCTTGTTAGTTTCTTATCTTCTATGAGCTGATTTAACTTTTTTATTTCTTCTGTTGTTCCTTCTACCTTAAATCTTCTATAAATATTTTCCATACTTCTCCTTTCTTTTTTTGTTTACTTTAAGTGCCTAAAAAGATTAAAAAAATATTTTTTCTCTTTCTTTTTCATTAAGATTTAAAAGTTCAGATATTTTTTTAACTTCTGAGACCTTAAATTCATTTTCTCCATTCACTTTTTTTCTCATCCCAAAAGGACTTAAATTCAATTGTTTAGCAATCCAATTAAAACGATATCCACTCTCTTCAATTTTCTTCTTTAATAACTCTGTTTCAATCATAAGAAACCTCCTTTCTTTTTTGTTTACTTTAAGTGTCTAACATAATATAACATGATGTTCTCTAAAAGTCAACATATTTTTTAAAAAAAAATAAAAAAAGTTGCTTTTTAGTGACTAATGTTATATAATTCAATTAATAAAAGCTAGGAGGTAAAATTTATGACACTTGGTGAAAAGGTTAAATTAAAAAGAGAAGAATTAAATCTTTCGCAAGAAGAATTAGCTGAAAAAATGAATTACAAATCAAAAACATCTATACATAAGATAGAGGTTGGAATTACTGATCTTCCTTTATCAAAAGTAAAAGAATTAGCTGCTGTTTTAAAAACAACTCCAGCTTACTTGATGGGGTGGGAAGAAGATAAATCTGATGTAGATTTAGTTAAGTCTGATGATTTAGATAAGTCTGATGATTTTAAAATGGTTGCTAGGGATTATAATAAGTTATCAGAAGACAAGAAAAAACTTTTCAAATCAATGATGAAAAACTTCATGAAATCATTGAATGAAGATGAGTAAAGGGGTTATGTTTGTGGTAAGGATAGATAATAAAGTGTTATATGATAAATCTCAGGCTCGAGCTTATGAGGTTTTGATAAATTACTCAGATGGCATATTGCCTGTGAATCCTTTTAAGATTATAGCCTGTAGAGATGACATAAAAATTTGTTCTTACAGGAAATATATAAAAGAATTGAGAAAAAATGAGTTTTATAAAGATTTATCAGATAAGCAATTTCTAAATTTTTTACCTAGTGATGAAGGATTTTCCATTAAGTATAATGGATTATATCATATCTTTTTTAATGAAAGTAAACCTGTTAAGAGAATTAGATGGACTATTTTTCATGAATTAGGGCATTATTTTTTAAAACACCTTGATGAGGGAGAAAATGAAAAAAGATTCTTTAGAGATACTGATGAATACGAAAAAATTTTAGAAAAGGAAGCTAATTGTTTTGCAAGGCATTGTAGTTCTCCTTTACCTGTTGCATTTTATTTTTATTTTCTAAAGTATGGCAAGAGAATACCTTCATTGGAATTTTGTAAATATTTTTTCGATATGAGTATGAACACTACTAAAATATGTTTAAACCATTTTAAAAAATATTATTCACACTATATTGATGAGAAAAAGCATGAAAAATTGATTAACAAATTTAAAGATTCCAGCAAAAATCTGTATGCGAAATTGTGTGTGAATAGATGGAATAACTATATAGAACTAATTAAAAAACTATAAAAAAATACCCCTCTCGAGTTCGTAACTCTAAAGGGGTTAAAAAGAGTGTGTCCTCTTTTTTGTTCATCCACACAAATTATAACACACTCTTGCTTTTTATGCAATTTGAAAGGAGTGTGATTTTTTAATGCGTAGAGAAAATGGAACAGGCACAATTTATAAGATTAAAGATAGAAAGCTTAGAAAGCCATTTAAGGTTATAGTTGTAACTGGATATGATTTAGAAACTGGGAATCCAAAAAGAAAAGTTTTAGGATACTATGCTAAAGCATCTGAAGCTAATGAAGCTTTAGCTAATTATGTAAAGAATAAAGATACATATGATTTAAAAAGATTAACTGTAAAAGATATATTTGAGAGATGGTGGGCTATTCATGAGCCAAAAATAAAACCAAATACAATAGAGCATTATCAAGTATCTTACAATAGGTATATTTCAAAAATAAAAGATAGAATTTTTTCAGAATTAAAAACAATAGATCTTCAAGATTTTTTTGATAAAGAAATTAAAACTTGGTCATCTCAATATCATGCGAAAGTAGTATTAAGAGGCATGTACAAATATGCTCTGAAGTATGAAATAGTTGACAAAGACTATTCTGCATTAGTTGAGTTAATTAAAAGAGAAAGAGTTATCACTAGAAAAATATTTACAGAAAATGAAAGGGAAATATTGTTTAATTTAGATAGTAGGATATGTAAAGTACTGTGTGTTTTAATATACACAGGATTAAGAATAGAGGAATTCTTATCTTTAAGAAGAGAAGATATTGAAAATAATTTTATTTTTTTAAAACAGTCAAAAACATCAGCAGGAGTTAGAGCTATCCCGATTCACAATAAAATAAGAAATATTGTAGATTCATTTCTGAGTGAGAATATGAAATTTCTATTTACTTGGAAAGGGATGAATAAAAAAGCTAACTATGATACATTTAGAATGAATTTTAAAAAAGTTATGGAAGAGTTAAGAATGGAGCATACAATTCACGACACTCGTCATACTTTTGCAAGTATGTTGAATAAAGCTGGTGCAAATGATGTAGTAATATCAAATTTAGCAGGGCATGAGGATAAAGAATTTACTAAGAAAATTTATACTCATACTGAGTTAGAGGAATTAGAATCTGCTATTAATCTTTTACAATAAAATAACACCACAATCACATCTACTAAAATAAAAATAGTGGTGTAAATTGTGGTGTACATAGTGTTAAAATTTTATAGTTTTTCACAAGTTTAACAGCTTTTTTAAAACTCTAAAAAGTGTATTAAAAGGCTAATTTATAGATAATTTGCATTAATTTAATTTAGAAAATCAATGTAATAATAAATGGTGTTGACAGAAGAAATTTTTATACTAACTAACAATAAGAATTGTTAAGATTTTCTTTTGTAATTTGTGAAAACATTTCTTTTATATCAGAAAAATATTTTAAAAAGTACTCACCAAAATCTTTACCTTTATTTTTCATTAAATTGATAGTTATAGTTTCCTCTAGCTCTAATGAAACAAATTTTTTCTCTATTTCTTCAGATATTTCTAAATCAGTAATATTATAATAAGTTATTGGATGGCTTTTATAAAGTTTTTCTTCATCTGAGTTAGAATTATTTAAAGTTTTTAGTTCAGCATTACTTTTTTTAGGAATGCCTAACTCAATTACATCATCTTTAGCTATCCATCTAAATTCTCCATTTTTATGTTGAAAATTTTTTAAAATGTTACCTGTAAAACAATTATAATTTTCTAAATTTTTAAATTTATTTTTTATTTCATTAGGAATATTTTCAATATCAGTTATTCTAAAAATAGTATTATAAATATCTTCTTTTTTTAAGATATTCCTAAAACCAACAAGTAATATTTTTCCAATATATTTTCCTTTCCTTTCTGGAATATCATGGAATAATGATGAAGGAACAAATTTATTACTGCTTTCTTCTGTAATTCCTAAAGAAGTTGATTTCAAACTTCTATTATTTTTAGTAATAAAAGAATCTATAAAAAGCCAATTACTATTTCCTTTTTCTGGAGAAAATTTATAATAAATTGAAGGTGAATAGAAAATATTTTGTAAATCTGAAAAATGTTTCAATTTAATTTCTGTGAAGTTTCCAATTTTGATATTAGATAAATCTAATCTTCCATTTTTAATAGCTTTATAGAAGTTTTTAGCAGTACTTTTATAATTGTTTTCTATGAATTCAATTCCTGTGAGATGTTTAAAATGCCCAGAATTAAATATTAATTTAAATTCTTTTAAAATTCTCTGTTCTTCATAAATACATAAAAATTCTTTGTTTAAAAAGTATTCTTCATATATTTTTTGAGCAAGATTTAATTTTTTTAATAAAAGATTTCCCTGCATAATTCCTCCAATAATAAAAGGCTACTTATAAGTAGCCTTTTTGTCAAGTTTTTTGGTTGCCTGCCAACTAACTAGCCCTTATGTCTAGCATATCTCTTCAGGTTTTTCGGTTGCCTGCCAACTAACTAGCCCTTATGTCTAGCATATCTCTTCAGGTTTTTTGGTTGCTTGACCAACACTAAATTATAAAACTTAATAACTGTTTTTTACATTATAACATAAGCAATATTTTTTTCAACAATAATTTTATGAGTTTAAATTTTTTTATTTTTTTTTAGTTTTATAGAATCTTTCATTCCATCTGAAGATATAAAAATTTAAATTAAGTATTTTAAAAACTTGCTAAATTATTCAAACTATAATATAATCATACCAAGGAGATTTATGTAAAAGAAGCGCCAGAACTCTTTTTAGAGTTGACGAGGATTGGAATTATCGAAGTTTTCGGCGGATATTCCAAAGGTGGTTACAACCATTATCAACAAAAACATAGAGCAATTTGTGTAACAAAGAGATAATAGTAACAGTCTCCTATTTTTATAATGAAAATTTGTAGGAGGTTTTTTTATGTGTGGAATAATTGGTTATTCTGGGAGTAATGCAAATGCAGTAGAGGTTTTATTAGAAGGACTTGAAAAGGTTGAGTACAGAGGTTATGATTCAGCAGGTATTGCTTTTGTAACTGACACTGGAATTCAAATTGAAAAGAAAGAAGGAAAATTAGAAAATTTAAAAAATCATATGAAAAATTTTGAAATCCTTTCTTGTACAGGTATAGGGCACACTAGATGGGCAACTCATGGAGTGCCGACTGATAGAAATGCTCATCCTCATTATAGTGAAAGTAAAGATGTTGCACTTATTCATAATGGGATTATTGAAAACTATGCAGAAATTAAAAAAGAATTATTAGAGCAAGGAGTAAAATTTAGTTCAGACACAGATACAGAAGTTGTGGCACAACTATTTTCAAAATTATATGATGGAGATTTATATTCAACTCTTAAAAAAGTTTTAAAAAGAATAAGAGGAACTTATGCTTTTGCTATAATTCACAAAGATTTTCCAGATAGAATGATTTGTTGTAGAAATCATAGTCCTTTAATTGTTGGACTTGGAGATCATCAAAACTTTATTGCTTCTGATGTTTCAGCAATTTTGAAATATACAAGAGATATTATTTATCTTGAAGATGGAGATGTTGTTTTAGTAACTAAGGATAATGTTACTGTCTATGATAAAAATGAAAAACAAGTGAAAAGAGAAGTAAAAAAGGTTGAATGGAATTTTGAACAAGCTTCAAAAGGTGGGTATGCTCACTTTATGATAAAAGAAATTGAAGAGCAACCTGAAATTATTGAAAAAACTTTAAATATATATACAGATAAAGAGAAAAATATAAAATTTGATGAACAATTAGAAGGAATAAATTTCCATGATATAGATAGAATATACGTTGTAGCTTGTGGAACTGCCTATTATGCAGGTTTACAAGGACAATATTTTATGAAAAAATTATTGGGTATAGATGTATTTACAGATATAGCTTCTGAATTTAGATATAATGACCCTGTAATAACAAATAAAACATTGGCTATTTTTGTAAGTCAATCAGGAGAAACTATTGATACTTTAATGTCAATGAAGTATGCAAAAGAAAAAGGAGCGAAAACTCTTGCCATATCTAATGTTTTAGGTTCTACAATAACAAGAGAAGCAGATAATGTTATTTATACTCTTGCAGGGCCTGAAATTTCAGTTGCTTCAACTAAGGCATATAGTTCACAAGTTTTAGTTATGTATTTATTATCATTATACATGGGAGCTAAACTTGGAAAAATTCAAGAAAAAGATTATCAAAAATATATTTCTGATATCAGTTTATTAAAAGAAAATGTAGTCAAATTAATCAGTGAAAAAGAAAAAATTCATGATATTGCTAAAAAAATAAAAGATATAAAAAATGGTTTCTATCTTGGAAGAGGAATAGATGAAAAAGTAGCTAGAGAAGGTAGTTTGAAGATGAAAGAAATTAACTATATTCATACTGAGGCACTGCCTGCTGGAGAATTAAAACATGGAAGTATTGCCCTTATAGAAAAAGGAGTTTTAGTTGTTGCTATTTCAACTAATTTAGAAATGGATGAAAAAGTTGTATCAAACATAAAAGAAGTTAAGGCAAGAGGAGCTTATGTTATTGGAGTTTGCAAAGAAGGAAGCTTAGTCCCAGAAGTTGTAGATGATGTAATTCAAGTTAAAGACAGTGGAGAGCTATTAACACCTGTACTTGCAGTTGTAGGTTTACAATATTTAGCATATTACACTTCTTTGGAAAAAGGTTTTGATGTTGATAAACCAAGAAATCTTGCAAAATCTGTAACAGTGGAATAAAATAAAGCCCATTAAAGTGGAGGAAGTCTAAAATGGAAATCAATAAGAGAATTGAAGAAGCTAGAAAAGTTATGAAAAAGTATAAGGTTGATGCCTATATAGTAACAAGTTCTGATTATCACCAAAGTGAATATATTGATGATTATTTTAAAGGTAGAGAATATTTATCAGGTTTCACAGGCTCAGCTGGAGTGTTAGTTATATTCAAAGATGAAGCTTGTCTATGGACAGATGGAAGATATCATATTCAAGCAGAAAAACAACTAAAGGGTAGTGAAATTAAATTATTTAAACAAGGTAATTTTGAAGTTCCTACTTATAAAGAATATATAATTTCTAAATTAGCTGAAAATTCTAAAATTGGTATAGATGCAAAAATTCTTTTGTCTTCTGATGTCAATGAGATTCTTTCAAAGAAAAAATACAAGATAGTTGATTTTGATTTACTTGAAGAAGTTTGGGATAAAAGAAAAAAATTACCTAATGGAAAAATATTTATTTTAGAAGATAAATATACTGGAAAAACATATAAAGAAAAAGTTAAAGAAATAAGAGAAATTTTAAAAGAAAAGGGAGCAGACTACAATATTATTTCAAGTTTAGATGATATTGCTTGGATATATAATTTTAGAGGTGATGATGTTCAACATAATCCTGTAGCTTTATCATTTACAATAATTTCTAAAAAAAATTCAATTCTATATATAGATAAAAATAAATTAGATGATAAAACTCAAAAATATTTTAAAGATAATAAAGTTGAAATCAAAGAATACTTTGAATTTTTTGAAGATATAAAAAAATTAAAAGGAAATATTTTAGTTGATTTTAATAAGATTAGTTATGCAATTTATGAAGCTATCAGTAAAAATACTTTAATTAATTCTATGAATCCAAGTACATACTTAAAGGCTCATAAAAATGAAACTGAAATTACTAATACAAAAGAAATTCATATTCAAGATGGAGTTGCTATAGTTAAATTCATGTATTGGCTTAAAAATAACTATAAAAAAGAAAATATCACAGAATTTTCTGCTGAAGAAAAAATTAATTCTTTAAGAGAAAAAATAGAAGGATATATAGATTTAAGTTTTTCTACTATTTCTGCTTTTGGAAAAAATGCAGCTATGATGCACTATTCTGCACCTGAAAAAAATTCAACAAAAATAGAAGATGGAGTATATTTACTTGATTCTGGTGGAACATATTTAAAAGGAACTACTGACATAACAAGAACTTTCTTTTTAGGAAAAGTAGGGAAAGAAGAAAAAAATGATAATACTTTAGTTTTAAAAGGAATGTTAGCACTATCGAGAGCAAAATTTTTATTTGGAGCAACTGGAACAAACTTAGATATATTAGCTAGACAATTTTTATGGAATGTTGGAATTGATTATAAATGTGGAACAGGACATGGAGTAGGACATATCTTAAATGTACACGAAGGACCTCATGGTATTAGATTTCAATATAATCCTCAAAGATTGGAAGTTGGTATGATAGTTACTAATGAACCAGGTGCATATATTGAAGGTAGTCATGGAATAAGAATAGAAAATGAACTTTTAGTAAAAGAAGCATGTGAAACTGAACATGGACAATTCTTAGAATTTGAAACTATAACTTATGCTCCTATTGATTTAGATGGAATTGTAAAAACTCTTTTAACAAAAGAAGAAAAGCAACAACTAAATGAATATCATTCAGAAGTTTATAAAAAATTGAGTCCATACTTAAATAAAAAAGAAAAAGAATTTTTAAAAGAATATACTAAAAGTATTTAGATGGAGGAGAACAAAATGAGACAAGATTACGAAACTTCAAAGTTATATTATGGCTTTCCAGTAATTTTACTTGGATATAAAGATGCTAATTTTAAATATAATTTCACAACTAATAGTTCATCATATACACTTGGAGATATGATGGTTATAGGTTTTCATTCAAGAAGTAATGCTGCTAAACAAATTACAAATTTTAAAGAATTTACTGTAAATGTACCTAGTGAAAATTTAATGAATGAAATTGAAATAGGAGGATTTTTTCATAAAGTGGATAAAATTCCTTTAAGTAAACTAGAATATGAAATAGGAGAATTTGTTGATGCTCCATTATTTACCGCTTGTCCTATTTCTATTGAATGTAAGGTTGAAAATGTTGTTATGTATGGAGAAAATGCGAATGTAATTGCAAGTATTAAAAAGCGTGTTGTAAATTCTAATTTAATTGAAGATGGGAAATTGAATTCAGATAAATTAAACCCTGTTATATTTTTAGGAGATGAACATGAAAAAATTTATCGTTATTTAAGAAATCTTAGTGATAAGGCAGGAAAATTTTATAAAAGCCAATTTGAATAATGAATAATATTAGAGAGAGATTATGATGAGTTACAGCCAAAATCTCTCTTTTATTTTTTTTAGATATATGCTATAATCAATTATGACAAAATTAGTAAAGAATTGAAATTAAAAAGAGGAGGACAGTATGGAAAATATATTAAAAAAATCATATAAAATGTTTATAAATGGGGAATGGGTAAATTCAAGTAATGGGGTTATGGTAAAGACTTATGCTCCTTATAATAATGAATTATTATCAGAATTTCCTGATGCAAGTGAAAGTGATGTAGATTTAGCAGTTAAAAGTGCAAAAGAAGCTTTTAAAACTTGGAGAAAAACAACAGTAAAAGAAAGAGCAAGAATTTTAAATAAAATTGCTGATATTATAGATGAAAATAAAGATTTATTAGCAACAGTTGAAACTATGGATAATGGTAAACCAATAAGAGAAACAAAATTAGTTGATATTCCATTAGCAGCAACTCATTTTAGATATTTTGCAGGATGTATTTTAGCAGATGAAGGGCAAGCAACTGTTTTAGATGAAAAGTTTTTAAGTTTAATTTTAAGAGAACCTATTGGAGTTGTTGGACAAATTATCCCTTGGAATTTCCCATTCTTAATGGCAGCTTGGAAATTAGCACCAGCTCTTGCAGCAGGAGATACAGTAGTTTTAAAACCATCTAGTACAACAACATTAAGTTTATTAGTTTTAATGGAACTTATTCAAGATATAATTCCAAAAGGAGTTGTAAACTTAGTTACAGGAAAAGGAAGTACAGCTGGTGAATTCTTAAAAAATCACCCTGATTTAGATAAATTAGCTTTCACAGGTTCAACAGCAGTTGGTAGAGATATAGCTCTTGCAGCAGCAGAAAAATTGATTCCTGCAACTCTTGAATTAGGTGGAAAATCAGCAAATATTATTTTAGATGATGCTGATATAGAAAAAGCCCTTGAAGGAGCTCAACTTGGAATATTATTTAATCAAGGACAAGTTTGTTGTGCAGGTTCAAGAATATTTGTACAAGAAGGAATATATGATGAGTTTATAGAAAAACTTGTAAAGAAATTTGAAAATATTAAAATTGGAAATCCATTAGATCCTACAACTGTAATGGGAAGTCAAATAGATGCAAGACAAGTAAAAACTATTTTAGAATATGTTGAAATAGCTAAACAAGAAGGTGGAGTTGTTTTAACAGGTGGAGTAAAATATACTGAAAATGGTTGTGATAAAGGAAACTTTGTAAGACCAACTTTAATAACAAATGTTAATAATGGTTGTCGTGTTTCTCAAGAAGAAATCTTTGGACCAGTGGCTGTTGTAATTAAGTTTAAAACAGATGATGAAGTTATTGCACAAGCAAATGATAGTGAATATGGACTTGGAGGAGCAGTATTTACAAAAAATATCAATAGAGCTTTAAGACTTGCAAGAGAAATTCAAACAGGTAGAGTATGGATAAATACTTATAACCAAATTCCAGAACATGCTCCATTTGGAGGGTATAAGAAATCTGGTATAGGTAGAGAAACTCATAAAGTTATATTAGAACATTATACACAAATGAAAAATATTTTAATTGATTTAGAAGAAGG
>ERZ773054.542-NODE-542-length-28209-cov-20.499822_pt1 | contig 28209 bp, 19 predicted proteins | sample MGYA00580630_ERZ773054 | MGnify/ENA primary metagenome ERZ773054 (study PRJEB29015, sample SAMEA2737994) | human oral metagenome | biome: human oral; feature: human-associated habitat; material: dental | place: China | collected 2115 ... | reverse complement strand
TCTCGTAGTCGAGCAGACCGCCCCGCATGGACCGTCCCAGGGTCTTGAAGGGGGTGCCGTGCCAGGTGTTGAGGTAGCGCTGCTCGCGACGGCGCACGAAGTAGGGGGCGAAGGAGACGTTGTTGACGAGGTACCCGGCGGTGGCGAGGTACTGCATGTACTCGGTGCTGTGCAGGGGGACGAAGACGACGTTGCGACGCCCCAGCAGATCCGCGGGGATGGCGCCCAGGTCATTGACGGCCCACACGTGCAACAGGTGGGAGTACTCCGGCCGGTCCACCATCCAGCGGAAGATAGCCAGGGGGTGGCAGCCGATCGAGGCGCCGTGGTTGGACTCCCACAGCACCAGGTGGGGGCTGACGGGAAGGACCTCCAGGGCCTCGGCGTAGCGGATGTTGCGGGCGGCTGTCGCGGTGCGTCCATAGGCCCGTGGGTCCAGCCCGTCCTTGCAGCCGAACTCCTCGGCCTGTTCGAGGATCTCGCAGGCGAGCTCCACTTGCCCGGCGTCCTGGGCCAGCTGGGCCAGGACCAGGCGGTGATTCCGGTCCCCCTTGAGAACCAGCGGGAGGACATGCCGGATGGACTGAGCGGCCTGACCCGCTGCGGCGGAGGGGATCACCTTACCGGCACCGGGATCATCCGTAGAGCTGTGGGAGCTGAGAGCCTCGTGAAGGCCGAGCATGACGTCGCCGATGGTGGACTCGACCAGGTCCTCCGGCCGCTGCCGAGGTGGAGGTGTGCTCTTCGCGCGGACCAGGTCGAGGAAGCCTGTGCTGGCCAGCTGCTTGGACACCGATGCCAGCCCGCGCGGGGCCGGCCCCAGGTAGGCCCAGAAGGAGGCCAGCGCCTCGTCGTGGCGTCCCAGCCTTGCCAGGCAGACCCCACGGCGATAGTTCCACCAGCTGCGTGCGGGCTTCTTGAGCGTCCGCAAGGCCTCCTGGTACGAGCGCTCCGCGGTGGCGAGGTCGCCGACACGTTCCGAGGCGAGTCCCAGCTTGTAAAGAGTGTTCCCGTTGCCGGTGTCCAATGAGGCGGCCAGGGCGTACTGTCCTTGTGCCCGCTCGTGCTCGCGCAGACGGTCCAGGCAGTAGGCCAGCTCGTAGGCCCGCTCCACCCTCGACATCCCCTCGCCCGGGTAGATCTCGAAGAGCTCGGCCGCCAGCCTCCAGTCTCCCCGGGAGCACGCGAACTGGGCCGGCCCCTTGCTGCAGGCCTTTCCTCCGGCGGCCTTGCAGGCGGCGGCGAAGCTGGCGGCGGCGGAGGCCCGATCACCCTCACGGTGGGCGATGACCCCCTGCTCGAAGAGCTCCTGCGCGCTGAGCTCATCGATGTCGGCCAGGGCGTCCAGGGTGCACCTGGCCGGCCCGTTGAGCCCCAGGTGAAGCTGAGCCTGAAGGAGCTTGCGCAGCCAGGCGGCGTCGTTCTCGTGCTCCGGCAGTCCGGAGAGCAGAACCTCCAGGCGCTGCCACTGCGGGGTGCTCGCGGGCAGGCAGGCGAGCAGATTCTCCGAGTAGCGCCGGTCCCGCACCCCCGAGGAGAGGGCCCGCGAGAAGAAGATGGAGGCCCCCTCCGGATCGTCCTGACGCTTGAGGAGGCAGCCGGCACGGTAGAAGGCCTCTCCGCAGGAGGGGTCGCGGTCGGCCACCTCGGTGTAGGTCCTCAAGGCCGCCTCGAACCGTTCCTGACGCTCAGCGATGACTCCCAGCCGCAGCCGGCTGGCCGTGTCGTGGCCGCTCTCAGAGAGCTTTTCATACAGACGCTTTGCCTCAGCCAGGTTACCATCCTCATACTCCCTGGCGGCGGCGTAGCGCACCAGCCGGGTGGTGGCCGGCAGCTTCAGACGGCCGGAAACGGCACGCCCCATTTTTCTGAGAACAGCATCCTTACTCATGATGGTCGCCCTTATTTCAGTATGAACATTACGCGTATTAAATCCTGCGCCTGTTGACGCAGCATGCAGCGAGCCTCGACCTGAACCTCCGCCCGGCCCTCGATGCAGTCCGCACAGCGGGCCGCCGCTCAGCACACCACTCAGCCCAGGCGCATATCACTCTTGATCCGAGTCGTTGAGACCTCGGGAGTCCGCGGGAGGTAGACGACCTCACACAGACCCTTGAGCTGGTCGTCGAACTCGCCGTTCCAGTCGTCCCCCATGACGAAGACATCAATTCCGTATTTGGCGATGTCCTCAGTCTTCTGCCCCCAGGTCAGCTCGGGCACCACGAGATCGACATACCGGATGGCTTCGAGCATCACCTTGCGCTCCTCGTAGGAGAAGTAGGCCTGCTTGCCCTTTCCGGCATTGAACTCGTCACTGGACAGCGCCACCATCAGGAAGTCCCCCAGCGCACGCGCACGCTTCAGCAACGCAATATGACCGTAGTGGAGCAGGTCATATGTGCCATAGGTAATCACGCGCTTCATGGGGTCACTTCCTGGTTGGACGTTCGAGGTTCGCCCTCAACAACACTCCGGACAAACCACCGTGAGTATTCCCCACCCCGAGAACCAGAATCGAAGATGTCATAGAATCGATGCGATACCGATATGCCGCCGAAATACCCGACGTTCGCCGTCGAATATCACAGAGAGTTCCGCCTCACCTTTCCCTCACTCTCACACTCTCGTCACAATTCTTCTTTCCAGTTCTTTTGAGAGGCGGTGTTCATCCGCCCTTCCGGTCGCTTATCAGCTCAGGAAACGAGCGATCCATCCCCGGATCCACGTAAGGTTGTCCAGGATCGGCGCGGGTTCCACCTCCAGTGGGGAGTAGCGCCCCTCAGCGGCATCGATGTCGCCGAGGAGTCGCTGCAGGTGGGATGCGAGCTCATCGTGGTCGACGGCGACCGGCAGCCCCGAGCCCAGGGGCCAGTCACCGTACAGGCCCCTTTCGACATCTCGATAGGAGGCCAGGTCGGGTGCATAGACCACTGCCGGTTTCCCGGTCAAAGCGAAGTCGAAGAAGATGCTCGAGTAGTCCGAGACCAGGATGTCGGCCGCCAGCATGAGCTCCTCGACACTCGGGTACCCACTGACATCGATCATCCCTGGGACACATCCGGCCCGGTTCATGTGGTGGCTGCGCATCAGGACCACCGCACCGAGGAGCTCAGCCAGACGCGCCCCGTCCAGTGCCCCCACAGGTCCCGGCCCGTGCGCGGCGGCGCAGCCGGCAGCACCCGTCGAGGGCCGCAGGCTCTCGCGCCAGGTCGGGGCGTAGAGAATGACGGGCTGTCCCGGAACGATACCGAGCTCGTGGCGCACCCGCCTTCGCACGTGGGCGCCTCCGAGCAGTCTCACGTTGCGGGGGTACTCCCCCACCCGAACCGGCCCGCGGTATCCCAGTGCCTGTTGAAGGCGCCGACCGGCCTGCGGGCTCTGGGCGAGCAGCAGGTCCCACTGGGGGACCTGGCGGTCCATGAGTCGCCGGTATCTCAGGGTGACGGCTCTCGGCGCGTCGTGCAACAGCTTCTTGATCGGGGTGCCGTGCCAGGTCTGGAGCAGGTGCTGGCCCTCACGCTTGGAGAACCAGGAGGGAAGGTGGTCGTTGGTGACGATGACACGTGAGGTGTGCAGGGCCTCCACCCACTGCGGGGATCCGACGACGACGGGGCGCGCGCCCGCCGGCACACGAACCGTCCCGTCGACAACCGACCACCACAGGGGTGCGCCCACACCGTGGGCCGCCAGGTCCTCGCAGATGGCGGCCGGATTGTCTCCCCCGCTGCGCCCACCGAAGGACTCCAGGAAGACCCCCGGTCTCAGGGGCCCCGCCTCGCGCTCGATGAGGAGGCGGTGGCCCCGTCGTGAGCGCTCGCGAGGAGTCAGCGGGGGGATGACGGCGACGGCCACGGAGCCGTCCGTGCGGGTGAGGATCCGCGCGCGGCGCGCCGGGCGCCCGGCATCCGCCCCGGTTATGTCGCTATCGGGTTCCGCCGCGCAGCTAGTGGGCGCTGCGGCAATGGGGACCTCGGTGGCCGGACCGTCGATCCCTTCTCCGGCCAGGCAGGCTCCCTCGATCCTGTTGCCGGGCTCGTCCTGCGATACGGTGCTCCAGCTCAGCAGGTAGGTCGCCAGCTCGACGTCGGGATCAGCCAAATCGATGTGCGCCGACCAGCCGCCACCAGGGGCCAGGACGGCCGGCACCGTCATCGCCCGAGCCTCGGTGGCCTTACCGCCCAGGACGATATCCAGCCCATCCGGGGCCGGCGCCACCGTTCCGCTCAGCACCAGCGTTGCGTCAGTGTCCAGACGCGCACAGAGGAGCACGACGTCGATCTCCCCGCCGGGCCGCGACTCACTCCCCCGGCTCCCGCTCGGCGCCGGGGCGACCTGGAGCAGCCCCCGCTGACCGAGCGCCTCCAGATGCTGCCCGGACTCCGGCGGCGCCGGGCGCCTCCTGCTGGAGCCGGCCGGTTGCGGCATCCATGCCCGCACCTCTCGCCCGGCCACGCGCGTCACCACCCGGAACCAGGAGGGGCGGCCCGCTTCGACCTGCAGACGCACCACGATCCCCGAGGCGAGGTAGGAGCGCCACGGGTCGCCGGCCTCCAGGTCGGCTCGGGGCGCCTCACAGCGATCAGCCTCGACGCGGTCGTGGAGTCTCCCGGTCTCATCGACCACCTCGACGGTCGGGCGGTCGATCAGGCCCGGGTCGAGGCCCCAGACCCAGGCGCAGCCGCACACCTCCAGGGTCCTGGGGCCCAGCCAGCGCACCGTGTCGACATCGACATGCAGCCTCAAGTCAGCGTCTTGGACCTCGGTGAGCCGGCGGGGCACCGTGAACCCATCCAGGAGGGGTGGCTCGGGGCGCACGGTACCCGCCTCGATGGTCAGGGGAAGGTGGCCCCGGTCCTCGCAGCGTCTGCCGATCAGCTCGTCGAGCTCCACGGCGCCGGCCGGCTCGTCCTGGATGAGGAGCCACAGCACGAGTCGGTCGAGCAGCCCGACCGCCTCCCACACGAGGTCGTCGGCGTCGGCGAGCGCCCTTCTCGCAATGCGGCGCAGCCTGCTGGAGAAGTCAGGCCCCTCCCGGTGAGCGGCCTCGGCCAGACGAACCAGGTCCCGGCTCAGGCGTCCGGCGACCAGGCGCCGACGCACCGCCTCCGGGGCGTCGGCGGCCAGCTGCGCCAAAGCGTCCACCTCCGCCAGGAGGCCGACGGGATCCGTGTCCGCACTGAGGCCACGGGCCGCAGAGCCTGCGCGCCAGGTGTAGACCTCCTCATCCAGGACGTCCATCCGGGTCGCGGCCAGAAGCACCGCGAGGGCCCTGGCGGGCAGTGACACGGCGGGGGCGCGGAGCACTCGAGGCCGTCTCGGCGGTGCCCACAGCCTTCGGCGCGCCATGACGGCGCCGGCCACCAGCTCCTCAGCCGCCTCGGGTACCCGAGCCAGAGGCTGCGCGAGGCGAGGCGTGCGGGGAGGTCTCGCCCCCAGCCCGGACCCGGTTGCCGGTGTCAAGGACCGCGAGCGCGCGACGACGAGGTCGGAGCCGGACCGCTCCAGGCACTGAATCATTGACTGGCAGGCACCGGCGACAAGTCCGTCCCCGCCGTCGACGACGGTGACCAGGCTCCCCCTGGCTCTTTTCAGGGCGGTATCCAGCCAGCCATCCGGGCCAGCGCCCCGGTGATCGTCCGGGTCGCAGGACACGACCCGGACGCGCCGGTCCCTGGCGGACAGGCCGGTGGCCACCTGCTCACCGGAGCTCAGCGCATCGGCCCCCGGACCGACGACGACCAGGACCTCCAGGTCCCTGAAGGTCTGGTTGAGTACGGAGCGGATGACCCCTTCCAGGTGAGGACCGGCCCCCGCTGCTCGGACGATGACGCTGAGTCGGGGCCGGTGCACGCCGCGCACAGCCGCACCGATGAGACGTCTCAGACGCCTGCCGCACATGTCCTTCTACCCGTTAGCTGGGGCTCTCGGGCGCGCCAGAACCCCGTGGCGTCGATGACGCTGCGCCCCTCGAGCAGGTGCGGATCAAGGTCGGCGAACTCCTGGTGGCCAACCAGCACCGCCACGACATCAGCCTGTTCGACGGCCTGCCGCCACCCGGTCAGCCGCACGTTGTCCCACCGCGCCAAAGACGCCGGGAGCTCCTTGGCGTGCGGCTCGGCCACCAGGACCCGGGCATGGGGCGCAGCGGCGGCCACCTGCTCAGTGATCGCAAGCGCCGGCGACTGGCGCAGGTCATCGACATCGGCCTTGAAGGTCAGGCCGAGTACCGCCACAATCGGCGAGGAGAAGGGCTCCATCGCCTCAAGGATGCGCCCGACGTAGTGGGCCGGCCGGGAGTCATTGACCTGGCGGGCCGTGCGGATGAGCCGGGTCTCCTCCGGAGCGCTGGACACCAGGAACCAGGGGTCCACGGCGATGCAGTGGCCGCCCACGCCGGGGCCCGGCTGCAGAATGCTCACCCGCGGATGGCGGTTGGCCAGGTCGACGAGCTCCCAGACATCCACCCCGACCCGCTCGCAGACCAGGGCCAGCTCGTTGGCGAAGGCGATGTTGAGGTCACGGAAGGAGTTCTCCGTCAGTTTGGTCATCTCGGCGGTGGTGGCGTCGGTCAGGACCAGCTCGCCGGCGCAGAAGGTGGCGTACAGGTCTCTGGCCAGGTGCGAGGCCTCGGGGGTCAGGCCGCCGATGACCCGGGAGTTGGTCACCATCTCCGTCATGATGCGCCCGGGCAGCACGCGTTCGGGGCAGTAGGACAGATGCACCTGGGGCCGTGCGCCACTGCCGTCCGTGGACAGGTCCGGGCGCATCGAGCCGATCGCCTCAGCCAGGGCGCGAGTGGTACCGGGCGGGCAGGTCGACTCCAGGACGATGAGCTCTCCCCCTGTGAGACGAGGGGCGATCTGCCTGGTAGCGGCCTCCACCAGGGACAGATCGGCCGCGTGGTCCGAGCCCATCGACGGGGTCGGCACCGCGATGATGTAGGTCCGTGCCGAGGGCGTCTCCATCTGGGCGCGCAGGCGGCCGGCCTCGACCTGTTCGGCCAGCACGGTGGCCAGCCCCTCCTCGAGGAAGGGAAGCTCTCCACGGTTGACGGCCTCGACACGTTCCCGGATCCGGTCCACCCCGACGACGTCGAGCCCGGCGCGGGCCAGGACCGCTGCCGTGGGCAGGCCGATGTACCCCAGCCCGATGACCGCGACGTCGGCTACTTCAGTCGTGTCAGTCATGAGTCTCCATGCATTCGTTCGCGTCCCCGGGGAGCTCCCCGGGGACGCTGCTCCGTGAGCCACGTGTCCGTACCTCTAGTTCACCGTGGCGGGGAGCAGCTCAACGGCGTCGGGGTGCTCGGTGAGGTAGGTGCTCACCCGGTCCTCGGCGAAGGCATTGAACAAGGGGGTGTCCGCGTCGGCGTCGAGCGTGACGATGGACTGCCCGTCCGTGGAGGTTCCCGTACCGGCGGTCGGCACGGTCATGAAGGCGATGTCGTTGCTGTGGAGGTGGCGCGTCTCCAGGGCCAGGGACTGCATCTGGTTGAGCGTGAAGGACTCGTCCACGGCGACTGTCCGCGAGGCGGTCTTGAGGAAGGAGTACAGCGCCGTGGGACTGCTCAGGGTGCCGTTGGTCAGGACCCTGCTCACGATGGAGCGCATCCAGGTCTGCTGGCGCTTGACGCGGTCGAAGTCCCCGTTGGGCAGGGAGGAGCGCTCGCGGGTGTAGGCCAGGGCCTGCTGCCCGTCGAGTACCTGGGCCCCTGCGCCGAGTTCCTTGCCGGCGAGTGTCTGAGGCGTCTTGAGGTTGACTCGCACTCCACCGATCTCGTCGGTCAGGGCGACGAAGGACTCGAAGTTCGCCACCGCGAAGTGGTCGATGTGGATGCCGGTGAGGTTCTCCACGGTGTGGATCGTCAGCGAGGGCCCCCCGTAGGAGTAGGCGGCGTTGATCTTCCCCTGGCCGTGACCGGGGATCTCCACCCATGAGTCACGGGGGATCGACATGACTGAGACCGTCTTCCGGTCTCCGCTGACCTGAACGATCATGATCGCGTCCGTGCGCTGGGCCCCCTCCTTCCACTGGGAGGGGTCGGAGGCGGAGGTGCGCGAGTCGGTCCCCAGGACCAGGATGTTGACAGCCGGTTCCTCGCCCGCGGCCACCTTCTGCTGCGGGGCCCGTGCGGGAATGCCCGCGAAGGGATCGGCGATGAACTCGATGCCGGAGGCGATGGAGTGTCGCACCCACAGGGCCAGGCCTCCTGTGGCCAGGGTCAGAACCAGGAAGATCGCCAGGACACTGAGAAGGGCGATCCTCCATCCTCGTCCGGGACGGCGCAGGACGCTGCCTGCACCGCGCGCCGAGGTCGTGTCGGCCCCTGACGAGGCGGCTTCAGCATCGCCCTTTTCAATCGGACTGCTTTCGGGTTCTGGTAGGAGGGACTGAGTCATGGGCTAATGGCACCACATATTTCTCGAGCGTTTTGCCCGGAATCCCCTGGTTTTAGGAATTCCGGGCAAAATGCTCATGAAATGAGATGCAACTGAGACCGCCGCAATCTCATTGTCACCATTTCACGTCACATAAACAATATCTTTCTGGACGTTCAGAAGGAATATCGTCGGTGGTTTTATGAACGAGGAGGCACGAGCTGATACATCCACCCGTAGGGATCCTCGGCGCGGCCGGTCTGAATGGCGGTGAGCCGGTCGTGAATCTGCCGGGTGACCTCACTGCCCTCGATGCGGGCGTCGAAGCCCTCGCCCTTGAGATGCCCCAGAGGCACGACGACGGCGGCGGTTCCACAGGCGAAGACCTCATTGACCCGGCCCGACTCGATGTCTGCGAGCAGTCCCTGAAGGCTGATGGTCTCCTCCACGACATTCCGCCCGGAGTCGCGCAGCAGGCGGATGATGGCGCTGCGGGTGCAGCCCTCGAGGATCGTCCCGGTCAGGCGCGGTGTGCGCACGGTCCCGTCGGCGTCGACGACCATGAGGTTCATGCCGCCGAGCTCCTCGATGTTCTTCTGCGAGACGTCGTCGAGGAAGCAGACCTGGTCGCAGCCCTGCGCGTAGGCCTCCTGCTGGGGAAGCAGGGAGGAGGCGTAGTTGCCTCCGGTCTTGGCCGCCCCGGTCCCTCCGCGTCCGGCGCGGTGGTACTCGGTGGTCACCCAGATGGAGACGGGCTCCAGGCCGTGAGGGAAGTAGGAGCCGGCGGGAGAGGCGATGACGTAGTAGTCCACCACAGCGGCGGGGCGCACGCCCAGGAAGGCCTCGGAGGCGAAGGCGAAGGGGCGCAGGTAGAGGGACTCGCCCTCACCTGAGGGCACCCAGGCGGCGTCGGCGCGCACCAGATCCACCAGGGAGGCCACGAAGTCCTCCTCTGCCAGCTCGGGCAGAGCCATGCGCCGGGCGGAGGCGTTGAGGCGCGCCGCGTTGTAGCGGGGGCGGAAGGTCCACACCGATCCGTCCTCGTGCCGGTAGGCCTTGATGCCCTCGAAGACCTCCTGGCCGTAGTGGAGCACAGCGGCGGCCGGGGACAGGCTGAGGCTGCCGTAGGGAATGACGCCGTAGTCGCCCCACCCCTCGCCCTGCCTCCAACGGGCGTGAGCCATGTGGTCGGTGAAGGCGTTACCGAAGTGGAGGCTCGCCAGGACCGCTTCCCGTTCGTCGTCAGCGACGGGAGAGGGATTGGCGGTCAGGGGGAATCGACCGGCGAGCGCATCGGCCTGCGGGACGGGGACCTCGGCGGCGCGAGCCAAGGAGGTGGATGCGAAGTCGGTTGAGGTGGCGTCTGTCTCGGGCATAGGTCCACCCTACCGCCGAGGCCACAACTCGGACACGACCTTCCCATATGCTGGCAGGCGGGCGGGCTCAGAGCTAGGTTCCGGCCATGACTTCCGTTCGTCGTCCCTCGGCCAGTACTCGCCGAATGGGTGCACGAGCCCGGTTCGCCCGGGGTGTGGTGGCCGGCACCGCCCTCCTGACTGGGGTGAGCGGATGCGCACAGGTGGACCTGGATCAGCTCGCCGGGTCGGTGTCGGGGCCCGCCTCCCCTTCTACGGCGTCGCAGTCCTCGACGGCTCCGTCCCGGATGGTGATGCCCACCGCGCTGCCGACCGCCCAGGCCACGGCGGCAGCCGCGCTCACGGTCAGCTTCCCGGACCTTCCCGGCTACACCGCCTCCACCGCGTCCCCGACCGCCACGAGCGCCCTGCACGGGAGCACCACCCCTACCGGGCCCGCGACGGCGTCAACCCCGGAGGCATCCTGGTCGCGCTCCTACGCCTCGACCTCCTCCGGATGCCAGGTGAGCGCCGAGGTGACCAGCGCAGCGGCGCTGCTCGTCTCCGGCGGCGATGACCGCGCCCTGTCCGAGCACTGGTCCGCCTCCTTGGCGGGGACCTACCCGGACTACCGGCAAACCGGTCGAGAGGAGCTCACGGCGACGAACCGCTCCGCACCCTATGCCGGTATCACCACCGCCTTCAGCGCCAGCCTCCGTGGTTCCCGGGTCGCGGGGAGGGCCTTCGTGCGGGTGTGGTCGGCCGACGGCGCAGCCGTGTCGGTGACCCAGGTCTGTCAGCAGGGGGTCTTCGACGAGGCGGCGTGGGACGCCGTCCTTCGCGGCATCGCCGTGGACGGCCTGTCGGGTCAGTCCCGCTGGCCCACGAAGGCGGCACCCGGGTCTGAGACGCCGGCTGCCTCCGCCACCGGATGACCCCGTCTCATCACGACCTCTGAGGCTGCTCCCCTCAAGAGGACGATCCCTGGGCCGGTTCAGCGGAGTCTTGGGGGGCCGATGGCTCGCTATCGGACGGGGTGCCGACCTGGGCGGGAGACTCGGGCTCCCCCTCCCCCGGCCGGTCTGCCTCTGCGGACTCGCCGTCCCCTCCCCTGCCAGGAACTCCTGTCGAGCTCTCCTCCCCGGGCGCAGCCGCCCGGTCCTGAGACGAGCGCCGGGCCGAGACCGCCGACTCGGCCGCAGCCACGGCGTCACGAAGGTTCGTGAGCGCCGTCGTAATCGCCTCGACGTCCTCGCCCTGCATCGCCTGGTCGAGCGCCGACCTCGCGACCTCAAGGCCGGTGGACTCGGCCTGGCTCAAGTCGCTCGCCACTGCTCCGACCCTGGTGGCCAGCGTCGCGGCCTCCGCGGCGGCATCGCTCCGGACCCGGGAGAGCGACAGGGCCCCCGTGATGGCGGAGCGTTGATCCGCTGCCACCACCGCGGTCGCCTGGAAGGCCCGTCCCCGCGATCGGGTGGCGTGCGAGTCCGCCTCAGCCAGGAAGGCGGACATCTCAGAGTCGGTCAGTGGGGCGTCGGTCAGGACGTCGCACCCACACAGACCGGTGAGACCGGCGAGCAGGAGGCAGACGGCTGTCCGACGTCGGGGGCCGAGTAGCGACATACTCGGAATGTAACGGCCCGCTGGCGTACTGCGATCACGCTGCGGACACGAAGAGGGCCGTAGGGTCTCAAAGCGATGACGTATCGGCCCCGGCCGTCACCGCCTCGGCGATGGCGTCACCGATCTGGCTGGTGGAGCGCTGGGCGCCGCCGCGCCGAGTGGCCATGTCCGCAGTGACTCCGGCCTCGACCTTCGCCGCGACCTCAGGCAGCCCGAGGTGGTCGAGCATGAGGGCCACCGCGCTGATCGTGGCGGTCGGGTCCGCCTTGCCCTGACCGGCGATGTCCGGGGCCGAGCCGTGGACGGGCTCGAACATGGAGGGGAAGGCCCTCTCGGGATTGATGTTGCCCGAGGCCGACAGTCCGATGCCGCCGGTCACGGCGCCGGCCTCGTCGGTGAGAATGTCACCGAAGAGGTTGTCGGTGACGATGACGTCGAAGCGGCCGGGGTCGGTCACCATGTAGATGGTGGCGGCGTCCACGTGGCAGTAGTCGACGGCGACCTCGGGGTACTCGGTGCCGACGGCCTCCACGGTGCGCCGCCACAGGTCGCCGGCGTGGACGAGCACGTTGTGCTTGTGGACGAGGGTGAGGTGCTTCGCCGCCCTGGCCTGGGCCTTGGCGAAGGCGTAGCGGACCAGGCGCTCCACCCCGTAGGCCGTGTTGACGCTGACCTCGGTGGCGATCTCGTGCGCCGTGCCCTGGCGTACGACGCCGCCGTTACCGCAGTAGAGGCCCTCGGTGCCCTCGCGCACCACGACGAAGTCGATGTCGCCAGGATCGGCCAACGGCGTCGGCACGCCCGGGTAGTACACCGAGGGACGCAGGTTGACGTAGTGGTCCAAGGCGAAGCGCAGGCGCAGGAGCAGGCCGCGCTCGAGCACGCCGGAGGGGACAGAGGGATCGCCGACGGCTCCCAGCAGAATGGCGTCATGGGCCTTGATGGCCTCGAGATCCTCATCGGTGAGGGTCTGGCCGGTGCGGTGCCAGCGCTCGGCCCCCAGGTCGAAGGTGGTGGGACGGACCGTGACCCCGGTTCCCTCCAGCGCTCGCTCGAGGACCTTGAGCCCTTCGGGGACGACCTCCTTACCGATGCCGTCACCCGGGATTACTGCCAGCTTGATGGTCTGCGTCATGGGGCCACCTTAGGGCAGGATCAGGATGCGAGACAAAGAGTCCGCATGACGGAAGTGCGCACTCGCGTCTCGACCGTCGGTCGGTTAGTCTGTTTCCGACACACCAAGGAGGAGCCATGCCGCGCATCCACCGCCCCGCCGCGCAACGCCGCGAGGAGATTCTCGACGCCGCCCATACCCTGTTCACCACCAAGGGCTTTCAACCCACGACCATGGAGGACATCCTGGGGATCGTGGGCATCGCCAAGGGGACGCTCTACTACCACTTCCCCAGCAAGGAGCAGATCCTCAAGGCCCTGGTCCTGCGCATCGTCCACCAGGTTGAGCAGCAGGCCCGCGAGATCGCCACCTCATCGGCCCCGGCGGCCGACAAGCTCGCAGCGATCATGAGCGCGATGAGGCTGGTGGACACCGAGACCAAGCTCGTCGACCAGTTCCACGCACCGGGCAACGCGGAGTTCCACCTGCTGTCCATCACGGCGATGATCGAGCACCTCACCCCGGTCCTGGCCGAGGTCATCACCCAAGGGGTGGCCGAGGGGGCCTTCACCACCGAGCGCCCCCATGACGTCATCGAGCTGCTGCTGAGCGCCTCGGGCATCCTCCTGGACCAGGACATCATGAAGCCCAGCCCCGCTGAGCTCGCCCGCCGCCAAGAGACTCTCATCTGGGCCAGTGAGACCCTCCTGGGGGCCGCGCCCGGCAGCCTCGGCTTCCTGACGAAGGCGGAGCCATGAAGCACGTCGGACTGCTGGTCCTGGGTTCCTTCATCAACTCGCTGGGAACGGGTCTGAGCGCCTTCGGCCTGGCCGTCGTCATTCTGCGCACCTACGGGACGGCATCCTCAGTGGCAGCCGTCCAGATGAGCGCCTTCGCCCCCATTGTTCTTCTGGCACCCCTGGCCGGGGTCCTCGCAGACCGCTACGACCGCCGCCTGATGATGATGATCGGTGACGCCGGCTCGATTCTCGGGCTGGGCGTCATCCTGACGGCCCTGTCCTCACCCCGGCCCTCCTTGGACTGGATCTGCGCAGGAGCCCTCACCTCCTCGTGCCTGGCGGCCCTGACCGAGCCGGCGCTGCGGGCCAGCGTCACCGACCTGGTGACCGAGGAGGACTACGTGCGCTCCTCCGGTCTGCTCCAGCTCGCCTCCGCTGCCAAGTACCTGCTGGCGCCGGCCGCGGCGGGGTTCCTCATGCCTCTTGTCGGCCCCCGCGGTCTCGTCCTGCTGGACGCCAGCACCTGCCTGGTCACCGTGGCGTGCACCATGGCGGTGCGCCAGGCTCTGGCATCAGGTGCCTCGCAACGCGCAGCGTCCCAGCCCGGTGATGACCGCGACGTCATGGCGGGATGGAGGACCATCACCGCCTCTTCCGGCCTGCGCGCCCTCGTGACTCTCATGATGCTGGCGACCCTCGCCATCGGAGTCATCCAGGTTCTCATCAAGCCGATTCTCCTGCCCACCGTGAGCACCGCCGAGATGGGGGTGGTCGAAACGGTGGCCGCCACCGGCATGCTCGTGGGCGCGGCCCTAGTCACGGCCTGGAAGAGTGCCCAGCCCACGACGCTGCTTGCCGCAGGGCTGGCCGGAACCGGCGCCGCCATGGCGCTGGTCCCCCTGGGGCCGGGCGCCTGGTGGGTGGCCGCCTGCGGCTTCCTCACCTTCGCCTGCCTACCCCTGTCCCAGGCGGGTGCGGAGGTCCTGGTGCGCACGCAGGTCGACAACACTCGGCAGGCACGCACCTGGGGCACGATCAGCCTGGTCACCCAGATGGGTTACCTGGTGGCCTACCTGTGCTCCGGAGTCCTGGTGGACCATGTGCTCCAACCCCTGCTGGAGCCCGGAGGGTCGCTGTCCACCAGTGTGGGAGCCGTCGTCGGCATCGGCCCGGGACGCGGCGCCGCCCTGCTCGTGGGCCTCATGGGCACGGTCATGGCCCTGGTGGCCCTCGCCGTTCGCCTCCAGCGACGCCGGCTCGCCTCACCCCAGTAGTGCCGTCGCAAGACGTGGGCGGTGCCCCGATGACGTCAGGCCATCGGGGCACCGCCCGTTGTCAACGGATCACAAGTCCTCAGCGGGCCACGGAGCCCTCGGTGTAGTCCTTGTCGACGTCGGCGCGCCAGGCGAACATGGAGCGCACCTGCCGGCCGGTCTTCTCGATCGGGTGGGCCTCGCCCTGGGCGCGCAGCTTCTTGAACTCCGGCGCGCCGGCGGCCTGGTCGTCCATGAAGCGCTTGGCGAAGGAGCCGTCCTGGATGTCGGCCAGGACCTCCTTCATGTGCTCCTTGACGTCGGGGGTGATGACGCGCGGGCCGGAGACGTAGTCGCCGTACTCGGCGGTGTCGGAGCAGGACCAGCGCTGCTTGGAGATGCCGCCCTCGTTGATGAGGTCGACGATGAGCTTCATCTCGTGGCAGACCTCGAAGTAGGCCATCTCGGGCTGGTAACCGGCCTCGACCAGGGTCTCGAAGCCGTACTGGATGAGCTTGGAGACGCCGCCGCACAGGACGGTCTGCTCGCCGAACAGGTCGGTCTCGGTCTCCTCGCGGAAGGTGGTCTTGATGGCGCCGGCGCGCGTGCCGCCGATGGCCTTGGCGTAGGACAGGACCAGCGGCCAGGCATTGCCGGAGGCGTCCTGCTCGACGCACACGAGCACGGGCACGCCGCGGCCGGCCTCGAACTCGCGGCGCACGGTGTGGCCGGGGCCCTTGGGGGCGACCATGATGACGTCGTGGCCGGCGGCGGGCTCGATGTAGCCGAAGTGGATGTTGAAGCCGTGGGCGAAGAGCAGCGCGGCGCCGTCCTTGAGGTTGGGCTCGATCTGCTCGGTGTACAGGGCGGCCTGGACCTGGTCGGGGGCGAGGATGGTCACGACGTCGGCCCAGGCGACCGCCTCGGCGATCGGCTTGACGGTCAGCCCGGCCTCCTCGGCCTTGGCCACCGAGGACGAGCCCTCGCGCAGGCCGACGACGACCTCCACGCCCGAGTCGCGCAGGTTGAGGGCGTGGGCGTGGCCCTGCGAGCCGTAGCCGATGACCGCGACCCTCTTGGACTGGATGACGGACAGGTCCGCGTCGTCGTCGTAGAACTTCTCAGCTGCCATAGTGGTGCTTCACTTCTCCTTGAGTTGATCGGTCATGGATCGCGGTCCGCGCGTGATGGCCACGGCGCCGGACTGGACGATCTCCTTGACCCCGTAGGGCTGGAGGGCGCCCAGCAGCGCCTTGACCTTGGACTCCGAGCCGACGGTCTCAATGACCACCGACGTCGGCGAGACGTCCACGACGTGGGCGCGGAAGAGGTCGACGATCTGCAGCACCGCGGTGCGGTTGGCGTCGTCGGCGCGGACCTTGATGAGGTAGAGCTCGCGGCCCACGGAGGTGGCCGGGTCGAGCTCGACGATCTTGAGCACGTTGACCAGCTTGTTGAGCTGCTTGGTCACCTGCTCCATCGCCAGCCCCTCGGCGTCGGCGATCACCGTGATGCGCGAGACGTCCTCGTGCTCGGTGGGGCCCACGGCCAGGGAGTGGATATTGAAGCCGCGTCGGGTGAACAGGGCCGACACGCGCGTGAGCACGCCGGGCTTGTTCTCCACCAGGACGGACAGCGTGTGCTTCTCGCTCACGGTCTCACTCCTCTTCCCACGCCGGGCTCATGCCCCGGGCGTGCTGGATCTCGTCATTGGACACGCCCGCGGCCACCATGGGCCACACCTGGGCGTCCGCCGAGACGATGAAGTCGATGACGACGGGTCGGTCGTTGATGGCGTTGGCCCGGGCGATGACGTCGTCGACGTCCTCCAGGCGCTCGCAGCGGATGCCGACGGCGCCGCAGGCCTCGGCCAGCTTGACGAAGTCGGGGATGCGCGCCGTTCCGGCGCCGGTGTGCAGGTCGGTGTTGGAGTAGCGCTGCCCGTAGAACAGGGTCTGCCACTGGCGGACCATGCCCAGGGAGGAGTTGTTGATGATCGCGATCTTGATGGGGATCTCGTTGAGGGTCGCGGTGGCCAGCTCCTGATTGGTCATCTGGAAGCAGCCGTCGCCGTCGATGAGCCACACGGGGCGGTCGGGCGCGCCGACCTTGGCCCCCATGGCGGCGGGGACGCCGTAGCCCATGGTGCCGGCCCCGGCGGAGGTCATCCAGGAGCGGGGGCGGGTGAAGTGCAGGTAGTGGGCGGCCCACATCTGGTGCTGGCCGACGCCGGTGACCCAGATGGTGTCCTCGGGGGCGTGGGCGTCCAGGTGGGTGATGACCTCCTGCGGCTGGAGGAGGCCGTCGTCGGTGTCGGTCCAGGTGGTGGGGTAGGTGGCCCGCATGTGGGCGACCTCCGTGAGCCACTGGTCGGTATCGGCGCGCGGCTCGGCGGCGAACTGGGCGCGGCAGGCCGCGCTCAGGGCGGGGACGACGTCGGCCAGGTCGCCGACGATGGGCACATCGGCGGTGCGGATCTTGGAGATCTCCGCCGGATCGATATCGACGTGGATGACGGCGGCGTGCCGGGCGAAGGTGTCCGGCCTGCCGGTGACGCGGTCGTCGAAGCGGGTGCCGAGGGCGATGACGACGTCGGCGCGCTGGAGCGCCCCGACGGCGGCGACGGTGCCGTGCATCCCCGGCATGCCCAGGTGGAGCGGGTGGTCCGTGGGCAGGACGTCCAGGGCGGTGAGCGTGGTGGTGAAGGGGGCGCCCACGACGTCGACGAGCTCGAGCAGCTCGCGGGTCGGCACGCCGGCCCGGGCCAGGCCCCCGCCCAGGTAGAACACGGGGCGCTCGGCGGAGGCGATGACCTCGGCCGCCTGCTCGATCCGGCGCCGGTTGGGCCGTCCGGGCAGCGCGTAGCCGGGCAGGTCCAGGCGCGAGGGGCGCCGGTATGCGGTCATGCCGACCTGGGCGTCCTTGGTCACGTCGATGAGGACGGGCCCGGGACGGCCGGTGGCCGCCAGGTGGAAGGCCTCGGCGACGCGCGCGGGGACCTCCTCGGGCGAGGTCACCAGGAAGGAGTGCTTGACGAAGGGCATGGTCGCCCCGATGATGTCCGCCTCCTGGAAGGCGTCGGTGCCGATCGAGACCGCCCCGACCTGACCGGTGATGGCGACCATGGGCACCGAGTCCATGTGCGCATCGGCGATGGCGGTGATGAGGTTGGTGGCCCCGGGCCCGGAGGTCGCCACGCACACGCCGACGCGACCGGTCGCCAGGGCGTAGCCCTCGGCCGCGTGACCGGCGCCCTGCTCGTGGCGCACCAGGATGTGCCGGATCCTCGAGCTCGACAGGAGCGGATCGTAGAAGGGCAGGATGGCCCCGCCCGGCATGCCGAAGATGTCCGTGACCCCGGCGTCCTCCAGAGCGCGTACCAGCGCCTGAGCACCTGTCATCATCTGGCGGTCCTCAGCCGCATTCGCGCCGCTTCGTCCCATTCGCCTGCCCTCCTCCCCGTACGGGCCCAACGCCTGATCCGGTCGTCCTGATGACCGGATAGCGGCAACGGTAGGCGTTCGGCCCCGGGTAGTCATATCGGAACTCACTCGTCTCACATCGTGGAATCACGGACCCGGACGACGGCGATTCTTCCGCATCGCGACGGGGCGGGACGGACCTCGGGGCGGGGTGGGCCGAAGTCCGACACCAACCCGCCGGGAGATGGCACAATCCTCCCTAGTTCCCCGATACAGACGTCGCTGCGCACAGCGGAGCAGCGAAGGAAAGGCTGGCGCGCCACCGTGGTCACCGGACTCCTGCACCATTTCTCCCAGAACCCCGTTCTCGTCCTGTTCCTCCTCATCGGCCTGGGCATGGGCGTGGGGCACGTCAAGGTCAAGGGGGTGAGCCTGGGCGCCGCCGCCGTGCTCTTCGCCGGGATCGCGCTCGCCGCGTGGGGGGCCTCGGAGGGCGTGACCGTCGAGGTTCCCGCGCCCCTGGGCATCCTCGGGCTGGCCATCTTCACCTTCGCCATCGGAGTCCAGTCGGGCCCCAATTTCTTCCACGTCATCCGCACCGCCGGCGGACCCCTGGCCCTCATGCTCCTGACCTTCCTCGTGGCGACCGGGGCGGGCGTGGGCCTCGGCCGCGCCCTGGGGATGGACCCCGCCCTCATCGCGGGGACCTTCGCGGGGGCCACCACGAACACGCCGTCGCTGGCCGCCGCCGGCAACGCGGCGGTGCTGGCCGGCAACGAGGAAGGGGCCGCCATCGCCACCGTCGGCTACGCGGTGGCCTACCTCTACGGCGTCACCGGGATGCTGTTCTTCTGCCTCATGGCCCTGCGCTACCGCCGCGCGGACAAGGACGCGCCCTCCCCGCTCATCAACCGCACGATCCGGGTCGAGCGCAAGGACTCCCCCATGATCGGCGACATCGCCGAGCGCATCTCCGGCGAGCTGAAGTTCTCCCGCCTGCGCCGGGGCGAGACCGGGCCGATCACGCGCCCGCGCAACGAGGACCGGATCAACCGGGACGACCTGGTGACCGTCGTGGGCACCCAGGAGGCCGTCAAGCAGGTCATCGAGGCCCTCGGCCACGGCTCCTCCCACTCCCTCCTGGAGGACCGCCGCTACCTCGACTTCCGCCGCATCACCGTCTCCGACCCCAAGCTCGCCGGGCGCACCGTCGCCGAACTCGGCGTGGACGCCAAATTCGGGGCGACGATCTCGCGCGTGCGGCGCGGCGACGTCGACATGGTGGGCACGCCCGACCTGGTCCTCCAGGAGGGCGACCGCGTGCGCGTCGTCGCCCCGACCGGGCGCATGGCGGAGATCTCCAAGTTCTTCGGCGACTCGGCCCGGGGCCTGTCCTCCATCAACCCGATCGCCCTGGGCGTGGGCATGGCCCTGGGCATCGTCATCGGCGAGTGGAAGTTCCTCACGCCCACCGGGGCGACCTTCTCCATCGGCTCGGCGGCCGGCACGCTCCTGGTGGGCCTCGTCTTCGGCAAGATCGGGCGGATCAAGGGCTTCGTCACGGCGCTGCCCTTCACGGCCACCGCCGTCCTGGGCGAGTTCGGCCTGCTCGTCTTCCTCGCCCAGGCGGGCACGAAGGCGGGCGGGCAGATCGCCGACGCCTTCGCCGGGGGCGACTGGTGGAGGATCCTGGTGACCGGATTCGTCATCACCACCGTGGTGGGACTGGGCACCTACGCCTCCATGCGCTGGATCGTCGGAATGGGCGGCACGCGCCTGTCCGGCCTCGTCGGCGGCGTCCAGACCCAGCCGGCCGTCCTCGCCTTCGCCAATGAGCGCACCGGCTCCGATCCGCGCGTCGCGCTGGGCTACGCCATGGTCTACCCCGTGGCCATGATCGCCAAGATCTTCTTCGCCCAGTTCCTCGGCGGCCTGTGAGGGCGGCGCGGCGGAGGGACGGCGACGGCGCAGAGGGGCGGTGCGCGGGCAGGCCGGGCGCCGTCGTCAGTCCCGGCGCTTGAGGGGCTCCGAGGCGCTGCCGTGCGACTCGGGCAGGGTGATGTGGCCGGAGGTGGACACGTCGTGGCGCCAGTTGCGGTCGGTGAGGATCCGGGCCATGGCCAGGCCGACCCCGATGGCGGTGATGACGAAGAAGACCTCGGCAAGGTTGGCGGCGGCCTGCCCGACGGCGACATTGGCGTCCACGGCCCGGTTGTTGAGGGCGGAGATCGCCCGGTAGAAGGGCACGCCGGGGATCATGATGACGACGGCGGGCACCGACAGGGCCACGCGCGACAGCGAGGCGCGCGAGACGAACAGCTGTGCGAGCACGCCGATGATCACGGCGGCCAGGCCCACGGCGAGCTGCCAGGGCACGTGGAACTCGTCGATGAGCACGAGCCGCCCGGTGTTGGCCAGCGCGCCCACGAGGGCGGCGAGCACCGACGCCTTCGCGCCGGCGTTGAAGAGCATGGCGAATCCGTAGGCGGCGACGAAGGAGCACAGGGCGCGCAGGACGTGCAGGACCCAGCCCGTGGGGACCGCGGCGTCGGTCGCCTCGACCTGCCAGTCGAACAGGAAGGTCACGGTCCACACGGCCACGCCCGCCGCGGCCATGACCATGAGCACGTAGGCCGCCCGCGACAGGGCGCTGGAGAAGTCCTGGCGCACCAGGTCGAGCATGGCGGTGACCATGGGGAACCCGGGGATCAGGAACAGGATCGCCGAGATGACCCCGCCCTCGTGATTGCCGCCGACCGCGCCCGTGGCCTCGAGCAGGCCCACGATGCTCATGTAGACGCCCGAGGCGGCCACGCCGCAGACCAGCCAGGTGAAGAAGTGCTGGTAGCGCCGCACAAGCATCTGCCGGCGCACCGCCTGCCCGATGAAGGCCGCGACGAGCACCGCCAGGCACTCGACCCAGCCGCCCCGGTTCAAGAAGCAGAACCCCGCGCAGGCGACGCCGGAGGCGACCGCATTGAGCAGGGGCCCGTAGAGCCCCCTCATGCGCTCCACCTCGTCGAGCTTGGTCTGAAGGTGCTCCACGGTCTCGTGGGCGCGCAGGTCGTGGACGATGCGGCGCAGGGCCTCCAGGCGCGCGACGTTGACGCCGACCCCGCGCACCTCCGCCGTCTCGGTGCGGAACCGGTTCCCCACGTAGGAGGAGGTCACGATCTCGGTCATGGTGACGGTGGCCTCGTGGCGGTCGAGGCCGACGGCGGAGGCGGCCCGCGCCATGGAGGACTTCACCCGGTAGGAGCCGGCGCCCGAGGCGAGCATGAGACAGCCCAGGCGCAGGACGACGGCGGACTGAAGCATGAGGCGATCCGCGTCGAGCTCGGGCCGTGTCGGGTCATAAGGAACTGTGGAATCACTCACGGGTCAATGGTGGCCGACCGGCCGTCCCCGCCGTGGGCGAAAGCCCCCGGGCCCCGCGTGGTCCTCGGCACGTCCCCGTCCGCCGGGGCGGGGCCATCGGATTGACACGGCGCGAAGCGGCTGGTGACATGGGGCCATGACGGGCTCGAAGGGACGAGCGCGCGTGCGCGCCGCCGACGTCGCCGCCGCGGCCGGAGTCTCCACGACGGCCGTCTCGTTCGTGCTCAACGGGCGCGACGCCGGGAACATCTCGTCAGCCACCCGGGACCGGGTCCTCAAGGCCGCCGAGGAGCTGGACTACCGGCCGAACTACGTCGCCCGGAGCCTGCGGCGGAAACAACGCCTGCCGAGCCGCCCCCGCCTCCCCCGCCAGAGCAGCCTCCGGCGCCGGTCACGCCGCCTGCGCCAGTTGTGGCCGAAGAGCCTTCCATGCTTGATTCGCTGCTTCAGGAACCTCTCATTCCGGGCATCGGCATCGGTCTGCTTGCCCTGTTGGCGGGCCTTGGCTTCTACAAAATCAGGCAGTCAAAAAAAAAGGCGGCGCCACTCGATAGCGGGTTGAGCGAAAGCCGGCTGCAACCTGACTCCTTCTTCCACAGCAGCGGCAGCAGAACGGACAGCCGCAACAGCGACTCATCCGCCATGTCCGGCCAGACCTCCATGGCCTATTCGCCCAGCCAGCTTGACGCGGCGGGCGATGTGGATCCCGTGGCCGAGGCCGACGTCTATCTGGCCTATGGCCGCGACATGCAGGCCGAAGAAATTCTGAAAGAAGCCCTGCTGACGCATCCCACCCGGGTTTCCGTGCATCGCAAGCTGGCTGAAATCTATGCCAAGCGGCGCGACGCCGCCGCACTGGAAGACATTGCCACGCAAGCCTATCCGCTGACCAATGGGCGCGGCAGCGACTGGGACGCCATCTGCGTTCTGGGCAACGAAGTGGACCCCGGCAACGGCCTGTACAAGCCGGGCGGCAAGCCAGGCGCCAGATCCGCCGCTGCGCCTGCCGCCGCTGCCAGCAACTATGGCGCCGACACCGAGCCGCAGGTAACGGCGCAGGCCAGCCCGCAGCCCGCAGCTTCTGCGGCGCCGGCCCCAGCCGTCAGCTCCACGCAAGCCAAGAAAGAGGAGCTTTCCGCAGCCTTCGCCGCGCAAGGCCCTTCATCCGTAGCGCCCGCGCTGGACTCCACAATTGATTTCGACCTTGACGTGGACCTTGACAGCATCACCCCTCCGGCTCCCAAGGAAAAAGAAAAGCCTGCGGCTGCGGCCTCCTCGCCCAGCTCCGGCATGATCGAGTTCGACATTGACGCGCTCTCGCTCGACCCCGACTCGCGCGGCGCCGAGCTGAACACTGAGCAGCCTGAAGACGCGGACGACGACCCGCTGGCCACCAAGCTGGCGCTCGCCCAGGAGTTCCATTCCATTGGCGACACGGAAGGCGCGCGTCTCATGGCCAAGGAAGTCGTGGCCGAAGCCACCGGCGCGCTCAAAATTCGCGCGGAGCGCTTCCTGCACGAAATCAGCTAACCCTTTGCCCTTTTCAGCTTCCGGGCTTTTCTCAGGCGTGCCGTTTTTCCCCAAATGGCACGCCGTTTTCATTTCCTCTTTCAGAACACCCGCAACGGCAGACCGGTTGCGAGCCACAAAAATAAGAGCAAATTCAGACGCCCTGAAAACGGCTTCTCCGCCCAGTTGGCGGGGACATCATGCTATGAATCAAGGAGCAAGAATCTGCTCCGAAATGCCAAGCCATGCGCTTTGATGGCGCGGCAGCTTCTGCCCGCCAGACAGATTCAAGGCATCCCAACGCAAGGCACGCATCCGCGCGGCAAAAGGCGGCCCATGCAGCATTGCACTCCAGCCTGCCTTGCGGCGGCAAACATGAGGGCGCCGGTCATCCCTGCGCCAACGGCCCGCGCGGCCAGACAAGGGCGGACCAACCGGCAAGCCTGGCCTCAGAACCTGTTCGCAACCTGCACGTGGGTGCAAAAAGCGCGGCGCCGGGCGCCCGTGGGCTTTGCGAAGCCTCGCCAGGCCACAAGGACCGTCTGCGGTTTGCGCCTTACAGTCCATCCCGATACCCGAGCTTTCGCCCCTCACGGCCAGGTCATGAACAGGCGCTCAGCGCCGCGCCATCTTCTGCGCGTGCAAAACCTCCTTTGCCCGCCTTCGCGCGCAGGTTTTGCAAGGTCTGCCCCTGACTGCCGCGCCTCGCATTTCCGCCTCCCGCACTTCCACACCCCATGAGACTGGCCCTGGGCATTTCCTACCTTGGCGCGGCCTATCAGGGCTGGCAAAGCCAGCCTTCGGGCCAGACCGTGCAAGACCGGCTGGAAGCCGCCCTCGCCGCTTTTGCCACCACGCCCATCGCCACCTTGTGCGCGGGCCGCACGGATGCGGGCGTGCACGGCCTCATGCAGGTCGTGCATTTCGACACGCCCTTGCGGCGCGAACTCTTTTCGTGGGTGCGCGGCGTCAATCGCTTTCTGCCGCCTGACATCGCCGTGCAATGGGCGCGCGAAGTGCCCGAAACCTTCCACGCCCGTGCCAGCGCCTTGGCGCGCCGCTACGCCTACATCCTGTTGGAATCGCCCGTGCGCCCCAGCCTGGAAGCGGGCCGTGCGGGCTGGAGCTTTCGCCCGCTGGATGGCGCGGCCATGCAGCAAGCGGCCAGCCACCTGCTGGGCGAGCACGATTTCACTTCCTTTCGCGCCGCCGCCTGCCAGGCGCTCAGCCCCGTCAAAACGCTCACCCGCGCCAGCGTGGCCCGCTGCGGCCCCTACTGGCGTTTTGACTTCGAGGCCAACGCCTTTTTGCACCACATGATTCGCAACATCATGGGCTGCCTGGTCGCCATTGGCCAGGGCCAGCGCCCGCCGCAGTGGATGCAGCAAGTCATCGCCGCCCGCAGCCGCGATGCCGCCGCGCCCACCTTCGCGCCAGACGGCCTTTACTTTCTCGGCCCGCGATACGCCCCCGAATGGCAATTGCCGGAAAAAACGGCGGCCTTTGAATGGCTGCCCCAATCATTTTCACGCTACTGACAAGGAGAAAATCATGGCCAAATTTCTAAATACTAGTGGAATTAATTACCACCTTGAGGAAATCATCAAGGGCGCGCGGGATCGCCTCATCATCATCAGCCCCTATCTGAAACTCAATGACCGGATTCGTGAACTGCTGGAAGACAAAGACAGGCTCAAAATCGACGTCCGCATCATTTATGGCAAAGCCGATTTGCACCCCGAAGAAGTCAAATGGCTGCGCAATCTCAAATATGTACGCACCAGCTATTGCAATAATCTCCATGCCAAGTGCTACCTGAGCGAAAACGCCTGCATCATCGGCAGCCTCAATTTATACAGCTTCAGCCAGATTAACAACAATGAAATGGGCATATTCATTGAACGGCAGAATGATCACCAGCTTTATCAGGACGCCTATGAAGAAGCCCAACGCCTGATTCGCATCAGCGAAGAAGTGCGCATTTCCCTTGAAGTCGTGGAAAAAGACGCGCACCCCGCGCCCAAGGCCGCTGCCCATCATGAAGACGATGAAAAATCCGAAAACGCCAGCGGCCTGCTGACCACCTCCAAGCTGGCCCAGAAACACAAAATGAAAACAGAACCCATGCTCGAAAAACTGACCGCTGCGGGCTATCTGGAATGGCGCGACGACAAACACTTTTTGACCGAACAAGGCAAAAAGGCAGGCGGGCAATTCAAAACGGGCCGCTTTGGCGCCTATTTCCTGTGGCCGGAAGATCTCGTGCTTTGAGAACTTGTCCCCAAAATCATCCCAAAAGTCTGACCATACGCCGAATACAGGCAATCTTTACGAATGCTTCGGCTGAAGAGGCTGTGTCCTCGTAGTCCTTGCTCAGTCTTCTTGATTGACTCAACCGGGCAAAGGTTCTTTGCACAATCCAGCGCTTGGGGCTTTATCTTGAAGATGCGTTGCTGGCAGCGCTTGATCATCTGCATGTTCCAGCCAAACATGCTCAGCGTTCATCCAGCCAGTGTGCCCGTGTAGCTGTCACCACCAGCATCGGCAAAGATGGCCTTGAGATACTTAAAGCGCATGAACAGCCGCACCAGAAAGGCCCTGGCTCCTACCCGGTTCTGAAATACCTGCTGAAGGCGCCACCACGACCAGCAGCAGTCCTATCGTGCCTTTGATCTTTTTGCTTGCGTCATATCCGCGCTACCCCCTTTTGAGACGGTCTTGACCGATTGGATGTCGATGATGACCACGCTAAGGCTCAACCCGCCTGCCTGCCTTGGCGCGCACCTGCTGGCGTCAGCAGCGTATCCCACACGCCGCGCTGATGGCAGCGGGCAAAGGTGTTGCTGCAGATCTGTTTCCAGGGTGGAAAGTCCTTGGGTAGCGCACGCCATTGATAGCCTGTGGCTTGCACATAGAAGATGGCAGAAGATGGCGTTGAGCATATCCCGGGGCTGCGCATCCGGGGTCTGCCTGCACGCTTGCTTGCCGGAAAGGCTTTTGCACTTCACCGTTCATCGATCATGTCACTTGGATACATGACGATGGTTTGCCACAAATTCTTTCTTTTGGGACAGGCTCTGAGAGCTGGTTCAGAGTCTGGAAGCTGTGTCTTGGCGGCAGCAAGAAGTGCAGGTGTGTTGCGCCGCCCTGCGCGGCGGCAGGATGAAGCCTCCGCTTCATGGGCGAAGTGGGCGGGAAAAACGGCGCAAAAACAGCGGAAAAACGGGTTTTCCGTCAGCTCCCCGCCGTGATGCCCGCTTTTTTGATGATGCGGGCATTGGCCTGTGATTCGGCTTGTATCTGCCGGGCAAAGGCAGCAGCGCTGCCGCCAGTGGGCAAGTTGCCGGCGGCTTCGATTTTCTGGCGCGTCTGCGGCTCATTCAGCGCGGCATTGACGGCGGCGTTCATGCGCTCGATAACGGCGGCGGGCGTGCCGGCCGGGGCGAACAGGCCGAATACGGAAAAGCGGTTGGCTTCAGGCAGGCCCAGTTCTGAAAGCGTGGGCGTATCGGGCAGCGCTGCCAGGCGGGCGGGAGCGCCTGCGGCCAGGGCGCGCAGCCTGCCCGCGCGCACGTGGCCGATGACAGCGGGGCCGGCGTTGGTGGAGAGCACTTCAAAGTGCCCGCCCAGCGCGTCGTTGATTTGCTGGCCGCCGCCCTTGTAGGGAATGTGGGTGATGTCCACCTTCGCGCTGGCCTTGATTTGCTCCAGCATGACGTGGCCCAGCGCGGCCGAGCCTGCAGTGGCCCAGCGCACGGAGCCGGGTTCCTCCCTGGCGCGCTCCAGCAGCGCCCTGAAGTCAGGCGCGTGGCTGGCGGGCGTGGCCAGCAGCAGCACGGGCGAGGCCAGCACGCTGGCGGCGGGAGCCAGGTCTTTTTGCGGATCAAACGGCATCTTGCCGCCCAGGTGGGGCAGCAGCGCCACGGGGCTGACGGAGGCAAAGCCGAACGTGCGCCCATCAGGCACGGCCTTGGCTATGACGCCCAGCCCTATGGCGCCGCCCGCGCCAGCCTTGTTTTCCACCACGGCGCTGACGCCCAGGCGCTGGGCCAGCTGGTCGGCCAGCAGCCGCGCCGTGGCATCGGCCACGCCGCCTGGCGGGTAGGCCACGATGATGCGAATCAGGCCCGCATCCGCACGCGCGGCGAAAGGCGCAGCAGCAAAAGGCAGGACAGTTGCGCGGGCCAGCAAGCCCAGACAGCGGCGGCGGTTGAAGGCAAGCATGGGAATACGGGGTTTTATGAATGTGAATGCTGCGCCTATTGCGCCTATTGTCAGCCCGCAGGCGGGGCGCTGGCGATGCGAATCGCCATTTTTGGGGCGGGCAAACAAGCGAAGCTGGCGCAGGCAAATGCCTGATTTCCCTGTAATAGGCAGGGGCAATGGCTGGTTTACCATGTGAAAACAGCCGCCTGCATGGCGTGTTTTTTCTTTTGTCCTTCATGGATTTGTTCTATGCAATTTGACATTCTCATCAGCGGCGCTGGCCCGGCGGGCCTGTGCCTGGCGCGCGCGCTTTCGGAATCGGGCCTGAATATCGGCCTGGTTGAGCAGCAATCGCTTTCGGCGCTGGAGCAGGCGCCGTTTGACGGGCGCGAAATCGCGCTCACGCAGCACTCGGCCACGCTGATGCGCGAAATGGGGCTGTGGCAGCGCATTGAAGCCATGGCGCCTGCGGCGTTTTCACCATTGCGCGATGCGCGGGTATTCAATGGCGAATCGCCCTTTTCCATGCAAATCAGCCACCGTCTCACCCGGCGCGACGAGCTGGGCTGGCTGGTTTCCAACTACCTCATCCGCCGTGCCGCACTGGCCGAAGTGCAGGCCGCCGCCAGCGCGCATGGCCGCATCACCTTGCTGACGGGGCAGGCCGCCACGCAGGTGCGCTGCGGGGCCGAAGGCGCGCAGCTCACGCTGGCCGATGGCGCCACGCACACCGCGCGCCTGCTGGTGGCCGCCGACAGCCGTTTTTCCGCTACGCGCCGCGCCGTGGGCATTGCCGCGCGGCAAAACGACTTTGGCCGCAGCATGCTGGTGTGCCAGATCACGCACGAAGTGCCGCACGAGCACACGGCCTGGGAATGGTTCGATTACGGCCAGACGCTGGCGCTGCTGCCCATGAACGATGACCCGGCCACCGGCATGCCGCGCGCCTCTGCCGTGCTCACGCTGCCGCACCAGGGCATTGAGGCCATGATGGCGCTGGACGAAGCCGCCTTCGGCCAGGACATGACCCGGCGCTTTCATGGCCGCCTGGGCGAAGTGCGCCTGAACAGCACGCGCCACGTGTATCCGCTGGTAGGCGTGATGCCGCGCCGCCTGGTGGCCCCGCGCTTTGCCTGCGTGGGCGATGCGGCCGTGGGCATGCACCCCGTCACGGCGCACGGCTTCAACTTCGGCCTGCTCAGCATCGACACGCTGGCCGAAGAGCTGCGCA